>ENA-OQAS01000500-OQAS01000500.1-human-gut-metagenome-genome-assembly--contig:-NODE-500-length-20213-cov-6.242159_pt1 | contig 20213 bp, 19 predicted proteins | sample MGYA00242733_ERZ504523 | MGnify/ENA primary metagenome ERZ504523 (study PRJEB26092, sample SAMD00036239) | human gut metagenome | host: Homo sapiens | study: EMG produced TPA metagenomics assembly of...
CTGTAATGAGTAAAATTTAAGCAGTTGCAGGAGGCTTTGCTGTACAAATATTTATATTTTGATATCAAAATCGTAGGTGACTTAAAAAACGCCGCTAATTTCTGCGCCGTTTTTATCATATAATGAACCTCCAATATGTACAGCGTCTTTTGCAAGACCTGCATATCCACGCATAATGACAGATACGCTGTTAAAGGAAAAAATCTGTGAATAAATTTTGTCTGTTAATGCTGACAGATTTATGATACAATAGTGCTGTTAGTTTGAATTTAAAAGTGAGTAGAAGTATAAAAAATGAGGAAACTGAATTTTACAAAAGCACTTAAAAACGCATTACCGTATGTATTAACGCTTATACTTGTCGGTATAATGACTTTTGTTGCGGAAATATTGGGTGAGGGGGAGATAATCTTTCCTGAAATAACGGCACTTGCAATTGGCTATATGGTTACACAAAAGCAAGGTTGGAAAGTCAATGACAGCCGAATGATTGCGTTAATTGCGATTTGCGCTGTTGCGGGTGTGCTGACAGTCCGATACATAAAAGTCGGGCTTTATCTTGAAATATTGATTGCATTTGTATTTGCACAAATTCTTTTTATGTTTTCGGGAACAACATTTGCACCGATGATTTCGGCAATTGTGTTGCCCGTTATGATGCAGACCGAGAGCTTTATATACCCGATTGCCGCATTTTTGCTGACAATTGCGGTTGTATTATTCCGCAGATTTCTTTTGAAAGTTAAAATAAGAGATAAAGAGGATTTTCAGTCGGTAAACCTGCGTGCAAAGAGCGATGTGATTGACACAGCCGTAAGAACAATCTGTGTTGCCGTTGTGGGATTCTTCGCAATTTGGTCGGGCTTTAAATTTGCAATTGCACCGCCGTTGCTTGTGGCGTTTACGGAATTTTCCCGTCCGAAAAATAAGGCTCGCAACAAGCCGGTAAAGACGGTTTTGCTGATAACAGTCTGTGCATTTGTCGGAGCGGTTTCAAGATATGTGCTGAATATGACTCTCGGATTGCCGTTGACAGTTGCCGCATTGACAGCCACGGCGATAATGCTTGTAATTGTTTACTGCACAAAAATGTATATTCCGCCTGCCGGAGCATTGACAATTTTGAGTATGATTATTCCGAGTGAAAGCGTACTTTTGTACCCGTTGCAGATACTTGTCGGAACTGCGGTAATAATGCTGATTTCACGGCTTTTGTTTATGCAACGGCAAAATTAAAATAATCTTAATTTAGTTATATTATTCTATAGAGGAAATTAAATGGATATATTTATTACAATTTTAGTTACATTTTTTGCAGGAATGGGCGCAGGTCTCGGAACAGGTTTTGCAGGAATGAGTGCGGCGGCTGTAATAAGTCCGATGCTCATAACTTTTCTTAATATGGATCCGTATATGGCAGTTGGAATCGCACTTTCGTCCGATGTTTTGGCGAGTGCAGTTTCGGCTTATACATACCATAAAAATAAAAATCTCGATATCAGGAACGGTTTGATTATGATGGCGAGTGTGCTTGCGTTTACAATTGTCGGCAGTTATGTTGCAAGCATTGTTCCATCAGCTACAATGGGCGGATTTTCCGTGTTTATGACATTTTTGCTCGGCATAAATTTATCATCCGTCCCGTTATGACAACTAGAGAAGCTATGCTCGGTGTGTCGGCAAAAAAGAGGGCAATCCAGTCTGTAATCTGCGGAATGTTAATCGGCTTTATCTGCGGATTTATAGGTGCGGGCGGAGGAATGATGATGCTTTTGATTTTGACGACCGTGCTGAATTATGAATTGAAAACCGCTGTCGGCACAAGCGTATTCATTATGACATTCACCGCCCTGACAGGCGCAGCTTCGCACTTTATGATTGGTGGCACACCCGATTGGTTTGTGTTCATTCTCTGCATAGCGTTCACACTTATATGGGCGAGAATTGCCGCCGTCTTTGCAAACAAAGCTAAGCCCAAAACCCTGAACCGTGCAACAGGCATTGTCCTCGTGGTGTTAGGTGTTGTTATTATGGGATTTAAGCTTTTAGCAAAATAAAAATTGACAGTTTTAAATTTAAAATTTAGGTCGGACAATAGATTTGTAAAATGCAAAATTTCTGTTGCCCGATTTTTCAACGGTTATGTTGGGGCTAATCGATTAGGGTGAAACAAGTGCTTGCTTTGAACAATATTCAGGGAAGTATGCTTTTTTACAATTGCATTATTATTTCGCAAAAACAAAGGAGCTGCGAAGAACGAAGTCTTAAACTTCATTTCTTCACAGCTCCTTAAATTTTCGTGTCAGATGTGCTGTGCTCAGTTTATTCCCATAAGCTCCAAATCCATCACGCAGGTTGCGTAACTCAGTTAGGGGGCAGACTACTTTTAAAACTATAGCTTTTGAGTAGGGGTGCAAAATGAATTTTTAGTTATTATAATTCATTAACGGAATTATAATCTTCCGACTTAATCTATCATTTGTGGAGTTATAATTATAATTTATTATAGTATACAATCGTATGATAAGGATAATAATTATAAACTTTTAGGTTTTGCACATGAGTTGCGAACTTTTATTGGACAAGGCAGATAGACACGCATAGGAGAATAATAATCGGTGCTTTTAGGTTTCATCAGATTCAAAATAAATCTAATGCCGTAAATACCCATTGCATATACAGGTGCGTTTACCGTAGTAAGCGGAGGGTTTGTATATCCAGAAAGCTCCGTGTTATCAAATCCCATAACAGAAATATCCTCAGGAATTTTGTAACCGTTTTCTTGCAGAGCTCTCATTGCACCGATTGCAATATGATCACTTGCCGCAAAAATAGCTGTGGGAAGATTTCCTTTGCTGATCATTCTGACATCATTTTATAACCGGATGATGTTGAAAATTTGTCCTGTATAATAAACCCATCATATTTAATGTTTAGTTCATCGCAAATGTCTGTGAAAGTGTTGAGTCGTTTATCAGGAAATATCGTTCCGTCCTCAAGCTGTTCAATGCCTCCGATAAAGCCAACTGTTCTATGGCCTAAATCATATAGATATCTAATTGCATCGGACACTGCCTGACGAAAGTCGAGCGATACGGATGTGATTTCAATATTCTCAACGGTCATATCAAGAAAAACAATTTTATTATTCAATGAATGCAGTAATTTTATTTCTTGTTTACTAAACTTTCCGAGGCAGATTATGCCATCAACATCAGAAAGTACATTCTGATAGTCATTGTCTGTTTTAAATGTTCGTACAATACTTATATTATTTTTTGAACAGTAGTCCTCGATACCCTGTCTCATCAAAAAGTAATAATTATCTTCAATTTCCTGTTTGGAAGAGAACCATTGTAGAATTCCAATGCGACATGAAGGTGCTGATGTAACCCTTTTTTTCTTTACATAATTAAGTTCTTTAGCTGCTGCAAATATTTTTTGCTTTGTTTCAAGTGAGGTGCTGAGGGTAGTGTCGTTATTAAGCACTCTTGAAACAGTAGCTACTGATACATTTGCCTTTTTGGCAACATCTCTGATTGTAGCCAATTGAATCACCTCACTACCATTATAGTGAAATATTACTAAAAAATCAAGCCGTGTTTAGTGAAAAACAGAGAAAGCAAAAATGTTTACCAAAAACTATTGACAGTTTACGAAACAAAACATATAATTTAGTTAACATAAAAACAAAAGAAACATTATTATTAAATAATGACGAAATCTTTTGTGCAGGTTGTCACGGCGTTTCATTTAAAATTAAAAGGAGGAAAAATTATGAAACAGACATCATCACAACCAAGACTTGATGGCAAAATCCCAGGTAGAATCAAATACACCTTTGCTTTAGGTGCCCTCGGCAAAGATATGATTTATGGTATGATTGCCACATTTTCAATGATTTATTTCACAGACATCATCAAGGTTAATCCGGTATTTATCGGCGTAATGTTCTTTGTTGCAAAGTTATGGGATGCCTTTAATGATTTGTTTATGGGTATGATTGTTGATAACACACGCAGCAGATGGGGTAAATTTATTCCATGGCTTGTAATAGGTACTCTGGTTAATTCAATTGTATTTGTTGTTTTATTCACAGACTTCCACCTCGATGGCGTTGGACTTTGCGTATTTGCAACAGCAGCTTACATACTCTGGGGTATGACTTACACAATTATGGATATTCCTTATTGGTCAATTATTCCTAACCTCACTTCAAATCCTGAGGAGAGAGAAAAAGTTTCGGTACTTCCAAGAATCTTTGCAAGTATCGGTCAGTCACTTGTTATTGCAGGCTTTGGTGTTCAAATTATTGAGGCTCTCAGCGGCGGCACAACAAATCAGGCAGGTTATCACAGATTTGCAATCATAATTGCAATTGTATTTATTCTTACAATCGGTATTACAGTAATCAATCTTCCGAAAAAGAGAGATGATTCTGTTCCGGAAAAGAAAGTTAAGTTTAAAGATATTTTCTCAATCATCGGCAAGAATGATCAACTTCGTTGGGCGGTAACTCTCATCTTCCTTTATAACATCGGCATTCAGTGCATTATGGGTGTTGCTACATATTATTTCAAATATGTTTGTGGTAACGCAGGAATGATGTCATCATTTATGATCAGCGCATCAATCGCAGAGGTTGTAGGCCTTATCGTATTTCCTAAGGTTACAAAATTTCTTTCAAGAAAAACTTCGTTCCTTCTTGCGTGTCTTTTACCTGCATTTGGTCTTGTAATGCTTTTGTTCGTAGGTATTTTTGCTCCGCACAATGTTGTGCTCACATCAATCTCAGGTGTTATTGTAAAACTTGGTACAGGTCTTGAACTTGGTTGTGCAACAGTATTCCTTGCAGATGTTGTTGATTACGGTGAATTTAAGCTTGGAACAAGAAATGAAGGCGTTGTATTCTCACTCCAGACGCTTATCGTAAAATTCACAGCAGCTCTTACAGCACTCGGTATTGGTGCGGCACTTGGAAGCACACAGTATATTCCGGGTCAGGAACAGTCATTTGCAACAGTAGCATCAATCAGTACACTCATGTGCATTGTTCCTGCGGTTTGTATGCTTATTGCTTATGTTGTTTACAGAAAGAAATATAAACTCAATGACGGTATGATGAAGAAGGTTATAAACACAATCAGTGCAAGAAGAGAAGGCAAGATTGATATGACACAACAGCTTGATGAAAGCGGTAACACAGAGCCTTCTATGTTCCTTCCTACAGTTGCGGAAAAGGCAGGTAAATAAAATGATTGATACTAAAACAGCAATTGAAAAAATTACAAACGGCGAATTTGATAATCTTTTCACTGATATATATATAGATTCATCAATGATTGATTATCAGAAAAAAAGATATGTTCATGCAATTGAGCAGTATGAAACAATTTTTTGCCCTGATAAAGTAGCAATATTCAGTGCTCCCGGCAGAAGTGAGGTTTGCGGTAATCATACAGATCACCAGCATGGAATGGTGCTTGCAACATCTATTAATCTTGATACTATTGCTGTGTCGGCCAAGAATAACAATGATGTTGTAAGATTTGTTTCTGACGGTTATGATATGATTACTCTCAATATAAATGACCTCGAAGTTAATGATGATGAGGCAGGCACAACGGTCAGCCTCATCAGAGGTGTTCTTCGTGGACTTAAGGATCATGGATACAAAATTGGTGGATTCAATGCTTATGCAACAAGTGATGTACTTGTTGGTGCAGGACTTTCATCGTCTGCAGCTTTTGAGGTAGTTGTCGGAACCATTATTTCCGGCTTATATAATGATATGAAAATAAATTCAGTTGAGATTGCTCAGATTTCTCAGTATGCTGAAAATGTATTTCAAAAAGCCGTGCGGACTTATGGATCAAATGGCTTGTTCAGTCGGAGGAATGGTTAACATTGACTTTAAAGATCCGACAAAGCCAATTGTTAAGAAAGTACCTACCGAATTTGAAAAATATGATTACAGTCTTTGTATTGTTGACACAAAGGGCGATCATGTTGATCTTACAGATGATTATGCTATGATTCCCTCGGAAATGAAAAAGGTTGCAAATTTTCTCGGAGAAGATTATCTGAGAGATTGTGATTCAAACGAATTTTATATTCGCCTTGACGAAATTCGTGAGGCTGTTGGCGACAGACCGGTACTTCGTGCAATTCATTTCTTTAATGAGGAGCATAACGTTAAAAATGCCGTTTCGTCACTTGAAAACGGTAAGTTTGTTGAATTCCTTGACGCAATCAGAAAATCCGGTAATTCATCGTTTAAGTATCTTCAGAATGTATATACAACAAGAGATATTCAACATCAGAACATCTCGGTAGCCCTTGCACTCAGCGAAAGCCTTCTTCGCAATTACGGCGTGTGCCGTGTTCACGGCGGTGGATTTGCAGGTACAATTCAGGCGTTTGTAAAAAATGATTTTGTAAGTAATTACAAAGAATTTATAAATAAAATTTTCGGAGAAACTCATGCCATGTTCTCAAAGTGAGAAAATACGGCGGAATAAAAGTAATGTAATTATGTAGGTTTTGTTTTTATTAAGGAGGACAAAATGAAAATTCTTGTTTTAGGCGGTGCCGGATATATCGGTTCGCATACAGTTTACAGACTTATTGAAAGCGGTAATGAGGTTGTTGTATTCGATAACCTTGAAACAGGTCATATCGAGGCGGTTCATCCCAAAGCAAAATTTTATAAAGGTGATCTCAGAAACAGAAGTGAAATTGACAGCGTTTTTGATAAAGAAAAAGGTATTGATGCTGTAATTCATTTTGCAGCCAATTCACTTGTCGGTGAAAGTATGACTAACCCTCTCAAATATTATGATAATAACCTCAACGGCACAAAGGTTTTGCTTCAGTCAATGGTTGCTCACGGAATTGATAAGATTGTATTTTCATCAACAGCGGCAACATACGGTGAGCCTGAGAGAACTCCTATTCTTGAAAACGATCCGACAAATCCGACAAACTGCTACGGAGAAACAAAAAAATCCATGGAGAGAATGTTCTATTGGGTTGAAAAAGCACATGGTTTAAGATATGTTTCTCTCAGATATTTCAATGCATGCGGAGCACATATCAGCGGAAAAATCGGTGAGGCACATAATCCTGAAACCCACCTTATTCCGATTATTCTTCAAGCGGCACAGGGTACCCGTGACCACATAAGTATTTTTGGTACTGATTATCCCACATCTGACGGAACTTGTATTCGTGATTATATCCATGTCACTGACCTTGCACAGGCTCATATTCTTGCAGTTGAATATCTTATGAAGGGCGGTAAAAGTGATATATTCAATCTTGGCAACGGTGTAGGTTTTTCTGTCCGTGAGGTAATTGAAAAAGCAAAAGAGGTTACACAGAAAGATATTAAGGTTGTTGAAGAAAGCAGAAGAAGCGGCGATCCTGCTGTATTGATTGCATCAAGCGATAAGGCGAAAACTATACTTGGCTGGAAACCTGAGTATGATGATTTGGGAACAATTATTAAAACAGCGTGGAAATGGCATTCAACACATCCCAACGGCTATAATAAGTGAGGCGGTATTTATGAAGAACAGCGTTTACGGCTTAATATTAAGACTTGTTTCATACGGAATCAATACAGGGCTTATTGAAAAAGAGGATATAATCTACACGCAAAATAGGCTTTTGTCGTTGTTCCATATGGATGAACCCGATGACAGTTGTACTTGCCTTACAGCAGATAACGAGGATACTCTTGAAGAAATTTTGTCGGGACTTCTTGATTATGCATACGAAAAAGGAATCATTCCCGAAAATACAGTAACATATCGCGACTTATTTGATGTGAAACTTATGGCTTCACTTGTTAAGCGACCGTCAGAAGTAATAAGGGAATTTTGGCAGAATTATAGCTGTTCTCCTAAACTTGCAACCGATAGCTACTATAAATTTAGCTGCGATACCGATTATATAAGAAGATATCGTATTAAGAAAGACTTAAAGTGGAAAACATCAACCGAATACGGTGATATTGATATCACGGTAAATCTTTCAAAGCCTGAAAAGGATCCGAAAGCTATTGCAGCGGCAAAACTTCAAAAACAGTCGGGCTATCCGAAATGTTTGCTTTGTAAGGAAAATGAAGGATATGCCGGAAGAGTAAATCATCCTGCAAGAGATAATCACAGAATTATTCCGCTCACCATTGATGGAGATAACTGGTTTATGCAATATTCTCCGTATGTTTATTACAATGAACATTGTATTGTATTTAATGGTGAGCATACACCAATGGTAATCAATGATTCCACATTCAGAAAACTGTTTGATTTTATTTCACAGTTTCCGCATTATATAATCGGTTCGAATGCTGATTTACCGATTGTAGGCGGTTCAATACTTACACATGAACATTTTCAGGGTGGCAGATACAGTTTTGCACTTAATAGGGCAGAGGTTGAAAGAAAGTTTATTGTTAACGGCTTTGATGATGTGGAGTGCGGAATTGTAAAGTGGCCTATGTCAGTTGTAAGATTGACAGGTGAAAACAAGGACAGCATTATTTCATTATCTTCTCATATTCTAAAGAGTTGGAGAGCGTACACGGACGCAGATGTTGGCATTTTTGCCGAAACAGATGGTGAAATTCACAACACTATCACTCCGATTGCTTTTACAAAGGATGGAAAATTTGTTATTGACCTCGTTCTCAGAAATAATATCACAAGTGAAGAGCATCCTCTGGGAGTATTTCATCCTCATGCGAATTTGCATCATATTAAAAAAGAAAATATCGGCCTTATTGAAGTTATGGGACTTGCAGTATTGCCCTCAAGGCTTAAAGATGAAATGGCTATTTTAAAGGATGCTATTCTTAATCACAAGGATGTAAGTGAAATTCCGAAAATCAGCAAACATTCCGAGTGGGTAAATGAATTTGTTTCGCAGTATGATGAAATCAATGAAAATAATATTGATTCAATAATTCAAAATGAGATAGGAAAGGTATTTCTTAATGTTCTTTTGGATGCAGGTGTATTCAAAAGAACTCCTGAAGGACAAAAGGCTTTTGATAAATTTATAAAGACGCTGTAGTAAAGGAAGTGCTAAAATGTCAAAGGTAAGGGTAGTAAATTTTGAACCTACATCCAAAGGTGAAAACACTCATCTTTATACAATAGAAAATAACAGCGGAGCAAGCGTGACATTATGTGATTTAGGCGCAAGTGTCGTTTCGATAAAAGTTCCCGACAAAAACGGTAGTATTAGAGATGTAGTTCTCGGTTATGAGCACATTGACGGTTATGAATTTGACGGAACATACTTCGGTGCTACTGTCGGAAGATGTTGCGGAAGAATTGCTTACGGCAAGTTTACTCTTAACGGAGAAGATTATCAGCTCCCTGTAAACAATGGGAGTAACCATCTACACGGCGGATTTAACAGCTTTAGCCGCAAAGTGTGGCTTGCGGTAGTTGATGATAAAGTTCCAAATACAGTTCTATTTATGCTTGATAGTCCCGATGGTGATGAGGCTATCCCGGAAATATGAAAGTCTTTGTACGCTACACCTTTGATGATGAAAATGTACTTACGATAAAATGGTCGGCAGTTTCCGACAAAGACACAATATGTAATCTGACCAATCATTCATATTTCAATCTTAACGGACATAAAAGCGGTAAAGTTACAGAAAATCACAAGCTGAAAATAAATGCAAATTTCTTCATACCGATAAATTCAAACCTCAATCCCACAGGAGAGATAACTCCCGTTAAGAATACATCGTTTGATTTTACCGAACCCAAGTTAATTGGAAATGGTATTGACAGAAAAAACGAGCAGATTGGTTTTGCAAACGGTATTGATCATATGTTTGTGCTGAATCATTCTGATGAAGAATTTGTGCTTGCGGCCGAAGCTGAGGGCATTGATAGCGGAATTACATTAAAATGCTATACTTCTCAAAAAGGTGTTCATGTATATACAGCAAATTATGTCGATGTTTTGTCCAATATGGGAAAGGATTCAGCAACATACGGAGAAAATCCAGCGTTTTGTCTTGAAACCCAAGGCTTTCCCGATGCTGTAAATCACAAGACTTTTCCTACGACAATATTAAAAGCAAACGAAAACTATACACAAACTACAAAATATATTTTTGGTATAAACAAATAAAATAAGCTAATTTCTAACTCCTTTTAAAAATAAAATCTCTCTAAAATCAAGGACCACCTATTTTTTTCTTGGGTGGTCCTTGATTTTTAATCTATGAGGATGTTTCATGTTTTGCAGTATTACACCGTCTTAAACATATTCTGCTTTAGCGGTTATGTGCAATTCTGCCTGAAAATCGCCCTGTTCTGCTTGCGCCGTAAAACCGGAACATTCCTATTGCTCGGCTGTTTTCACAAACTGCATTTTTCATTGCCCGTGTATTTTTTAGCGCTGTTTTTGCTTTTATATTAAAATACGCTTAGGATAGATTTCTTTACCCTCTGCATCAAATTCAAAATTTTCATTACCCCAACTTTTAAAAAATGATCACTTTTCCCTAGCAAATGTACAGAGATAACGGCGGTAATAACTTGCTGACTTATAAAATTGATAGTTACTTCTTAAATGATTGACTGTTTAAGAGTGTATTGAAAAACATTTTAATATTTGTTAGAATTAAAATGGTGGTGAGGATATGTTAAAGATTGCGGTAGTAGATGATGAAATTGTATTTGTTGAAAGTCTGATTAACAAAATAACAGCGGTATGTGAAAAACTTAATTTTGAATTTAAAATTGACAAATACTCAAGCGGATTTGATATACTTGAAAATTACAGCAAGTATCATCTGATTTTTCTTGATATTGAAATGCCGTCAATTGACGGTATTGCTACAGCCAAGCGGATCAACGAATTGAAAGGTTCAGCTGAAATACCTTTTATTGTTTATGTCACAAGTCACGATGAGCTTGTCTTTGATGCTTTAAAAAGTTTTCCTTATTCATTTATAAGAAAAAGTAAAATTGAATCTGATTTGTACGAATGTATTAACCGTATAAATAATTCTTTTGAAGAATTACATAAAACTATAGTATTGCATACCGAAAGAAAAGATATTCCGATTGTTATTGGTGATATTATTTATCTTGAAAAATTAAAAATTATGTTGTGTATCATACTAAAAATCAAGAATATAAGGTCAGAAGTGATATGAATACAGAATTTAAAAATATCGCAGAATATGGCTTTATAAGACCGCATATTGGTTATGCTGTAAACAATAAGTATGTTGAATATATTTCTGCGGATTGTATTTTATTGCAAAATGATATTAACATTCCTCTCAATAAAAAATACAGAGATGATGTAAAGAAAAAATATTTCAAATGGTTGGGGGATATAAATGTTTAATTATGGTTTTGAGTTATTTGTAAATTTATTTCAAGGTGTAATGTTTACTGTATTTTGTTATAAATTCTTAACCCCATCACGCAATAAGATTTGTGAGGGAATAGCTTTTTGTGTTGCATCATTATTGATGTTTTTTTCGATTACCTTGATCAATTGGTTGTACCTGTCTTTTGCATACATAGAAACAGTTGTGTTTTTTGCAATAATGATTCCCTATTGCGTTTTGTTTTTTAAAGACAGAATTTTTGTTAAAATTCTCACACCTGTTATTTTGAATGTGATTTATTCAGTATTATCATTTGGAATTAATTATATCTTTTCTGCGATTATCAGTTGTGACTATAATTATCTTATGGTAGAGAGTTCCCAATATCGTTATATGTATGTGGTAATGTCAAATCTGATTTTTGTAATTGTTTTATTTATAATTTATAATCTTTTCAAAAATTCGTTAAGCCATATTCAAAAACAAGAAATATTGATTACTCTTGTAATTCCTTTGTTGAGTATTGCTGTAGGCTTGCTGACATTTTTGGTATCTTCAAACGCTGATATGTCTGATTTTGACCGCATTGTATTAGGAGCGGTTTCAATAATAATCCTTTCATTTACATTTATAAATTTTTATCTTATTAAAAGTCTTTCAAAAAATTATTCTTTGGAAAATGAAAATCTTTTGCTTAATAAAGAAAAAGAGCTGTATAATGTTCAAATGACAAGTTCAGAAAAATATATGAAAAATCTTACTGATGTTAAGCATAACATTCAAAATCAATTGTTGTGCATCGAAAATTTGATTGATGGGCAAAGGTATGATGAAGCTAAAAAAATGTGCAATAATGTAAATAATAATATTTCTGCTAATGTTCATTTTTGTAAAACAGGTTATGTTTATTTGGATGCTATATTAAATGTTGTATATGAAAAAGCAATTGAAAATGATATTGATTTCAGCGTAGATTGTAAAGATAATTTAAGTTTTGTGGCAGGTGATGATTTAGCTGTTCTAATAGGTAATCTTGCAGATAATGCTGTTGAGGCACTTGCAAAAGAGCAAAATAAAAAATTAAAGATAAGCATATTTCAAAACGGGTCGTACGGAGTTTTAAATGTGCAGAATTATTGCTCTTCTTCAGTTTTGCGGACTAATCCAACTTTGTACACAAGTAAAGAAGATAAGAAAAATCACGGCAGAGGAATTTCTATAGTAAAAAGTATTGCCAAGAAATACGGAGGAGATGTGATTATTTCGGAGAAGAATAATGAATTTACAGTTACGGTAATATTGGATAGAAAAAATTTATGAATTTAATTATAAAAGCACAATTGTTTAAAATGGTAGGGATATAAATGTTTAATTATGGTTTTGAATTAGCGGTTAATTTTGCACAATCAGTTTATCTGATAGGGTTTTTCTTGGCATTCTTAGGCGGCAAATATTCTCGCAAACGCAATATAGCAATGTGTTCATTGTTTATTGCTTTAAATTTTACTGTTCTTACATATTTTACATTTAACAATCCTTATGTTGTAATGATTGATATGTTGACAGTTGTTATATTACATGAAGTATATTGCTTAACTTGTTTAAAAGGAGAATTGGCAATTAAAATTATTCTTCCGTTTGTAGCTTCACTGATTAATACAATTATATCTTACGGAGTTTTATATCTTACATCTTTTGTTACGGGTTTATCATTGGAAGAATTGGGTTTACAGTCAAGCTTTTTCAGATATTTATGTGTTGTGCTTGTAAACCTGACAATATTGGTAACCTTACTGCTTATGTGGCGTACGAAAGCAAAAGTGTATAGTTTAAAAAAAAGTTTCAAATATAATAGCTTTTATTGCAATTCCTGTTTTAGCAATGGCAATATTATACATCACTTTTTACATAATGATTCTTACGAATTATCAATCAAATTTAATCATACTGCTTCTGATAATTTGTGCCGCTATGATTTTGGTTGCCGGAATGGTTTGGTTTATGATTGCAAGAATTAACAGGGATAATCGGATAAGTACAAAGTTATTATTGAGCGAGCAAAGAGCGGATTTGTACGAAAAAAACATTATAACTTCTAACAAGCAGATTGAGAATACTGCAAAGATAAGACATGATATGAAAAACAACATTGCTTGTATTGATAATCTAATTGTTGAGAGCAAATATGATGAAGCACATAAAATATGTCAGGAACTTACCGATAAATATTCTTCAATCGGTTCTGTAGTAAATACTGAAAATTACTTATTAAATGCCGTTTTGAATGTTGAAATTGAAAAAGCAAGGTGCAATGAAATATCGGTCAAATTAAGCATTGCAAATGATATGAAAATGTTTAGTAACGGTTCAGATATGATTTCGGTAATAGGAAATATTTTTGATAACGCTATTTCGTATTTGTCTGAAAATAAAATTGAGAATAAAGAAATTATTTTCAGTACAGAGCATAAAGGCGATTATTCTGTTATTAAATGCAAAAATAAAATTATTGATTCTGTATTGTCTAAAAATCCTTTGTTGCATACTGATAAGGCAGATAAGAAAAATCACGGCAAGGGAATTTCTATAGTAAAAAGTATTGCCCAGAAGTATGGGGGAGATGTAGTTATTTCGGAGAAGAATAATGAATTTATAGTTTCGGTAGTTTTAGACAACCGAATTTTTACCTAAAAACTCACTATTTTTACCTGATTAAAATCAAATATTCTAAAAAATGCTATCCTTCCTTTAAGGCGTTATGCCAAGAAAAGGATAGCATTTTGTTTTGTATTGAATTTTATGTTTTAGCAGTATTTGCGTTAATTCCGTTATTATACTTTGGCCTTGTGTTGCAGAAATTTGAAACTTTTATTATCAAAAAATTTAAATAAGGTTTAAAGCTACTTCCGTAAATAAGAATTATAGAGTGCAATTTTTGTCGATTTTTTTACAGTTTTTGCACAATCAAAGTTTACAGTATGGTTTTGAGATATGATTAAACAAAATATAGGATAAAAAATCAATGAACATTTTTAATATAAATCAAAAATTAAGGAGAGTTGAATTTTGAAAAAGGGTAAAAATTTGCGTAGCGTTAATACTGACGGAGGGGTGAATTTGCAATTCAAGCTTTTGTCGGCAATCGGAATTATCATTATAGTTTCCGGACATTGTTATCATGGTGGAATGGAACTTGCTTATAACTGGTTTCCGCCGTATTCGTATAATTTAGCATTGTTTGTGTTTATATCGGGATATTTTTACAAAACCGATTATGAAGAAAATGTCGGAAAATACATATGGAAACGAACAAAGCGGCTTCTTATTCCTGCGTATCTGTGGAATATATTTTACGGTGGTATGGTTGCATTTCTCGGTTTGTTTGGATTTACTATAGGTGCAAAGCCTGATTTATACAATCTTTTTGTTATGCCGTTTGTTGACGGTGAGGCTTTTCAATATAACCTCGGTTCATGGTTTGTGTACCCGCTGTTTTTGGTTTGCATAATAAATGTGCTGTTCAGAAAATTTTTGAAACTGATTCATCTTGACAATGAATTTATAGTTTTGATAGTGTATCTCGCAATCGGAATGATAGGAATTAACACTGCAATAGAAAATCCGACTGCAATTAACGGTATAGTGAAACTTCTTGTCAGAACAATGTTTTTTCTGCCGTGTTATGAATTCGGTCGCTTTTATAAAGCTGTGCTTGAAAAGAAAGACAATCTCAATAATGTTGCGTACTTTGCAATTATATTTGCTGTACAGCTGATGCTTTTAACTTTTTGCAAAGATTTGGAGTACACTCCGTCGTCATTTACTAAATTCAACAACGGTTTTATAATTCCGTATATCTCGTCAATCACAGCAATTGCATTTTGGCTGAGAGTTTCAAGATTGCTTGTACCTGCCATAGGAAACAGCAAGCTTGTAAGGCTTATAGCTGACAACACATACGGAATTATGGTAAATCAGCTTGTAGGTTTTATGTGCCTAAAATTTGTATTCTACGGATTAAGTCGCATTACTTCAGGCGCATTGTTTGGTGACTTTAATGTTGCATCATTTAAATCAAGTATATGGTACTACTATCTTCCAAACGGTTTGCAACAGTGGGCTTTTGTATATCTTATATTTGGTCTGTTTGTACCGATATTAATTAGCATTATTTTAAATAAAATCTGTCATATCGCACAAAAAATGCATAATAAAATTTGTAACAAATAATATCTAAAAATCATTGTCTTTATATTCTTAATATGTTAAAATATCTTATACAAATAAATGATTAGTTAATATAATTATAACGCAAAAGCTATATTGCGAATATAAAATATTGAAAATTGCTTAATTTTAAATTACAGAAGTAGAGAATTGATTTAAAAATATAAATTCCAAAAATTGTTTTAAAAAAGAAAAACTGTGAGAGGTATTCCAATGAAGAAAACAACTGCAATGATGGCATTACTTTTAACAATTTATGCTGCTGTATTTTTTTATGGCTGTACGAATAAATCTTCATACTCAAATTCCGATGATGCATATATAAATTATGCAACAGATATGCAGCTAATGTACCATATCGGCGGAAATGCACCTATGACAAAATCAGATAAAGGTTATTATTATATCGGTGAGGACGGAATCGTGATTTTTATTGATAAAGAAACAAAAAAGGCTACTCCTCTTTGTTCAAAACCAAATTGTACTCACGATGACCCTGAAGCTTGCGATGCCTATTTAAACTTAACGCAGAAGCCCGATACGCTTGTTGGTGCCCATGATTCTGCAATACAATATAATGACGGATATTTGTATGCTTTATGCGGAGAGTATGACAAGAGCTATATAAATTACAATACATATCTTATGCGTATGAAGCCTGATGGAAGCCAAAGGGAAAATCTTACGGGAAGCTTTAATTTTTATGCTTTTGAATGGTTCATACACAGGGGATATTTTTATTGCTCTACTGATTCATCAGTAATTAGAATACCTCTTGATTCACCTAAATCAGAACCGCAGATTCTATACAAAACGGATTACTATATTAAGTCCAGCTTGAGAGCTGTTTCTCAAATATGTGCGTATAAGAATTATTTTTACTTTACTGCCGACGAGAGAAATGAAAAAGAGGAAGGACCCGGTTTAAGTATCAAATGTATCAATTTAGATACATTAGAGATTAATGACATTCCTAAAGCTAAAGGCTATCAAGTGTTTTATAATTTCTTTTTAGACAACACAATGATTGCGTCCTATTACGATAAAAATTCGGATGAAAATGTTTATCTTAAATGCGATTTGGATGGAAATGTAAAGGAAAGCTTTTTCACAATAGCTCATAAAGATAATTTGCGATATTCAACCGATGGAAAATACATATATGGTGATAATTGTGTGCAGGTCACCAGAAAAGATGCAGAAAAACAGATTATTACGGTTTACGATTTAAATATGAATGAGATAGATTCGTATGTTCCGCCTGAATTTGAAAATATAGTATGCAATTATATTAATCCACAGGATAATGAATATTTTATTTTTGAATCTGTAGATGATAACGGAGAACGAATTTTAGCTATGGCGGATAAAAGTCAACTCGGCTCAATCGGCGGAGAAACTATAAAATTCACCGAGCTTTGCAAGCTGAAATGGGCTGAAAAGAAGAACAGCAATTACTATGTAGAGGGACAGGCGAGAGTTGAATGAGAATTGTGGGTAGCGAATATTTAAAGCTGTTTTCAAACAAAATATTTCTTATTTGCATCATCGTCTTTTTCTGCGCCGATTCTCTGTTTTTCGTAATGCTTCAATCCTCTGATTATGAAAATTCGGCAATTTCAAGTGATGTTGGGGCATATGAACAGCTTATTCGGGAATGTAACGACGCAGAGGATAAAAATGCGTTCTTTGAAAGCAAGAACACGGAGATACAGATTGCACAAATTCTTTTGCACAACGGAAATGCAGATGAATACAAGAAAAAATATCCAAAGCTGTATGACAATGCGGCAGGCTTGGACTTGAACGATGATGAGCTGTTCAACCGCTCGGTTATGCTAAGCAACATACAGGCTCAGCTCTCTCACATAGACAGCTATGAAGAGTTTATTTCCAATATGAAGTCGAGAGCCGAGCAACAGAGCAGCTTTTCCATTTTTGCAGAGCCGGACAGCTTTTCGTTCAGAAATATTGAAAAAACTCCCGTGGATTTTGCCGAGGTTAAAGGTGTTAAGCCCATTCTCGGCAACAACAAGGCGGTTGAAGCCGCAACCTCATATGAGGTTTCAAGCTATATTTTGCTGATTATCGTATTACTTGTCAATATTTTGATGTTCTCCGTTGAAAGAGAAAAGGGACTTTATATTCTTGTGCGGTCAACGGCAAAGGGCAGACTGTCAACAATAGCCTGCAAGCTCTTGGTTGTTTTGAGCGTTACGGCGGTTGTTAGTCTGCTGTTCTATGCGAGCAACATTATGACGGCAGGCACAGTCTACGGCTTTGGAGATTTGAGCCGCCCCGTGCAGTCGAGCGAGCTGTTTTTAAACTGCGCATTAAATGTTACAATGCTTGAATACCTGATTTTGTGGGTACTCGGCAAAACGCTTTTGCTCTGCTCTCTGTCAATGCTCACGGCATTTTTATTCGTGGTTATCAAGTCCTCCGCAAAGACCTATTTAATCTTGGCGGCGGCACTGATTTTTGAATTTTCCTGCTTCATTTTCATTGACGGTAGCTCTGTGTTGGCTTCGCTAAAATTTATAAATATTTTCTACCTTATCAGCGGCAACAATATTTTTGGCTGTTATCAGAATGTCAATATTTTTTCACAGCCGATTAACATAATCACCGTTTTCATCGGCTTAGCTGTGGCTCTCTCCGTTGTCGGAATTTTGGGAGCGGCATTGGCATTTTCAAGGCTGTCACAGCATAACGGCAAGCTCGTTTTGCTCGACAGGCTTATGTCACGGCTCGGACGGTTTAAGAAAATCAACGGAAGTGTGAGAATATACAGCGGCGAGGCTTACAAGCACTACAAAACCTCCTTCGCCCTCGTCGCAGTAATTATCCTCGTGGCTCTCGGCTTTGTCAGCTACAATGATGATTTGAGTATTATATTCAGAAGTCCTCAGGAAAGCGCCTATGACACCTATATGCAAACACTTGAGGGTGAGCTTGACGAGGAAAAGTATGATTTTATCGAGAGTGAAAGGGCTTATTTTGACGAGCTTACAAGAGAAGCCGAGGAGCTTTCAGCCGACAACACGATTTCGGTTGAGGAAAAAACGAACAGGCTCAATACCATTGATGGTATTTTAAGCATAAGAGGAATGGTATTTGAGGACATTTGCGCTCAGCTTGAATATGTTAATGAAAAGGCTGAGCTGACGGGCGAAAAGCCTGCACTTGTCAATGAAGTGGTGAACAAGCGGCTGACTATGGACACCTTTAGGGAGTGGGAGTATTTTGCTCTGCTCTTAGCCGTGGTTATCTTCTGTACCTCCAACATTTTGGCGATTGAATACAAGACCTCTATGGTTAACTTGATTTCGGCAAATAAGCACGGCAAAGCGAGGCTGTTGATTATAAAGCTCTTAACCGTCCTGATTACCACGGCGATTTCCTATATCTTAATCTATCTGCCGTATATGCTCAACTTTATCAAGACCTTCGGCACGGCATCATTTGATTTACCGCTTGCATATTCAAGAGATTTTTCGGCTCTGACAAGCGGCATAACCGTGGGCGGATATATTCTTGCTCTCGGCTTTGTTCATCTGCTTGCGGCAGTCGGCGCAACGGCTTTGGTCTATCTGCTCTCCTACATATTTAAAAATCAGTTTGTGACAATGATAATTTCAAGCGGCTTGCTCCTTATACCCTGCGTGGTGTTCATTGATAACAGCAAAATCCGTATGGTATCGGCATTTTCAAATAATGCTCAGACAGCCGTTATCGGCATAATCACCGCCGTTTGTCTGCTGATAATCGCAGTATCGGCTCTGATTATCTTTGTCCCCAAGCGCAAAAGTACGAAATTTATAATTTAAGTTTCAAGGCAAAAGAGGTTGTAAATATGGAATTAGCTTTAAATTGTATCAGCAAAACCTATAAAAAGGGCTCGGTAAAGGCGCTTGATAATTTCAGCGTTACCTTAACTCCGGGAGTATACGGCTTGCTCGGACCGAACGGAGCAGGCAAGTCCACGCTGATGAACATTATCACCGACAACCTCAATGCCGACGGCGGAGAGGTGGTTTACGGCGGTGAAAATATCAAAAAGCTCGGCAAGGATTATCGAGCCGTACTCGGCTATATGCCCCAACAGCAGGCTTGTATGATGATTTCACCCTCAACCGCTTTTTGTGGTATATGGCGGCTTTAAAGGGCTTAAAAAAGAAAGAAGCCAAGGAAAAGATCACTCAGCTTCTTGAAACGGTTAATCTGACAGATGCCGCACATAAAAAGTTAGGCTCGTTTTCGGGCGGTATGAAGCAGAGAGCCTTGATTGCTCAAGCGCTTCTGAACAATCCCGAAATTCTCATACTTGACGAGCCAACGGCAGGACTTGACCCAAAAGAGAGAATTCGTATCCGCAATTTTATAAGTGAAATTGCAGAAGATAAAATCGTGCTCATTTCTACTCATGTTGTGTCCGATATCGAGTTCATTGCTAAAGAGATTATACTTCTAAAGCAGGGAAAACTCGTGTCGCATGATACCTGCAAAAATCTCGTAAATGAAATTGCAAATAAGGTAGTTGAGGTGGAAATTGAAAAAGAGGAATTAAAATATTTTCAGGATAATTATCGAGTTTCAAATCTAT
>ENA-OQAS01000502-OQAS01000502.1-human-gut-metagenome-genome-assembly--contig:-NODE-502-length-20158-cov-5.148170_pt1 | contig 20158 bp, 31 predicted proteins | sample MGYA00242733_ERZ504523 | MGnify/ENA primary metagenome ERZ504523 (study PRJEB26092, sample SAMD00036239) | human gut metagenome | host: Homo sapiens | study: EMG produced TPA metagenomics assembly of...
CCACCCCGTTCTGCTGAACCGTGCACCTACCCTGCACGTCTGGCATTCAGCTTTCAACCCGGTGCTGGTGGAGGGCCGTGCAATCAAGCTGCACCCGCTGGCATGTACCGCATTCACGCCGACTTCGACGGTGACCAGATGGCAGTGCATCTGCCTCTGGGCGAGGATGCCTGCCGTGAGGCCAAGATGCTGATGCTGGCTTCCGGCAACCTGCTGAAGCCTCTGACGGCGCACCTGTTACCGTGCCTACGCAGGATATGATCCTGGGCAGCTACTACCTGACCACCGTTCGTGAAAATGACGAAGGCGCTGGCAAGGTGTTCCGCGATGAGAACAGAGCCTGATGGCTTATGCAGAGCACATCGTTACCCTGCACGCACCCATCAAGGTGCGCCGCACCATGACCATTGACGGCGTGGAGCGCACCGGTCTGGTGGAAGCCACCGTCGGCCGCATCATCTTCAATAATCCTGTTCCTCAGAATCTGGGTTATATCGACCGTACTGATCCCGAGCACTGGCTGGAGTACGAGGTCAGCTTCCGCGTGACCAAGAAGACTCTGCCCGACATCATTTCCCGCTGCATGACCCGCAACGCACCCGCAAGTGTGCAAAGATGCTGGATGCCATCAAGGCGCAGGGCTACAAGTACTCCACTCTGTCTGCGATCTCCGTCGCTGTGTGCGACGCTGTGATCCCGCCGCAGAAGCAGGAACTGATCGCTGAGGCTGACCAGCAGATCGCAAAGGTCGGCAGGCTGTTCAACCGCGGCCTGATCTCCGACAACGAGCGTTACAACCAGACCATCGCCATCTGGCAGGCTACCACCGATAAGGTCTCCAAGGCTCTGGCAGACAACCTGCCCAAGGATAATGAGATCTATATGATGGCAGACTCCGGTGCTCGTGGTTCTATGAACCAGATCAAGCAGCTGGCCGGCATGCGCGGCCTGCTGGCAAACACCGCCGGCCACACCATCGAGATGCCCATTCGTGCCAACTACCGTGAAGGTCTGAATATTCTGGAATATTTCGTTTCTGCCGTGGTGCCCGTAAGGGTCTGGCCGATACCGCTCTGCGTACCGCTGACTCCGGTTACCTGACCCGCCGCATGGTCGATGTCTCTCAGGATGTTATCGTGCGCGAGATCGACTGCGGCACCACCGATGGCCTGTGGGTGTCTGAGATCCACGAGGGCAAGGAGAAGATCGAGAGCTTCCGTGAGCGTTTGATCGGCCGCTTTGCTGTGGGCGATGTGGTCAACCCCGTCACCGGCGAGGTGATCGTGCCGGAAGGCAAGATGATCGACCTGTACGATGCAAACGAGATCGAGGCTGCTGGCATTACCAAGCTGAAGATCCGCAGCCTGCTGACCTGCCGTGCAAAGACCGGTGTCTGCGCACGCTGCTACGGTTCCGATATGGCAAACGGCGAGCCGGTCCGTCTGGGCGAGTCTGTCGGCGTTATCGCCGCAGAGTCCATCGGCGAGCCTGGTACTCAGCTGACCATGCGTACCTTCCATACCGGCGGTATCGCATCTGCTGAAGATATCACGCAGGGTCTTCCCCGTGTTGAAGAGCTGTTCGAGAGCCGCCGTCCCAAGAGCATGGCCATCATGAGCGAGATCTCTGGTGTCGTTTCTCAGGACGATACCAAGAAGAATGTCGTTATCAAGGTGACCGGCAAGGACGAGAACGGTGCCGAGGTCGTAAAGAGCTACTCCATCCCGTTCACCCAGCATTCCCGCGTGATGCCGGGTGACCGTGTGGAGAAGGGCGACATCATCACCCGTGAAGGTGTTCTGTATCCGCAGGATATTCTGGCAATCAAGGGTCTGGAGGATGTCCAGAACTACCTGATCAACGAAGTCAGAAGGTCTACCGTCTGCAGGGCGTTGAGATCAACGATAAGCATATCGAAGTCATCGTCCGTCAGATGTGCCGCAAGGTGCGCGTGACTGATTCCGGTTCTTCCAACCTGATCGGCGGTGCACTGGCAAGCCGTCTGGAAGTGGAGAGCATCAACGCCGATCTGCAGCAGCGCATCGACGCTGGTGAAGAGGGCCTGAAGCTGGTTGAGTACCAGCAGGTGCTGCTGGGCATCACCAAGGCTGCTCTGGCAAACGACTCCTTCCTGTCCGCTGCATCCTTCCAGGAGACCACCCGCGTGCTGACCGAAGCTGCCATCAAGGGCAAGGTTGACCCGCTGGCCGGCCTGAAGGAGAACGTCATCATTGGTAAGCTGATCCCCGCAGGTACCGGTCTGCCGGAAGTCCGTGAGGATCTGAAGAACCGTGAGGCTGAGCGCGATGCTGAGGTCGCTGCTGAACTGGCAGCTGCTGCACAGTAAGCAAAGCTCCTTCTTCTGAAATAAAACAATGGACCGCTCTGTGGGCATCCGCCTGCAGGGCGGTTTTTATATGCCCGGAAAAGCGGAAACAGGGGAGAAAACCGTGCGTTTTGCGTCGAAAAAATGATGAAAGAAAAAATCTGGAATAAATGCAAAAAACTTTGCAAAAACTGTTGACATCCGCCTGTAAAGCGAGTATTATATAACTGTTGCGCATCCCTCATGGGGATAGTGCGGCAAAAAAGTCGGAAAAAGTCCGATGTGCATTATTAAGAAAGGAGAAACAAAATGCCTACTTTTAACCAGCTTGTACGCAAGGGCCGTCAGGTTCTGGCTACCAAGAGCACCGCTCCCGCACTGCTGAAGAGCTACAATTCTCAGAAGAAACAGTATTCTGATCTGAACAGCCCCCAGAAGCGTGGTGTCTGCACTGCTGTTCGTACCATGACCCCCAAGAAGCCCAACTCTGCTCTGCGTAAGGTTGCTCGTGTCCGCCTCACGAATGGTATCGAGGTCACCTCTTACATTCCCGGTATCGGCCATAACCTGCAGGAGCACTCCGTCGTGCTGATCCGTGGCGGTCGTGTTAAGGACCTGCCCGGTGTGCGTTACCACATCATCCGTGGTACCCTGGATACTCAGGGTGTGGCAGGCCGTAATCAGGCCCGCTCCAAGTACGGCGCAAAGCGTCCTAAGGCCGGTGCTGCAAAGAAGTAATTGAGGACAACCGCCATAAACGGCTTTCCATTATATAAATAACAAGTCCGCTTGCAAAGCGGAGGGCAACAGTTTATGTAAAGGTCAGCTCTTTGTGACACAACGGGAGTTTTATTACTTTCGAGTACCGATGATATCATTCTGTGAAGGAGGGAAGAAAGATGCCTAGAAGAGGTAACATTGCTAAGCGCGATGTCTTAGCTGATCCTATTTACAATTCCAAGATGGTCACTCGTCTGGTCAACAGCGTTATGCTGGATGGCAAGAAGGGCGTCGCTCAGAAGATCGTTTACGAAGCTTTCTCCATGATTCAGGAGAAGACCGGCAACGATCCTCTGGAGACTTTCGAGAAGGCGATGGAGAACATCATGCCCAGCCTCGAGTGCAAGACCCGCCGCGTTGGCGGTGCTAACTACCAGGTTCCTCTGGAAGTCAGCCCGGCTCGCCGCGAGACTCTGGGTCTGCGCTGGCTGACTGCCTACAGCCGCAGCCGTGGTGAGAAGACCATGGCTCAGCGTCTGGCTGCTGAAATCATGGATGCTGCCAACAACACTGGTAACGCCGTGAAGAAGCGTGAGGATACTCACAAGATGGCAGAGGCTAACAAGGCTTTCGCTCATTTCCGTTATTGATCTGTTCTGTAGGAGGTTAATTTCATGGCTACACCCAGAGAAGTTTCTCTTCAGATGACGAGAAATATCGGCATTATGGCCCACATTGATGCTGGTAAAACTACTACTACCGAGCGTATTCTGTACTACACCGGTATCAACCACAAGATCGGCGAAGTTCATGATGGCGGCGCTACCATGGACTGGATGGTTCAGGAGCAGGAGCGTGGTATCACCATCACTTCCGCTGCTACCACCTGCTACTGGAGCCACTCTGAGACCCAGAAGGATCCGGTTGCATTCAAGAAGAACCGTCACCGCATCAACATCATCGACACCCCGGGCCACGTGGACTTCACTGTTGAGGTCCAGCGTTCCCTGCGTGTGCTGGACGGTTCTGTGACCGTTCTGGCTGCAAAGGGCGGTGTTGAGCCGCAGTCTGAGACCGTTTGGCGTCAGGCTGACGAGTACAAGGTTCCCCGTATGGTGTACGTTAACAAGATGGACACCATGGGTGCCGACTTCTTCCGCTGCATCAAGATGCTGCACGATCGTCTGCACGCAAACGGCGTGGCAATCCAGCTGCCTATCGGTCAGGAAGATACCTTCCGCGGTATCGTTGACCTGGTCGATATGAACGCTGAGGTCTACTACGACGACATGGGCAACGACATGCGTACCGAGCCCATTCCTGAGGATATGCGTGAGCAGGCTGAGGAGTACCACAACATTCTGATCGAGGCTGTTGCTGAGAACGACGAAGAGTTGATGGAGAAGTACCTCGAGGGCGAGGAGATCACCCGTGCCGAGCTGAAGGCTGCGATCCGCAAGGAGACCATCGCTAACACGCTGGTTCCCGTTGTCTGCGGTTCTTCCTACAAGAACCGTGGTGTCCAGAAGCTGCTGGACGCTATCGTTGACTATATGCCCGCTCCTACCGATGTCCCTGACATCAAGGGCGTGAATCCCGAGACTGAGGAAGAGGAGACCCGTCCGTCTTCTGACGACGCTCCCTTCGCAGCTCTGGCCTTCAAGATCGCTACCGACCCGTTCGTTGGTAAGCTGGCATACTTCCGTGTTTACTCCGGTAAGGTTGAGGCAGGTACCACTGTCTACAACTCCGTGAAGGACAGCAAGGAGCGTATGGGCCGCATCCTGCAGATGCATTCTAACCACCGCAAGGATATCGACTGCTGCTACGCAGGTGATATCGCTGCTGTTGTCGGTCTGAAGAACACCACTACCGGTGACACTCTGTGTGATGAGAATCATCCATCATTCTGGAGTCCATGAAGTTCCCCGAGCCTGTTATCCGCGTTGCCATCGAGCCTAAGACCAAGGCCGGCAACGAGAAGATGGGCATCGCGCTGGCAAAGCTGGCCGAAGAGGATCCGACCTTCAAGACCTACACTGACGAAGAGACCGGTCAGACCATCATCGCCGGTATGGGCGAGCTGCACCTGGAGATCATCGTTGACCGTCTGCTGCGTGAGTTCAAGGTTGAAGCAAACGTGGGTGCACCTCAGGTTGCTTATCGTGAGACCATCCGCAAAGAGGCCAACCAGGAGACCAAGTACGCACGTCAGTCCGGTGGTAAGGGCCAGTACGGTCATGTTAAGATCAAGATCGAGCCCAACGAGCCCGGCAAGGGTTACGAGTTCGTCAACGCCATCGTTGGCGGTGCCATCCCGAAGGAATACATCCCGGCTATCGACAACGGTATCCAGGGTGCTATGAAGTCCGGCGTTCTGGCTGGCTATCCTGTCGTTGATGTCAAGGTTACCCTGTGGATGGTTCTTATCATGAGGTCGACTCCTCTGAAATGGCCTTCTCCATTGCTGGTTCTATGGCGTTCAAGGATGCTATGCGCAAGGCTGATCCCATCATCACTGAGCCTATCATGAAGGTTGCAGTTATCGTTCCCGATGAGTATCTGGGCGATGTTATCGGCGACCTGAATGCACGCCGTGGTCAGATCCAGGGCATGGAAGCTATGGCTGGTACTCAGCGCGTCAATGCATTTGTGCCTCTGGCTCAGATGTTCGGCTACGCTACCGACCTGCGTTCCAAGACTCAGGGCCGTGGCCAGTATGTCATGGAGCCGTCTCACTACGAGCCGGTGCCCAAGAACATTGCTGACCAGATCATTGCTGGCCGCACTAAGCTGATTCCTGAAAAATGGATAAAGATTTTGCCGGGGTAGTGTAACCTCGCAATTTCCTGTAAAAGCACTTGATTTTACAGGGCAAATTTAGTAGAATAGCCTTGCAATGCAATGTCTGCATCTTGCAGGGTTGTTGTAACCAAATATCAAAACCTAAATTAAGGGAGGATATTCCAATGGCTGAAAAGGCAAAGTTCGACCGTTCTAAGCCGCATGTGAACATCGGCACCATCGGTCACGTTGACCACGGCAAGACCACTCTGACCGCCGCTATCACCAAGTACCTGGCTCTGAAGGGCGACGCAGACTTCATGGATTATGCCAACATCGATAAGGCTCCTGAGGAGCGTGCTCGTGGTATCACGATCAACTCCGCTCACGTTGAGTATCAGACCGACGCTCGTCACTATGCTCACGTTGACTGCCCGGGCCATGCTGACTACGTCAAGAACATGATCACTGGTGCTGCTCAGATGGACGGCGCTATCCTGGTCGTTGCTGCTACCGATGGCCCCATGCCCCAGACCCGTGAGCACATCCTGCTGGCTCGTCAGGTCGGCGTGCCCTATATCGTCGTGTTCATGAACAAGTGCGATATGGTCGACGACGAAGAGCTGCTGGATCTGGTTGAGATGGAGATCCGTGAGCTGCTGACCGAGTACGACTTCCCCGGCGACGACACCCCGATCATTCGTGGTTCCGCTCTGAAGGCTCTGGAGTCTACCTCCACTGATCCCAATGCTCCCGAGTATGCTTGCATCAAGGAGCTGATGGACGCTGTTGACACCTATATCCCCAACCCCGATCGTGAGGAAGACAAGCCCTTCCTGATGCCCATCGAGGATGTCATGACCATTTCTGGCCGTGGTACTGTTGCAACCGGTCGTGTTGAGCGTGGTATTGCTAAGGTTGGCGATGCTATGGAGATCGTCGGCATCAAGCCCGATCGTCTGAGCACCACCATTACCGGTCTGGAAATGTTCCGTAAGTCTCTGGACTTCGCTGAGGCTGGCGATAACATCGGCGCTCTGCTGCGTGGTGTTGATCGTACTCAGATCGAGCGTGGTCAGGTTCTGGCTAAGCCCGGTTCCGTGCACCCCCACAAGACCTTCGAGTCTCAGGTGTACGTTCTGACCAAGGACGAAGGCGGCCGTCACACCCCGTTCTTCTCCAACTATCGTCCTCAGTTCTACTTCCGCACCACCGACGTGACCGGTATCATCACTCTGCCCGAAGGCACTGAGATGTGCATGCCCGGCGATAACGTCATGATGCACGTTGAGCTGCTGACCCCTGTCGCTATGGAAGAGGGCCTGCGTTTCGCTATCCGTGAGGGTGGCCGTACCGTTGGTTCTGGCGTTGTTGGCAAGATCATTGAGTGATTTTGACCCTTCGCGCCTTTCCTAAGGCTAAAGGTTAAACTTACGAGAGACCTTCCCATTCCGGAGAGTGGGAAGGTCTCTTTTTGCTTTAGATCTTCTGTCCGTAAGGGCAGGGGTGTATGCCGGATTTTTCAGAGACACGCTTCCACCACGAAATTTATCTGAGTGATCCTCGCCGCGCTGCACCGGGAACACTGAAAACAGTTCTGCGGCATCCCATACGTGAAAAATAAAAACAGGAAAATTCACAAATGATGTCGCTTTTATTTGGCAGATGTGCTATACTGGTTTTATCTGTAGAAACACATTGAATGGATAAGGGAGGAGAGAACTTCATGCAGCATGAAACTGTCATCGTGCTGGACTTTGGCGGCCAGTACAATCAGCTGATCGCGCGCCGCGTCCGCGAGAACAATGTCTACTGTGAAATCTATTCCTATAAAACCGATCTGTCGGTTATCAAGGCAAAGAACCCCAAGGGCATCATCTTTACCGGTGGCCCCAACAGCGTTTATCTGGAGGATTCCCCCACGATCGACCCTGAGATCTTCAACTGGGGTGTGCCTGTGCTGGGCATCTGTTACGGCAGCCAGCTGATGATGCATCTGCTGGGCGGCCATGTCTGCCGCGCACCGGAGCGCGAGTACGGCAAGACTGAGGTGTTCGTGGACACGAACAGCAAGATGTTCACCGATGTGCAGCCCTCCACCATTTGCTGGATGAGCCACAACGACTATATTGAGCAGGCAGCGCCCGGCTTTAAGATCACTGCTCACACGGTCAACTGCCCGGTAGCTGCGGCAGAGAACGCCGAGAAGGGCCTGTACGCGGTCCAGTTCCATCCGGAAGTGCTGCACACTGCGGAAGGCAAGAAGATGCTGCGCAACTTCGTGTACAACGTCTGCGGCTGCACCGGCGACTGGAAGATGGACTCCTTTGTGGAGAACAACGTCAAGGCCCTGCGTGAGCGCATCGGCGATGGCAAGGTGTTGTGCGCCTTGTCCGGCGGCGTGGATTCCTCCGTTCTGGCAGCTATGCTGGCTAAGGCCATCGGCAAGCAGCTGACCTGCGTGTTCGTGGATCACGGTCTGCTGCGTAAGAACGAGAAGGAAGAGGTCTGCTCTGTATTCGGCCCGGGCAATGCCAACGGCTTTGATATCAACTTTATCTGTGTGGATGCCCGCGAACGCTACTTTGCAAAGCTGGCTGGTGTTACCGAGCCGGAGCGCAAGCGCAAGATCATCGGCGAAGAGTTCATCCGTGTGTTTGAAGAGCAGGCCAAGAAGATCGGCAAGGTGGATTTCCTGGCACAGGGTACCATTTACCCGGATGTCGTTGAGAGCGGTCTGGGCGGTGAGTCCACTGTTATCAAGAGCCACCACAACGTCGGCGGTCTGCCCGACACCGTGGACTTCAAGGAGTTGGTGGAGCCGCTGCGCAACCTGTTCAAAGACGAGGTGCGTCAGGCCGGCCGTGAGCTGGGCCTGCCCGAATATTTGGTCAGCCGTCAGCCGTTCCCCGGCCCGGGTCTTGGCATCCGCATCATCGGCGAAGTGACACCTGAGAAGGTGGCAATCGTGCAGGATGCCGACGCGATCTGGCGTGAGGAGATCGCAAAGGCGGGTCTGGATAAGGAGATCAGCCAGTACTATGCAGCCTTGACCAACATGCACAGTGTTGGCGTCATGGGCGACGAGCGCACCTATGATTACGCTGTGGCGCTGCGTGCTGTGACCACCACCGACTTTATGACCGCAGAGAGCTATAATATGCCTTGGGATGTTCTGGCACTGTCACCAGCCGCATCGTCAATGAGGTCAAGCATGTGAACCGCGTGTTTTATGATTGCACCGGTAAGCCGCCGGCAACCATTGAGCTCGAGTAATCCGCAAAACCTGAAAAGTATTGATGCAATGCAATATTTCGAGAGCCAAAAGGCTCCTTGATACTGCTTTGATACTATCAGGCGATTATTCATAAAGAGAGACATGAGAATGCCTCTGAGAAACGGTAAGTTTTTCAGAGGGCATTTTTGTGTCTTTTATTCTTTGCGCCACTTTTTCTTCGGCTCGTAGCGGCCGCAGTCGTCGGCGGTCTGGGGCCAGTTGAGCTTCCATTCCAGATACTCTTCCTTGGTGATCTCGCCCTCCCGGAGCTGTTTCTTGCGGAGCTGCCACTCCTTCAGGAAATCGTCCAGCAGGCGATACCGGAAGCTGACTGCCATGTGCTTTTCCGGGAAATCCGGGTCTGTAGTGTCTGTGACTCATAGAGCCGGGTGCCGGGGTAGTGCTCGTCCAGTTCGAACAGAGTGTACATCACATCCTCTGCGGCGTACAAGGTCGGCTCATAGAGGGAACGGTAGTTCACATCCAGTACCTCCGCAATCTTGCGGAGCAGCTCTTCCTTGGGAGTGCGGGTGTTGCTTTCGTATTGTGCGATACGGATGTCTGCGCTCTTCTCCTCAAACCCGATGGCGATGCCCAGTTCCTTCTGGGTCATGCCTCGGAAGTTGCGGGCACGTTTGATGCGGTCACCGACTGCCATGCGATTGCCTCCTGACTTAAACATATTTGTTGAACCTAGTATAGCACAGAAAAATAGGAGGTGCAATAGAAAATAAACAAAAAAGTTTAAGATTTTGTCCAAAAACCTCTTGACTTAACGGAATGTGTTTAGTATAATGAACGTACAAAAAGATAAACAAAAATGCTTAGTAAAGTTAAATGACCGCCAAACTGATCCAAACCGCCAAGACCTTCCGAAAGGAAGCGAGCGCTCCGCAAGGGGACGGCACAGCACCGCAAAGGGGATATGCCTGCCGGAAGTCAGCGAGGATGAAGCGGCACCGAAACGAAATCGACAATGAAAGGACAAAAAATGGCAAACAGCATTTTTATCAAGGCAGACGAGCTGGCAAAGGAGCTGGACATCTCGCAGGGTCTGGCGTACAAGATGATCGCCCAGTGGAACGAGGAACTGAGAGCCAAGGGCTACACGACCGTGGGAGGCCGTGTAAGCAGGAGGTACTATCAGGAGAAGATCTACGGGGCAGGGGAGGAGTGATAGGATGCCAGCCTACAAGGACAGCAGGCAGGGGACATGGTACGCTTCCTTCTACTTCGAAAACTGGCAAGGTGTGAAGCAGAAGAAGCTGAAACGGGGGTTTGCCACCAAGAAGGACGCTCTGGCGTGGGAGCGGGAGTTCCTTCTTCAGCAGGCAGCAGACCTGACCATGACCTTTGAAGCCTTCGTGGAAATTTATATCACGGACAAGAAAAAGCGACTCCGGGAAAACACCTGGTCTGTCAAGGAGCATATCATCCGAACAAAAATGTTGCCGTACTTCAAGGAAAAACGGCTCAGTGAGATCAGGCCGCGGGATGTGATCGCATGGCAGAACGAGATGCTGAACTACCGGGACAAAAACGGCAAGGCCTACTCGCCGACCTACCTCAAGACGCTCCATGGACAGCTCAGTGCCATTCTGAACCACGCCGTCCGTTTCTACGGGCTGAAATCAAACGCAGCAGCCACAGCCGGGTGCATGGGGTCGGAAAAGCACAAGGAAATGCTCTTCTGGACGAAGGAAGATTACCTCAAATTCGCGGAAGCTATGATGGACAAGCCGCAGTCCTATTACGCTTTTGAGGTCCTCTACTGGTGTGGCATCCGGGAGGGTGAGCTGCTGGCTCTGACCCCGGCAGACTTCGACTTGGACAAGGGGCTGCTCTCCATCACCAAATCCTATCAAAGGCTGAAAGGCCGGGATGTGATCACCGACCGAAAACGCCTAAGAGCGTCCGGGTCATCCAGATGCCGCAGTTTCTGACGGACGAGATCAGGGACTACCTGAAATGTCTCTACAAAGTCCAGCCAGACCAGCGGATCTTTGAGGTGACCAAGAGCTACCTGCACCACGAGATGGACAGGGGAGCCAAGGAAGCCGGAGTGAAGCGCATCCGAATCCACGACCTGCGGCACTCCCATGTATCGCTGCTGATCGAGATGGGCTTCTCGGCGCTGGCAATCGCAGACCGGGTGGGGCATGAGAGCGTGGATATCACCTATAAGTACGCCCACCTCTTCCCCTCAAAGCAGCAGGAGATGGCGCAGAAGCTGGACATGGAGCGAAAGGAGGGATGAAGATGGAACGAGTACTCGACCAGCAAGGCCGCTGGCGGAACAAGGTGGTAGCCTTCCGAATGTCCCCGGAAGAGGACGAGGTTCTGGAAGCCAAAGTAAAGCTCTCCGGGCTGACCAAACAGGAGTATATCATCCGCCGTCTGACCGACCGGGAAATCATCGTAGTAGGCAATCCAAGGGTCTACAAAGCTCTGCGAGACCAGATGACGCTGATCTATCAGGAATTGCAGCGGCTGGCAGTGGGTGAAGAGGTTCCGCCGGACTTGCTGGAGACCCTGCAAATGGTGGCTCTGACGTTGAACGGACTTAAGGAGGAATGCGAATGACAGACAATAGAAAAACGACCGTACCGGGTGCATCTGTTGGCGCAGATGCGGTACAGTCGTCCTCAAAAATCAACACCAATATTATAACAAATTCAGACAAGCAAATCAATCTGCAAGCCGCGAAAAAGTCAAACAATTTCGGGTTGAACACGGTATCAATGACTGAACTGTACGACACGGTTTATCCACCCCGGAAACCCATCGTGAACGACCTGCTGTACAGCGGCACCTACCTCTTCGTAGGTGCGCCCAAGGTGGGCAAGTCCTTCTTCATGGGGCAGCTTGCCTACCATGTGGCCATGGGCTTCCGCTGTGGGAGTACGAGGTGCATCAAGGCACCGTCCTCTACCTGGCATTGGAGGACGATTACGCCCGGCTGCAGCGGCGGCTCTCCCGGATGTTCGGGGTAGAGGAGACCAGCAATCTCTACTTCGCAACGCAAGCTAAGTCCGTGAGCGAGGGACTTGACCAACAGTTGGAAGGATTCATCCGGGAGCACCCGGATGTACGGCTCATCATCATCGACACCCTGCAGAAGGTGCGGGAGATCGGCGGGGACCGATACAGCTATGCCAGCGACTACGAGATCGTGACCAGGCTGAAAACCTTCAGTGACAAGTATGGCATCTGCCTGCTGGTGGTTCACCACACCCGGAAAATGGAAGCCGAGGATAGCTTCGATATGATCTCTGGCACCAATGGCCTGCTGGGTGCAGCGGATGGAGCATTCATCATGCAGAAGAAGCGGCGCACGGACAACACCGCCCTGCTGGACATTGTGGGACGTGACCAGCCGGATCAGGAGTTGACGTTGGAGTTCAACCGGGAACGTTGCGTGTGGGAGTTCCAAGGAGCCGAAACGGAACTCTGGAAGCTGCCGCCCGACCCGCTTCTGGAAGCGGTGGCAAAGATGCTCAGCCCGGAACAGCCAGAGTGGAGCGGTACGCCCACGGAGCTGCTGGAACGTCTGCCGGGTGTGAGCATACAGGCAAACATCCTGACCCGGAAGCTGAACGTGAGTGCCGACAGGCTCTACAACGATTATGGAATTCGGTACGAAAGCAGGCGCACCCATGAGGGCAGAGAGGTCAAATTGACGCTGGAAAATTCTGGGGCGTGACGATTCGTGACGGTTGTGACGGTATTTTTGCTACTATATAAAATATCGTCACAATCGACACAACCGACACGGGATGGTGATAATGATGAAAAATGTGCAAATTTCGCAGGAACTTTTCGTCGCCTTGCTGCATTATCATTTGAGCGGCGAAAATGAGTACGAAGAAGTTATTGAACAGGGTTTGGAGCAAAAACTGGATGCGATGCTGCGGCATGAGCTGTATGCCCAGTACAAGACGGCGCCCACCGAGGAACAACGGGAGCAGGCTCGGCAGGAGTATCTGGACAGACGAGGCGTGCCAGAAAGCTTCCGCTGGTGAGTCCCTCTATTGGTAGAGGACAGGAGCGTGTCACGCTCCTGTGAATGCAATCACGCAGGAAGGTGGTGTTGGACCGGGCAGCGGCGAGGTACAGCGAAACCCAGTCCGCAGACGGAAGCCCCCGGCAGGGCGCAAAGGCATCTTTTGATGGACGGAACGTCTGTCAAGTGCTTTTGCGTTACTTTCGACGAAGTAACAAAGCCATTGCCGTGTCCGGCACCAGTTACTTCCACAGAGAAAGGACGTGCGATTGAAAAGAACCATTTCCGCAATGCGGGGTCCCGGCTCCCTCAACCATAACCGGAGAAGTTTCACCGCTGAAAACGTAGACCCGAAGCGCAGCAGCCTGAATGTCGTGTACCGGGATGAGCCGATTCAGAAGGTGTACCACGAACTGTTTGACGAGGCAGTGAAGCGTTACAATGCCAAGCAGAAGCGCAAGGACCGCTGTATCACCGACTACTATGAGCACCTGCGGACAGGCAAGCAGAAAGCTTTTCCATGAGCTGATCGTCCAGATCGGCAACAAAGATGATATGGGTGTCTTGACCGAGAATGGCGCACTGGCAAAGGAACTGCTGGACGAGTATATGCAGGGCTTCCAAGAGCGGAACCGACACTGCGGGTGTTCGGGGCTTTCCTCCACATGGACGAAGCCACGCCCCATCTGCACATCGACTTCGTGCCGTATGTGTCCGGTTGGAAAGGCAAAGGACTGGACACCAAGGTCTCCCTGAAGCAGGCTCTGAAGGCCTTGGGCTTTGCAGGCGGCTCCAAGAGAGAATCCGAGCTGAACCAGTGGATCAACGCCGAGAAAGAGCAGCTTGCTGCCGTGATGGAGCGGCACGGCATCGAGTGGGAACAGAAAGGCACCCACGAAGAGCACCTGTCTGTGCTGGACTTCAAGAAGCGGGAGCGTAGTAAAGAGGTGGTGGCTCTGGAAGCTGCCAAGCAGGAGTGCCAGACCGACCTGACCGAGATGCAGGAACAGCTGGAAACAGCGCAGACAGCCGTAGAAGCCGCTGAACAGCGGGTACAGAAAGCAGAGTTGACCTACCAGAAGCAGAGCCAGAAGCTGAACAAGCTGGCTCCCATCATGGAGGGGCTGGAAAACCTGTCAGCGCAGTACTCCCAGCGGCCGGAGGAATGGGTGCCAGAAGCAGCCACGTTTGAGACCGCCAAGAGTTACCGGGAGAAAAAGGCCATGCCGCTGATCCAGAAGTTGGTGAAGGTACTTTTTGCCCTCCATCGGAAGTACTGGGAGGTTAAGAACGAGAGGGATAAGTATCTGCACTTCTATCAGGACGAGAAGAAGCTACCCGCCATTGAGCAGCAGCTGGAACAGGTAAAAGCTGAGAATTCGCAGCTCTATGCGATGAAACGTGATTTCAGGCGAGTATGGAACTATTTCGGTGCCGAAAAGATGCAGCAGGTCATTGGGTTTATGAGGGAGCAGGAGCAGACCACAGATAGGAGCCAGAAGAAGAACAGGCAGAACAGCATAGAGCTGTAAGCATAGCAGACCCCCGCCAGCGGATGTTGGCGGGGGTCTGTACATATAAGTGATATTTTACTCAAAAAGCTCCGGGGCAATATCCGTCAGAGCAAATCCGGGAATGTCTTTCTCGTCTTTGTAGGTGCCATCTTCAGCCAGAAACTCGACCTTTGCAAAGTCCGCAACTGGAATCTCAGATTCACAGACATACCAGTTCAGGTAGTCATTAGCAGTTTGTTTGAGGGTTGAGGCAACGCTGCGGTCAGCGTTGTACTTGTCGCAGAAAGTGCGCCAAGCAGATATCGCCAGATTTACCATTGGTCTTGATGGTAATGCGGCACATGATTTTGTCGTTGGACAGACCGGTGTTTTTTGCACCGGCATGGTCATTGGCAGTCAGCCAGACGACAGGATGATAGTTTTCATATTTGTCAACGGATTTATAACCAATTTTCTGCCCATTAAAAAAGAGTGGTTCGTCATGGAGCGTGGCGTTGTCATATTTCAGATTGGAAGGTGTCAGAAGCAGTTTCCCAGTTGCAAGAATCATCCGATACTTGATGAGGCTGGTGTAATGATACAGATTTTCGGGCAGTTTGGTCTTTTTCGCTTTCATTGGCTTTCCTCTCAGTTCACAGGTGTTTGACGATACGAAACTCCGTCCGAGATACAGACAGTGGACAAGATTGAAAAAGTGTACACTATCTCGCCGAAAAATGCAATAGAAATTTTTATCGGCTTGCAATCACGGAAAAGCTGTGGTACGCTTTACTAGGATAGTATAAAGGGAAAGTATATCCTTTTTGGGAAAAACACCATGGTGTACCAATAGTGGTACATTTACTATGTTAAAATGAAAGAAAACAATGCGGAAATTCGCATTTGATGGAGGAAATAAAAATGGTAGACACCAAAAAAGAACAGGAACGCGAAGAACTGCACCGTGCAATCTGGGCGATAGCGGATGATCTGCGCGGCGCAGTGGACGGATGGGATTTCAAGAGCTACGTTCTCGGTACGATGTTCTACCGTTATATTTCGGAGAACATTGCCAGCTACATCAATCAGGGCGAAATTGATGCAGGCAACCCGGACTTCCGCTATGAGGATATGCCTGATGCAGAGGCAGAGCAGGCACGGGAAGGGCTGGTACAGGAAAAAGGGTTCTTCATCCTGCCCAGTGAGTTGTTCTGCAATGTACGGGCAAAAGCGGCCAGCGATGAAAACCTCAATGAAACGTTGGAAACGGTGTTCCGGCACATTGAGGAATCCGCAAAGGGCAGCTCCTCTGAGGGACAGTTTGCAGGGCTGTTTGATGATTACGATGTGAACAGCAACAAGCTGGGCGCGACCGTTGCCAAGCGCAATGAGAAGCTCGTTAAACTGCTGAACGGCGTGGCAGATATGAACCTTGGCGATGTGAAAGAGCATGACATTGATGCTTTTGGCGATGCTACGAATACCTGATGACCATGTACGCCAGCAATGCGGGCAAGTCCGGCGGTGAGTTTTTTACGCCTGCTGATGTGTCGGAACTGCTGACCCGGCTGGGTACCGTAGGCAAGAAGGAAATCAACAAGGTATATGACCCGGCCTGCGGTTCCGGTTCGCTGCTGCTGAAGGCAGAAAAGGTGCTGGGACGGGATGCCGTGCGCAACGGCTTCTTTGGACAGGAAATCAACATCACAACGTACAACCTGTGCCGCATCAATATGTTCCTACACGACATCGAATTTGACAAATTCGACATTGCCTGTGAGGACACGCTGACAAATCCGCAGCACTGGGATGATGAACCTTTTGAGCTGATCGTATCGAATCCACCGTACTCCATCAAGTGGGCCGGTGACGAGAATCCGCTGCTCATCAATGACCCACGTTTTGCTCCGGCTGGTGTGCTGGCTCCGAAAAGTAAGGCGGATTTGGCCTTTATCATGCATTCGTTGGCATGGCTGGCTTCCAACGGCACGGCAGCAATCGTCTGTTTCCCCGGCATTATGTACCGTGGCGGTGCAGAACAGAAAATCCGCAAGTATCTGGTGGACAACAACTTCATTGACTGCATCATCCAGTTGCCGAGCAACCTTTTCTTTGGTACCAGTATTGCCACCTGCATCATGGTGCTGAAAAAGGGCAAAACGGACAATAAAGTGCTGTTCATTGATGCTTCTTCCGAGTGCGTCAAGGTGACGAACAACAACAAACTCACCCCGGAGAACATTAACAAAATCGTGGACACCTTTGCACAGCGGGCAGAAGAAGCACATTTCTCCTATCTGGCGGAGTATTCCGAGGTGCAGGAAAATGACTATAACCTGTCGGTTTCCACTTATGTGGAGGCTAAGGACACCCGTGAGAAGATCGACATTGTAAAGCTGAACGCTGAAATTGCACAAATTGTAGCACGAGAAAACGAACTGCGGGCCGCCATTGACCAGATCGTGGCAGAAATCGAGGGCTGAGATGGAAAGCGAAAAGAAAGATTCTGCATTGGTACGTTCTTCTGCGGCGGAATATTTGACCTTTGTTGCCTCCACGGGGGAGGATAAGGACAGCATCGAGATGCGCTACGAGGATGAAAACATCTGGCTGACGCAAAAGATGATGGCGACCCTTTACGATGTGTCTGTCGCAGCGATAAACCAGCACCTGAAAAAGATTTTTGAGGATGGGGAATTGCAGGAAGAAGCAGTTATTAAGAAATACTTAATAACTGCCACGGACGGAAAAAAGTACAACACGAACCACTATAACTTACAGGCAATTATTGCGGTCGGCTTCAAGGTGAACAACCAGCGGGCGGTGCGGTTCCGTGTCTGGGCGAACCAGATCGTGGAGCAGTATACCATCAAGGGTTGGGCTATGGATGAGGAACGCCTGAAAAACGGTGGCACAGTCCTGACCAAGAAATACTTTGAAGAGCAGTTGGAGCGTATCCGGGAAATTCGCATTTCGGAGCGCAACTTCTACCAGAAACTCACTGATATTTACGCTACTTCGCTGGATTATGACCGCAACGCGCTGACCACAAAAGAGTTCTTTGCAAAGGTGCAGAATAAGATGCACTATGCCGTGCATCGCCATACGGCGGCAGAGCTGATCTATGAGCGTGCCGATGCCGAAAAGCCGCACATGGGGCTTTACACATGGAAGGACGCTCCCAACGGCAAAATTAAAAAGAGCGATGTTTCGGTGGCGAAAAACTACCTGACCGAAGATGAAATGAAATCCATGGAGCTGATCGTTTCGGCATACCTTGACCTTGCCGAGAACCGTGCCCGCCGTCATATCCCCATGACCATGGAGACTGGGCCAAGCGGCTGGACATCTATTTGCAGGCGGATGATCTGGAAGTGCTGAAGGATGCAGGCAAAATCTCGGCGCAGCTTGCAAAGATGCACGCCGAAACGGAGTTTGAAAAGTACCGTGTGGTGCAGGATCGGCTGTACCAGAGCGACTTTGATAGGTATCTGGAAGAAAGCACAGGTTTATAATGAATTGGGATCTTATGAACTTTCTTGCAACTAGTGCGCTAACGATTGCAATCTATTGGTTACAGCGCTCACATGAAAAAGAACGTGAGCAAATGGAAGTGGAGGCGCAGAAAAAAGCTGTTGCTGAAGCGGCAAGAGTTTTTCTGATTGATAATGAAGATGAAATAGAATGCTTGCCGTTGTCAGCGATTGCAAAAAGCCTGAATCTCAAAAGAAAGCATCATAGAGCGATAACGACTAAGTTTTTAAGATGTAGTGAGGAAGTCCAAAAGGAAATTCTGAAGCAAGCCAATTTTCAGCTAATAGAGGTTTCTAAAGAACAGGTCAGTGCTGCATTAAAACGACTAAAAGATGATATTAAGGCGTGCGGTTTTGGACAAGATACTTTATATGATGGGGCTAAATACTTTCATCGAGCGATGGAGCGTTATTCGGATGAAAAAATTGAAACCGTAAACCCGTACATATTTGAGGACATAAGGCGAACACACTTTTATCAAGGTGATTCACTCCGATTATTAAAAGACACGAGCTATAACGGAACGCTATACGGATATATGTATGATTACCTTCACTCCGCAGATTTGGGAAAATCTAAATGTCTACTGCAACCACCAATTGATATGGTTTGGTTGCAATGTGATTTAGCTGGATGCCCAGAAGAAATAATGACATTCTGGACGATGCGAATCGTTATTGACTGTTGCCGGGTATTTGCTAAATCAGAAGAAGATATTATTTTCGATGAAGATTTGATTGAAACACAGGAAGATATGTACTATTATGCGGTGATGGCGTTGTACAGTACCTACATTGCAAAGAAGTAGAGGTTAGGGATGAGTAAACTGGATGAACTGATCCGGGAGCTTTGCCCGGATGGCGTTGAGTATAAAAGATTCGATGAAGTTTGCACATTAAATGCTCGAATTGGCTGGCAACGGCTAACGAAAGCAGAGTATATGAGCAAAGGCGACTACTTGCTTATAACAGGAACTGACTTTACTGAAACACATGAAATTGATTATAGTACCTGTGTATATGTGACGGAAGAGCGATACAAGCAAGACCCGAAAATTCAATTGAAAAATGGAGACATCCTAATAACCAAAGATGGAACTCTTGGTAAAGTAGCGCAAGTAAAGGGACTTGAAATGCCAGCTACATTAAATGGTGGAGTCTTTGTTGTTCGCTGTAAAGATGGTTCGTTAGAAAATCGGTTCATTCTGCACTATCTGTTGTCTAATCATTTTCAAAGTGTTGTTGAGCAACAGAAAACAGGTTCGACAATTAGTCACTTAACACAAACACTTTTTTCAAGGCTGATGATACCACTTCCGCCTCTTGAAGTTCAGCGTGAAATTGTTCGTATTTTAGACAATTTCACAAATCTTACAGCAGAGCTTACAGCAGAGCTTACAGCTAGAAAAAAATCAGTATGAATTTTATAGGGACAAACTCTTGACGTATGATAGTAAAACTAAGATAGTGCCGCTGAAAGATGTTGCGGAAATTGAACGGGGAACGAGAGTTGTGAGGAGCCAGCTAACAGAGGATGGGTTATATCCTGTTTTTCAAAATGCTTTAACTCCAATGGGGTACAACGATAAAGCAAACAGATTGGGAAATAATACATTTTTGATTTGTGCAGGTGCAGCTGGACAGATAGGTTACTCAGATGTTGATTTTTGGGCTGCAGACGATTGCTATACTTTCAAATGCTGTGAGAAACTTGAAAACAGATACCTATTCCATGTGCTGAAAAACAACCAACACAGAATAGATGCGCAGGTAAGAAGGGCTAGCATTCCAAGAATTTCAAGAGAAGCGGTAGGAAATATTCGAATTCCGATTCCACCTCTCGATGTCCAGAACCGCATTGTAAATGTGCTGGACAACTTTGAGAAAATCTGTTCCGACCTCAATATTGGTTTGCCCGCTGAAATTGAAGCCCGGCAGAAGCAGTACGAGTATTACCGAGATAAGCTCTTGACATTGCAGAAACAGGCAACACAATTTTGAGCAGAGCAGAGCAGAGCAGAG
>ENA-OQAS01000503-OQAS01000503.1-human-gut-metagenome-genome-assembly--contig:-NODE-503-length-20145-cov-3.416375_pt1 | contig 20145 bp, 23 predicted proteins | sample MGYA00242733_ERZ504523 | MGnify/ENA primary metagenome ERZ504523 (study PRJEB26092, sample SAMD00036239) | human gut metagenome | host: Homo sapiens | study: EMG produced TPA metagenomics assembly of...
CACGGCGAACCTGATAACGGAAAGACCTGTAAGAATCTCACGAGAAACAAGGTTTACCTTATCTACAAGACTCTGCATAATCTTGAACTTTGGCATCGCAATGCCAACCAGTGTGAAAATAAAAACCATGATGGCAGCAACCGCAATGGCAATCACCCACTCCATGCCGGATTTGGTCTGCGCCACCTTGATGATACCACCGATACCAACGATTGGCGCGTAAAGCACCATACGAAGCATCATAGCCGTAACCATCTGAATCTGCTGTATATCGTTTGTGCTTCTCGTAATCAGTGATGCCGTAGAGAATTTGTTAATCTCGGCATTTGAAAAACCTACAACCTTTGAGAAGGTCTTCTCCCTCAAATCCCTGCCGACAGCGGCACCGACCTTAGAAGCCGCAAAGCCTACAACACATGCTGCTATAAGCATAATAGCTGCAAAGGCTGCCATCTTGCGCCTGCCTTCCACAGATAAGCAACCTGATTGGCATCCACGTCGATTCCTGCATTCTCATCACACTTTGTCGCAAAAGTTACACCCATGGACTTTAAAGTAGCTGAACCCACCTCATCGATTTTGTCCTGCACCTTGCTTCTTATCTGCTTTATCATGGTATCATCGAGTGCTACTCCCTGCGGGATAGCCGATGCATCCACATCCATCTGCTCCCTCGACTGAAAAGCCTGATATGCCATGACAAGAGGAACCAAAAGCTCCTCATCCAGCTTATCAAGTGTGTCCGAATCAGCTGTCAGCTTGTATTTTGCCACACTGTCATCAGATTTTGAAGCATCCTCTGCCTCATAACAGTCCGTAAATTTTTCTTTCTCGTCAGACAGCATAAATGTCTGTGCCATCTGATAATCCTCCGATGTAATCTCCTCTGGCAGGATATGCTCAATGCCATGATCCTGGATACCCACATCAATGATGTCAGATGTGTACGCAGGCAAAGCCAGATCACAATAAGCCTGAGCAATGAGAAAAACAAAAATTAATATGATCCATCGCCAGTATGGAATCAGGTTTTTGAAAATTTTACTCATAAACGTTTCCTTTCTTTCCGGTTAATTATCCCCCATACACGAATGCAAAAATATCCGCAATCGTGCGCATACTATCTATTTTATCAATAAGCGCGGATAATTCAATAAAGAAGTATAAAGAACAGTAAAAAACAGAGATATATAAATGGTTTATATAAGTCTCTGTTTGATAAATTGTGCTTAATCGAAAAGTATGTGATAGCCAGGAGCCTTTGAAAACTAATCCAAATCAGCAAGACCTACACGCTGTATCTGGAAGGTCTTGTATGCCTTTGCTGTTGTAGTTTCTTTATCACCACCGCTCACCTGTGACTGGTAAATCTTACTATATCCTACGGCATAAATCTTTATAGAATTAGCTCCCTCCGGTAAAGCACTCAATGGTACCTTTACCTTATATGTCTTGTTATTTTCAAAGAAGTCCCTTGGATCCTTATTTAATTGACTGTTTTCTTTACTGTTATTTATCTGTTCATTTTCTGTTCCATCATTATTCAGTGTATAGATATCCCAGTCCACCTTCTTTAAGTAAATCTTATCATTTCCGGTGCCAATCGTTTCATCTTTTGGATTTTTTTGCGGATCCTCGATATAAAAGTCCAAATAAACAACAGTTTTTTCATCAATCTGATTTCGCACAAGGTTTGAATCCTTTACCGTAAAATAAACATCCTGCGTACTGTCTGCACCATCTAGTCTGGCATCCGCTTTATTAGCTGCATCTTCTTCAATGGCATCGTCAATAGTTGCATATAATGTAGATATGTCATTTGAATCGGTATCAGCATTCTCCTTAAGATAAATTGACGGCTCATGAACTGATGCACTATATGCAGCAATCATAGTGTTTATATAAAGCTTCAATTCATCCTCATTATTTGAGAAATCGGAATGTCCTACACCTGAGTATGTTACATTTCCCATTGTGTAAATATAATAATTATTTCTTACATCCTTTGGAGACTGCTCATAAATTCCATGGTTTGACAAGGTATACCAAACAACAATATCACTCTCACCATCACCATCAGCATCCTGATTCATATCCAGCTGGTAGTACTGCTTATGAGTGGTAGCTATATTAATTTCGTCAGCAATCTTAAAAGGATATGTGGTAATCTGTCCTGAATTAACCTTGACTGCCTTATTAGTCTTAGCTTCAAAATCATTACCATCTAGCCCTGAATACAGTCTGTACTCACCATGATCATTATCTGCCCACTGATACTGATTTAAATCCGCATAAGTAAATCCCTGATTCTGTCTGACAATAACTGAATTATCGGATTTTGGCTCATATGCAATATCAGTGTTATTCTTTTCAGCAGTCTGTACAGCTTTATCAAAATCCTCATCAGTACTCTGTAATGTATTGCCCTTCTTTAAATACGCATTTGACAGGATTCCATACCTGTCCAGTCCGACAGTATCACGAATTATAGAGTTAAACTTATATCCCCAGACATTATTATATTTATTATCATTTTTATTATTACAAAATGACGTTGTATCATGAGCAAACAATACCGGTTTTCCTGACTGGATATATGCTTTTATTTTATCGAGATGATTATTTGTATTATCAATATCATAACAATCACCAAATCCAATCACAAGCATATCGTATGTCTGCAGCTTATCACATACCTCATCCATTTTAGGTACGTTGTCATAACGAACTGTTTCTATATCCAGGTCAAAATCCTTCACTTGACTAAGTAATTTATGAAACTTTGTATTGCTATCATTCTTCTGTGCCTGCATATCAAAATTTCCCCTAAAGCCCTCATTATGCTCCAACTTTGAATTAATCTGAAGAATCTTGACTTTTGTAGGACTGCCTTTTGAATTTTTGACATACACATATCCGGATTTCTGATCATATCTGTAGCTATTTGTAGCCTGACTTACACGAAGCTGCCAAGGCATAACTCCTACATAGCCATTCGGCAAATCATAGACCAGTTTATAATTATAATTGCCTGCATTCAGACTATACATATATTTACCATCATCACCCATTACCGGATTCACAATAGTACCATCACAATATAATTTTATTTATTTGCAGCTATTCCTTCATTGGTTGTCGAAAACTTACCATCAGAATTTGAATCCAAAAACAGTTGTGCATTAAAACTTGCTTTGGAATCAGCACCACCTGCATTGTTTATTGAAAATTCCAATGTAATCTGATTATTACTAATCTCAACATAATCTGTATCTTTTACTTTTTCCTGCTCCTTGAGTAATATTTCAGGTTTTTCAGTAGTCAGGTAGGTAACAAGCTCCGCTGGCTCATTTGACTGTTTTTTTAAATTTCCCTTGCTGTCCACTTTAAGAACATTGTCTTTATCTTTTGCATAACATAAAAGAGTAAAAACATTTGAACAGTTGTCTATATACTTCTCATTAATTCCTCTGCCATAATCAATAGAGAAAAAGCCATCTGAAAAGACGACAGGAAAGCCTGCCTTTATATAATCCTCCAATTCTGAAACCTTCTGCTTAGTAATATCATTGCCTGAACCTCTGTATGTGTTTGGAGCAGTTAAATAATCAGCATTATTTCCATTTCCTCTTAATGTAAGCTGAGTATTAAGCGCCGTTCCATTGTTTATATAATCAGTATCCAGCAATCCCGCATGGCCATTCTTGAGCATATCATATCCCCAATAATTTACCACATCTTTCGGATTTATAACAACAATGTCACCAACATTTGAGTATTTAAGCCCATCCATGTTCCAATCATTATATACTGTATGACCATCTCTATAATTCAGATTATCGGCTACGAGTCCCATATATATCATGTCATAGTTATTAAGGTCCTCTATTCTTCCAATAAATTCTGCACTCGTAACCCTTGTTATTGTAACCTTTTTTTTCTCCGGGCATCTTGATCCAAGCCAATTTTTTAGCTTATCATAATTTAAAGCGTCAGACTCATTTTTTACAGTTCCGGGCTCTATATCCAGTATGTTCAGACTATCTGTCGGATTTATAATGTCTCTTTTATCAGCATACGATATGATATAGCTTAAAACTATCGCCTTTGAAATCTTCTTGTCATAATACGCATACTCGTCCTTTCCAAGAGTACTATTTTCTTTTTTCCTGCTTGTATTCTCTGAGTTGATGTATTCTGCTATCTCGTCAAAATTCTCTGTTTTAGCATCATTGACAAATGCTGTTTCATCATCATTTTAATAAACGCAGAAGCAAAATCGTCTCTTAAAACAAATGGCACATCATCTTTAGGACTATAGTTTCGTGGAATAACATATTCGTTGCCAATTACAAAACCATATTTATGGGTTCCACTGTCAACCTTATAGTATTTTATGTCATTCCCCCAGTTAATAAAATTATCAGCTGAGTCCTTGGTAAAATTCAGGGAGCTGAAATTGTTACAGCTCAAAAGACCTGCAAGCTTTTTAATGTTGCTGGAATAATCTGCATTCGAATCAGGCCACACAATACCATTATCCACTATAACAGGCATCATGATACCACTCTGGTGCACACGTTGGACTATCTGCTTTACCTTGTCCCATGAAATGTCATTACCGGTATTGTATCCGGTATTGTATTTTGCAGAATCGTCTCCTAAATCCTTGGAAAGAACAGACTTTGAGCCGGAAAGATAGAGTAAATCAATTGTTGACACATCTATCTGCTCAAGCTCCTTGGGTGTGACAGTTTTTACATTGAAGGTCATATTGCAGTCTTATCATCATCGCCTGTCTTACCCTCCTGATTGAATACACCTGTTCTGAACCAGTTATTGTTCTTGAAACCACCCTTATAATATATGTGTGTAGTATTTACAGGATAATCAAGCGAGCCTTTTTTATCAGCCTCCATTATATAGTCACCTTTTCCTTTACCCACATAGGTATATGTCTGGCTGTCCTTAACTATATCAAAATATCCGTCTGTATCAGTGAGGATTACCCTGCCTGTGTTACCATCATTATTCTCTGTAGCAGAATCAGCTCTTGAAGCATCATCTGAAATATCATCTGCGCCGGTCTTACCTGCCGGCTGATTGTCCGGTGTGACGCCATCTATCTTCTCGTATGGATTCTGTGAATCAAGCACTGCTCCATACTCGCCGGTCTCATCGTAATTAAACTCAATAGGTACCTCAGTGTTCACCTCGTAGTAGGTCTCGTCATCAGTGATTTTATCTGCAGACACATACTCCATCTCAACCGTACAGTATGTATACTTCTCATAATCCGGCTTACTGCCATCCGGCAGACTTGCCATCCGGTCAGCTCTTGCAACAAATTCATATGGTGATGTGATATCTGAATTGTCTTTCCTGTAAATATATGCCTTTGGGTCATATTTTGCTATATTTTGCATGCTCTCATCGGAAACGATTGCATATGAACTCTTTATAGCATAGACTACATGCTTATCAACGGCATCGTCACCTGTGCCTGTATCTGTCGTATTGTCTGTGCTGCTATCGATGTTACCATTTGTACCGCTGTCTGTATTTCCATCAGCCTTCTGTGAATTATCAGTCTCTACCAGATACTGGGTATTTGTCATGCCATCCGGCAATTTGACTGCAGTAAACGCAACACTGTAGTAGCCTCTTTTTCCGGGTGCCTTAATTTGATTGCCATTTTCAGTCTCTGTATTTGAGCCATCTTCTGTCTCATCCTCGCCCTGCATGAAAACATAATGGTCAACATTTTGTCTGTAATGACCTGTAGGCAGTCCCTCTTCATTTACAGCAAGCTGGTAATCGGTATTGAACTTATAATCTCCCTCCGCCTGCTCTGTCATCTTATAACCGGTGGTACCCTTGTTTATTCTGTCCATATCTACAAGGGCAAGCTCTGTCCAGTCATCGCCCTGACTAACATAGCTCTCCTCATACGGCTCATAATAAAGAGGCTTTGTGTTATCCTTTTTCTCGGTAGTAATAGGCGCAAGCTTTGTTTTCAGTCCCTCCATATAGGCAAACCTTTTTTGTACACCTGCACCATCTTTGTCAGACATCCTTGACAGTGTTCCAAACCAGTCGTCAGGCTCCTGACCATCAATCAGATAACCGATGGATGCCATTTTCTTGTCAGGCACCACCTCAACTATATTGAAGGGCTTGTCCTTGCCATGTGAGCTGACTATATCAGATATTCCATTGAACGCTACATTTGCATCGACCTTTGTAAGGCTGTCATTCAGCACAAAAGCTGCCACAACGAGACATTCTGTAAGTGTGAGCGATATTGGAACCACTATTTTTTTTTCTTAATTGCTCATTGCGATTGCTCCTTTTGTAAAAAACTACTCTATTTCTTAATATGTATAAAACGTTATTGTATTTGACTTAAACTCCGGCATATCCTCAAGTCCAAGCCAGACGCTGATATTTAATTTCTCACCGGTAAGAAAAGCTGTTCCGAGAGTGATATGCATTTCTTTATTTTGCTGATAACCTAAAATATAATAATTAAGATAGTTCTTATATTTAGGATCATCTGGCTTACCTTGTGCTCCTGTTTCTCCGGCAATCTCATTTGAACTAAACTTAAATATTCCATCAGGCTCACCATTGCCACCCGGACCATAAATCAGCTTTCCATCATCGCCCATTTTAAAGGATATATCTCCCTTGTGCTCGGTTGCACCTGTTGAGCTGACACTTTCTACCTCCATATGCCATACAAAATCCTTAACCTGATATTTGCCATTTAATGAAGAATTTTTTAACTCCCATTCATCAATAAGCAATTGATGCGTCTGTCCTAAATTGAAATGCTTATCTGCATCACAATGCAGAATATTGATTGGATGTGCTACGTTTACAGTTACCTTTGCCGTCAATGACGTATCGTCTTTGGATGTTACTGTGATAACAAATTGATCTGTAGTTTCATTATCCATCAGTCTACATTATATACATCACCACTAGGATTAAAGTTTCCACCATTTTTTGTTCCGGAATGATCCCATGTTACATTTGTTGAATCATACTTTCCACCAAGTATCTTATCAGTAAACTTTAAATTATTATTCGTTTTCTTCATCTCATAGTATACTGTTCCGTTGGTTACATCCTTGCCTTTGTAATATATCCTTATTCCTTCTGGCTCTGCCGGTGCCACATACTCCACGTCTGCTCCGGTCGGTACCTTATTGCGCATAGTGAAGTTCTGCTTTGAAGTATACTTCTTGTCTCCTGCCTTAAAGTCCACAACAAGTCCGACAGAGTTCTTGCTTTCTGCCTCACTTAAATCAGGTGTAAAGCCTATGACATTTTCTGCCATAAGTGACTCCTTGCCCTGACCATCAGCCTTCACCGCACCAGTTGCAGGATCCAGTGTATCCTTTCGCAGATAGATTTTGTGCTCTGACGGTCTGTATATGATATTGTATGTACAATCATTGTTGCAGATTATCAGCTTGCTGTCGGATGATGATTGCTCAGATGATGCTTCTTCGGATGACGCTTCTTCCGCTGATGCAGTTGCAATATAACCTGCCTCAGGGTTTACTGATGCCACTTCAACCGGGGCTGCCACCGTAGCAGGCTCATACTTAACACCCTTTTGCGCATCAATTATCAGATTTCCTATCTGATTCATGGTCAGCTGTGCCTCATACTGCAGGTCTACGTCCTTTGTAGCATACTTATACTGCTTCGTACTCGTACCGATAAAGCCTGTAACAGCCAGTCCGAGTATTCCCATTATCGCCATGACAATGACAAGCTCAACAAGTGTAAAGCCACTGTTTTTTCTATTATTTGATTTATTCATGCGCTTTAAAATCTTCATGGTTCATCTTCCTCTCCGATTTCATCATATAACCTTATAACAGCCTTGCGTCAAAATAAAATATTCATCATTAAACTATGTAAATTACTCACATACCACCTTGCCAGTCTCCTTGTATATCGTGATAACCTTCTCGGTGCTGTTTTTTGAACCCAGATACGGCTGCAGTACTTGCCGTTAGTATCCGGCTTTTGTGCACCTGAGCTTCTGTCGAACTGAAGCTCTATACTGTCAGAGACGTTCAATTGTGTCTTGCCACTATAATCATCATTCATGGAATAGTATACTTCAATCCTGCTCTTTCCGATTTTACTCGGATCAGATTCCGTACCATTTATAGTCATCTTATAATAGTAGGCACCATCTGATGCCTTGTATATCTTAAGACTGCGCTGTCCTTTCCCATAGAGGTAACTCTTGTTTTGTTAATTATCGATTCAATATTTCTGGCACATTGCTTCACCTCAACACCCATGACCGAGCGAATGGATATGGTTGCCGCGCCTATCAGTACGACAGATATCGCTATCACTACTATAAGCTCCACCAGAGAGAAACCACCATTATTCTTTTTTACTTTTACAAACATATTGGATTCCTCCCTTGTATATATCGTCAAAATATGTCAAATATAAATATTTCGCAGCTGTTTTGTGTCTTGGAAACCGCTTATTTTCTACTCCTTTGTCCAGTTCTGGTATGTAATGAGTGTAGCATAATCTATTTTTGTATCCGCCTCTTTCTTGTTTGAAAAAGCAGAAACATTACCCAGATAGTTGGCACCATCCATGAACACATCATACAGGTGCAGTGCATCGTCTGCATCACTTACCTTTTCAAGAAGCAATGCCTTAAATACCTCCTGTGTACCATTATCAATCTCGCACTGCTCTTTGTTTACGATTATCCTGCCCTTTGCATTATAGTACCTGTAAGTCAGCATCAAGTGTCACATTTCCTGTAGCAACAATTATATCCACATTGTGTGATTTGTCATTTGCATCATAGGTGTAGTTACCGTTTTTGACAATTGCCTGGTATTTTTTCCCCTGATACTCAGTCTCAAATATATGTTTGTTACCGGAATTTGGCACTATCTTCTGCAAATTGGTATTGTTAACTATATTTGTAAAAAGCGAAACACTTGCTGCATTTACCGGTAAATCCGCATAATTCGTCAAAAGCTTTGAGTTTAGTGCAGTATATGTACGCTGTAAGGCATCTGACTGTGCATCCATGTCTACACCATCAGCTATCCCCTTCAAAAGACTTAAATTGCTGCCATCGTAGATGCTGTAATTGCCGGCAGTATATATGCTTGCAGACTCATTTACCTGTATGCTGTCCGTATAGAAATTGGTGTATCTCTTGAGCTTGTCACTGTCTGCACCAAAATAGTCACTGTAATACTCAGCTGCCTTGTTCGTTGGCAGATTGACATAATAGTATACAAGTCCATCATCACTATTATCAGTGGAAGGGACAAAGACTTTCTTTATGCACTTGTCGATTGTCCTGCCATCCGGCAGATATGCTGAGAGAGCCTTGCCTGTCTTTGTACTGACCACATTGGTATTTATCTCAGTATACTTCGTCTGATCCTGTCCGGTTGCCGTAATATCCTTGTACTCCTTATAGGAGAGTGGATTCTTGCTATAAAGCGATTTGGCATCCGCACCCTCTCCACTTGTGCCTATGCACTCAGGCGGCACAAGGTATGCTATCTGGTCACCCTTTACAGAGATTGACTCACCCATAGCCACATTGCTGTTTTGTGTACCCACACCACTTGAATTTACAATAGCCTGTGTATTGATATATGCAGTTCCTGCTAACATAAGCTCCCTGATATTTGACATATCAAGAGATGCCTCCCTGCCGTTTATGATAATAGCAGAGCTATCGCCTGCGACAGGATTTTCCTTGTCATCGCCTCCATTGCCAAAGCCGACGTACTTTGCATTGTTACTCTTATTATTCTTGCCAAGTGTGACCTTTGAGCCTGTACCCTTTAAGGTCATGTCATCTGCCACATATGTCATGCCATCCAGATTGACTGTTGCACCATTTACATTTATGTTGCTTGTCCACAGCTGACACTGTGCATCAACAGAAAGTTTACTGTTATTGTGTACACCAGCCATGTTATTTTTTATTGTAGCCGTATCTTTTCCGGCAAAGTCTCCCACCTCTATATCGCCCTCTGCAATCATATAGCTGGTATCCTTTACATCAAGTGTGACATTGTTTGGAATAACAACACTCGTAGTAGAAGTTCCTGTGTCTGCCGCATTTTCGCAGCCGGCGTAAAGATTGCCGGATAGATTTACTTTAGTAAGTCCTGATGTAATTTTCAGTCCTTCATTTCCTACAAGAGAATATGTAAAAAGCTCCGGAACTCCTCCCGATGCTGTAAAGCTCATGGATGGAACTCCCAGAGAAATGTCTGTCTCTATTATTGATTTAAATCCCTTTTCATCGGTATACTCTACCTTAGTCCGTTCAGCACGACACGATTTTGGTACACCTTGAGCTGTCCATTGCCGTTTACATCGGCATTGGTCGATTTGATAATAGCACGTGGCTGATTGTCTTTATTCTCGAGAAGCTTCGGGTCTACATATTGTATGAGCTTTCCCATATTAAACGTCATACCTGTGCTGTCATACTCCAGGCTGGTCTTTAAGCTCTTCAGATACTCCTGCGCAAAGTTGCTCTGTCTGCCGGCCTCATTTATGCTGCTGTCAGAGTAATTCTCCATAACCTTGGTATATCCTGCTGAGTAAGCCTTGGAAATATCTCCCTGCAGACCTGTACATATCTGATCCAGCACACCCTCTGCCGAGTAAAAGTTATCTGTATTTTTTTCATCCGTCACCTTCATCTGGAGGTTCATAAGTGCTATCCACAGCACAGTCACAGCTAAAACAGCCACTATAGCCATTGCAACTACAACCATCACAAAGGAAGCACCACGGTTATCGTTACGCTTCATAATTAATACCCCATGCTTCCGGTCATCGTAACAACCGGGTCTTTATCATTAAATATATCATCCAGTGAAGCCTTGCTCTCGTATACAGCCACCTTCACATCATACAGCCTTTCAGATGCATTGCTTTTTGTCAGATTCTTTATATCGACAATTGCCTTTACATCATTCTGAATTACATTGTTATTAAAGCCATATATAGCCTGCCCCGGCTGTAGTGGATTATCCGGTGCTCCCATATTTACATTCAGATTGGTGGCTATATGAGTATAAGCATGACCTGTACGATTTCCCGGCTCACTTACCTTCACATATGCCTTATATGTACTCTCCTTCGTGCTCAACTCTGACTGATCCGATATAGTCTTTTGCTTTACAATATTTACCGTGCAGTCCAGCTTGTCCTTATTATTGATTATAATGACATCGTTGCAGGTATTGTAAAGTGCTCCTGTAGATGTGTACCATGGATTGTAAAACAGATAGACATTTCTCAGATTATGGTTTACAGTATCTGAAGAATTGTCGTAAATCACCATGGTATAATCATCTTCAGTGCACTATTCGGATCCGGAAAAGTCTTTCTTACTCCATTCTTATTGATAGAATACGAATACGACACCGTCACCTTGGTAGCCTTATTGCTCGCAGCTCCACTCTTTTCTATATCAATTGTGATAGTTCTCTTTATATCACTCTGCTGTACACTGAAGCCTAGATTCATATTGTTAAATGCAGATATAATATTTGTAGCAGAATACTTGTCTGCACTCATGCAGTCAAAATTTGCATCCATGGCCGACATATCCGCTACCTCGTCCATGTTGTACTTTTTAACCTTATTGTCCGACTCTGCGTCCGATTTTGCATCCACTGTCACAAGAGCATTGTATTTCTTTGTGCCTGACTGCACACCAGACATATAGAAATAATACTTGTGTGCATCCGACTCCCTGAAATCCCAAAGCGATGTATCGATTATTTTGCTGATGCATCAGTCTTGTGAATACAGCTAGTGATGACATCGTCCTTGTTTACAATCTCAGCACTGATATCCTCAAGCCTCTTTACATTATCAAACTTGCCCGACTTCTTAAGAAGCTCACATGCACTGCTTCCATCTGATATATTAAAGCCGTCCGCCACGTCAAAGCCCTCCGACGGATAGTTGAACTGATACGCCAGTGTCTTCATGGAGTTCTTCTCAATGCCCTCCATAATGTTTGTCGCCAGATGTGTAGCATTCATCTCGTTTTTTGCCTTTACATTGGTCTTTGTAGCTGTGACAAATGCATTCAAAAAAGGAAGCACGATTATTGCGAGAATAGCAATCGACACAATAATCTCCACAAGTGTTACTCCTCGATCATCGTTTTTTAGCTTTCTCAAATCTGCTTCCTCCCCTCTTGTATTTTGTTATCTCATAACTCAATAATCTAACATTTAATATTTATGATTAATCAGTTAGTTTGTTGTACCAAACAGATTATTTGTACCATGTGGTACTGCAGGTATGTATGGTGCCTCATATGGCTTATCAAGTCCATACAGGAAATATGAATCCACAAGCATCTCACCTGTCAGCTTGCCTGTCGAATCATCAAAGCTCACATTGAGTGTGCTGATGGTCTTCTTCTGCGATGAACCAATCACCTCTCCAAGCATAGCCTTAAGCCCATGATACTCTGTCTTGAATGCCATAACTGTGCTGACATCATAAAGCTGATAGCCTGTAACCGTAGACTTTGCAGAGCCTGATGATGTGCTGCTACCAGCTGCACTACCGTCATCAGTCTGTGACTGAGAGCTGTTGCTGTCTGCAGCCTGTGAACCGTCTGCATTACTGCTGTCCGTAGTACTACTGTCAGTAGAGCCACTGTCCGTTGTGCTGCCGGACGAAGAATCTGTGCCGGCATCGCCGGTCGGATTATTCACATCAATAGCAGTCGGTGAGCCGACTGTAAGCTCTGTAATATTTGTATTGGTAGATTTCTCTATAGCAACCGCATCCATGATGCCGTTTTCTATCTGTAAATATGAAGGAAAATTGTCATACACCTGTTGCATGGCATCAGACATTTCCTTTGTCTTATTTGTGTAATCGTCAGCCTTTGCCGCAAGTGCTGAAAGCTGATTATACTGTGATTTCAGATTCATGTTTTCGCTCTTGAGTGAATCCCTCTTATTGGACTGTGGTACAAAAATAAAAAAATATGTCAGTGCTAAAATGGCAACACCCGCTAATATAATAAGTAACTTTTTTTCTCTTGTCGACATCCTAACACCCCCTACTGATTTGTACTGTCTGTATCTGATGAACCACTATCCGTCTGTGTCTGTGATGACGCATCTTTTGATGTATCATCTGGCTCACTGCCTGTGCCATCCCCCGATTCAGAAGCAGCACTGTCATCAGCCTTTACATATGTGCAATCTACTGTGAACTGAACCTTTGAAGCACCGGTCTCATCAACCTCCTCTGTGATGGTTGACACATTGGATACCATGATACTCTCAAATGTACGAAGCTGTGCAATTACATCAGCGCTATATCCTTGCTGCCTGTCTTGATGGTCATCGAAACACCATCAGTCGTAACAGACATATTCACAAGCTTGGCCTCTGACGGAAGCTTCTGCTCCAGCTCATCCACGAAGCCCGTTATCTCATCATTCTTGTTGGATGAGGCGCTCTCAAGAAGCTTAGTCCAGTCATAGTCCTTCTTGGTTTGGTTGTACACATCATATATATTCTGTGCATATGACAAATCAGAAACACGAGCTTTAAGCGTCATATTGTCTGAAGTTAAAACAAGATTTGAAAAAATACTGTATGCCGTGATACCAACTGCAACTACCACACACAATCCAAAAATGAGAAGCTGTACTGCAAAAGAAACCGGCTTTTCTGCTGTCTCCCCAGCCTTTACCGGAAGAGGCTTCCCATCAGGGCCAACAGGCGGATTACCCTGCGTACCTGCCTGTGCACCGCCAAGTGGCATAGCACCTGTAGCTGCTCCTGCCATAAGTGGAGCACCGATTCCCTTGTTTTTCTTACTGTCTAATATGTCAAGCGGATTCAGTGAGCATCCAACACAGTTGAAATACTCTGCCAGCTTTGCCTCTGCGAGGTTTATGCTCTTTGCCACATGCATACCGTCAAACTGCTGGAGCGGAACTACCTTAATATTCAGTTCATTGGTCAAAAGCTTTGAGAGTCCGCTGAAATCAGCACCTAAGCCAATGAGGAAAATTCTCTCGATAGGAGTATCTGAGTTTCTCGACTGATAGTAGTCTATCACTCGTCCGAGACTGCTTATCAGATTGGAAAGTGCGTATGACACATTCAGGCGAAGCTTCTTAAAGCGCTCTGAATCAATCTCATGACCCATAGGATCCATGCCGCCGCCCGCCGCTCATCAGGCACCGTGCCATCAGCCTTATTGCAAGGCAGGTCTTTCTGCGTGCCACATCAACTGCATCGGTAAATGACAGATACTCTCCAAAAAGCTCACTATCCTGAATCGCCTCAATAGCATCAGCAAGTCCATGGTTGACATTGCGCTGCAGCTTTACCATGCTTCCATCCATTACAGTCAGTGTGGTAGAAACCTCATCCACTTGACAGTCACCTTCACATCTCCGGGAATCTCTCTTCTCATGAGCTGCTTGATGGCATTTCCACTATATCAAGTGCTACAAGTTGCAGCCTGCAATCAGCTGCAAGAGCACCATACGACAAAATAAGATCATTAGGCACAGCAATAACCGAAAGACGTAATTTCTTTTCTTCCGGTCTGTCAATCTTCTCTATAATCTGATGTACCAGCTTGTACTGGCTCAAATCCACCGGAAAATAATCCGATGCATTCATTGCAATCATTTCCTTAAGCTGCTTTTCCTTAACAAGCGGAAGCTCTATATCTCTGCTTGCTATACGTGCTGAATTTAACACAAAAACAGCTTTTTGGTGGAAATCTTCTTTTCCTTCAGCTTACTGTATAAGATAGAACGAAACATTCCATCCGGCTGTACCACTCCATCATTAATCATCCCCGGTGGTGTCGGGAAGCCGAACATATTGTAAATCTTGGGATTTTTTGCTTTGTAATCAATCTCAACTACTCTGGTAAGGTTCTCCCCTATTTCAATACCGAGTACCCTATTTGCCATAACCTAGTCCTCCGTGTTTATCTTTGTTTTACACTGTATACATCTGTAAAACATTCGTAACTGTTAAGTTACAAACATTCTATATATATATTTCGCATATCTGTGTTTTCTCTGCTTTTGTCTCACTGCTTGTCGTACTACCTGTTTTATATTAAGTACGCTATATTATAACACGTTTTTCAAAAGCCTGCGAGTGTCAAATATGCCGATATCATTTTCTCACCCCATAGCATCGAAATAAATATTCCGGCTGCCAAGTACGGTCCCATCGCAAGTCTGTTGCCTGCGTTTGTCACTTTCATACGAATCAGATGTATCACGGAACCGATGATGCATCCTAAGAAAAATGCTAATGTAATATTCTGCCAGCCTATCGCAAGGCCTGCACATGCCATGAGCTTGACGTCTCCGCCACCTATGGCTCTTCCTCCACTTACAAGAAGAAGGATTTCAAGGAATAAACTGACGCAAAAGAATCCTATCACATATTCAGACCAGTTATCATGGTCTAAAAACACATGCAGGATTCCAAGCACCAGTATAAATATATTGATTCCTAATGGAATTTCATATGTTCTCCAGTCTATAACACTCAGAACTATGAGTGCAGATGTAAGAAAGCAGTAGATGATACTCGTAAGTTCAAGTCCATTTACTGCAAATACTACTATGTATAATATACCGTTTAACGCCTCAATAATAGGGTATTGAGGTGATATCGGTTCTTTGCACTTGCGGCATCTGCCACGAAGAAACAGCCAGCTGAAAACCGGCACCATATCGTACCACGCGAGCTGATACCCGCATCTCATGCAGTGGGACCTTTCGGTCACCACTGTCTCATGCTGCGGTATGCGGTAGATACAGACATTTAAGAAGCTGCCTATAACTATACCAAATGCAAATATTAAGATGTAGATGGGTATCAGTTCTGTGGTCATTGTTAAAAAGCCTCTTTATATATTATGGTGTTGTTGTTTTAGGACCCTTTTTGAATTGATCTTTATCTGCATGGTAATATGGAGAATCTCCAGTATATGTAATAGTTCCATCTGCCTTATTATATACAACTGTTATTGTATCATTAGTCCACTTTGTGCCTTTAATTTTCGCTTTTGTTAATCCGGCATCTTTAACAGCCGTATCAACAGTTGTTCCTGTTCCTAGCTCTGTCTTACTCAATGTAACAGTAACCGTAGTAGCAGTAGCCGAAGCCGCAACCTCTTCGTCTGCATAATATGTCTTTAAAGCTGTAGCAATATTATCACATGTTTGGATATCTGTAGCCTCTCTAGACTTCTCAACATACTTGATAAGCTGCGGAGCAAGTACACCTACAAGCACTGCCATGATGGCGATTACAACAATAAGCTCTACGAGAGAGAAACCTTTGTTGTTCTTCTGTTTCTTTCCTAACTTTTTAAATACATTCTTTACCATAGTTCTTTTCTCCTTTTCATTATAACATGGTTTTTGTGCAAAGAGCTGTGCCCTATCAGCATCTCTTTGTTTTGTATGCGCTCATTGTACCATAAACCAAAGCATATTGCAAGTTTTTTCTAGTACAATAATACTATTGGTACACAACTTTTTTCGCCTTTTTTAGCAATTTCAAACAAATTTTAACCGATTTATTGCATTTATTTCATATTTTTCAAAAAACATCTCCCAGGCTGTATTTTTGCACAGCGTGAGAGGCTTCACTCCATGTGACCGGCTGAGGCATACACTCTCGTGAGAGCTACGCTACACTGCCAAGATACTGTAGGAATTATGCCTTATAGATTTTCTATGCTTGACGAAACCGTCGAAACGCGCCGTCCGTGGCGCGGTTCTCCTTGCCCATTACTGCTCACACCAGCAGTGTGACCAGTAACGATTACAGCCCATTAAAATTGCCTCTACGAGGCAGGGGCTGTAATCTGACAATAGTTGACGCATTGGCGCATAGCTTGACAGCATGGTGTCAAGCTTGCGTTTGAACAGCAACGATATATTACATCCCAGTGGCAGTTCATTTCTGTGTATCGTGTGCATAATTCAACAGTATCTAAGCAGCTTCGCTATTCGCTCACCCGAGAGTATATTCGCCAGCCGTTCGTAGAGAATGAAGCCCCATCCTACTGTCAGCAAAAGAGGAAGCAACCTCCGGGCTCTCGCCCAAAGATTGCTTCCTCTAATTTACATTTCACTACAATATTAGCTCACAAGCCATTTTTTTACAGTTTCCTCATCAAAATCCACACATTCAGCTATATCTTCTATTGAGTGACCTTTTTTCTGAAGTTTCAAAGCTGTTATTTTTGCCTGACGAATTCTGCCTTCTTCTCGACCTTCTTCTCTGCCTTCATTTTTCTGTTCTTCCACGCCTTACACATATCAATCACCTCTTCTTTCTCATCTATGTCTATATCCGTTCCTGCAAACAGGTTGATTGCCTCGACTGTCTCTCTGTCCACATTGCTAAACTTCTCGTCATTCTGCAGCACTTCCTGCATTTTTTCCTTATCATAAGCATTCTGTAATACCTCGAAAAGCTGCCTGATTGAGGTTCTGAATCCTGTAAAGTCGGTTATCTCCCTCGGAGCCAGCAGGTTAATCCTATAATCCGGTATGAATGGCAGAAGCTCCTCGTCCACATCACCAAACATATCTGACAGCCTCCTTGGTCCATCCCATTCCTTTGTCCCGAGATACACTGTAATCGTAATTACTGGAATCAACTTATCCTCTTTCGTAAATCCCGAGAGAAATTCATCAGAAGTTGCGATATCCTTTTCCCTGCGGTGCTTTTTGGCTGTTTCCTTTACCTGATTGCCATATGCCATGACATCATAAAACATGTTTTTTACCGGAATGGAATAGTGTATATCCGACTGATTTTCTACTCCTATCAGTACCACATATGATTTGCCGGTATATTTGATGCTGGCATTTTTGAAAATATCCCTCAGCTTCTGCACCGCTATGGTCTTTTTGTCAAGCCCCAGTGCGGTCAGCACCTCTGTCGTGTCCCTTTCCTTAAGGTTTTCCGGCAGGATGACCTCTCTTCCTCCATACAGTATATTGTTGCACAGGTCAGCAAACCTGGCATTGTCAGCAAAGTATTCCTTTGCCATTGAGTCTTTTGCGCTCAATCCTTCTCCTCCTGTTCTCTTGTGTGAGCAGGAAAATTTGGTGCCAATGAGGGTATAGTGGTACAGTTTACAAGGTATACCTGTGCTGTTCTTCTTTAATATTTACGCACGGTATACAGTTCATCCGCCTTTTGACTACATTTTCTGCATTCTGTCTACATACGGCATTTCAATTTTCCTGCTGTTGATTGGTAAATAAAGCATTGAAAACTTCCATGTCCTTTGTAGAATAATGCGAAGTGGTCTGCCCTCTTCAAAGTGGTGCGCACCTGAAAAACTGTTATGTGGTGCCGCTTACAGAAATATAATGCTTTGAGTTGATTGTAGCATAGAGGTGGTGTTTTGTCATCACATTTTTTCTTTTTTGCCACAGCGTAAGGGGCTTTATCCCATGTGACCGGCTGGGCACACTCTCCCGCGTGAGCGAATAGCGAAGCTGCCTAGATACTGTTGAATTATGCACACGATACACAGAAATGCCCTGCCACGGATGGCAGGGCAAGGAGAACCGCGCCACGGACGGCGCGTTTCGACGGTTTCGTCGGGCATCGTAAATCTTTAAGGCATAATTCCTACAGTATCTTGGCTGCGTAGCGTAGCTCACGTGAGAGAGTGTGCACAAGCCATGGCTCATGGGATGAAGCCCCGTCCTACTGCCAGTACCTACAGTTGCTATGCCAGCTTCTTATTTTTCTCAAGAAGCTCATAGATTTTCTCAACATCATAATCCGGCTTCATTGACAATGCCGCTTCGTAAATTGGAGCGATAACCTCCTCTTTTTCTTCCAGGTCATCTGCTATCTCTGCCACACTCTTGTCCTTTTGCAGCTTTTTTACAATCTGAGAAATTATCTTTTGTCTTTCTCCTAATTCTCGACCTTCTTCTCTGCCCTCTTCTCTGCCTAATTCTCTGCCCTCATTTTTCTGATCTTCCCATGCCTTACACATATCAATCACCTCTTCTTTCTCATCTATGTCTATATCCGTTCCTGCAAACAGGTTGATTGCCTCAACCGTCTCTCTGTCCACCTTGCTAAACTTTTCATCATTCTGCAGCACTTCCTGCATCTTTTCTTTATCATATGCATTCTTCAGTACCTCGAAAAGCTGCCTGATTGATGTCCTGAATCCGGTAAAGTCTGTTATCTCCTCGGTGCCAGCAGATTAATTCTGTAATCCGGTATGGATGGCAGAAGCTCTTCATCCACATCACCAAACATATCTGACAGCTTTCTTGGACCATCCCATTCCTTTGTTCCGAGATATACTGTAATCGTAATCACCGGTATCAGCTTATCCTCTTTCGTAAATCCAGAGAGAAATTCATCCGATGTTGCGTATCCTTTTCCTTGCGGTGCTTTTTGGCAGTTTCCTTTACCTGGTTGCCATATGCCATGACATCATAAAACATGTTTTTTACCGGAATGGCATAGTGTATATCGGACTGATTTTCTACTCCTATCAGTACGACATATGATTTGCCGGTATATTTGATGCTGGCATTTTTGAAGATGTCCCTCATCTTCTGCATCGCTATGGTCTTTTTGTCAAGCCCTAGTGCGGTCAGAACCTCTGTCGTGTCCCTTTCCTTAAGGTTTTCCGGCAGGATAACCTCTCTTCCTCCATACAGTATATTGTTGCACAGATCCGCAAACCTGGCATTATCTGCAAAGTATTCCTTTGCCATTGAGTCCTTTGCGCTCAATCCTTCTCCTCCTGTTCTCTTGTGTGAGTAGGAAAATCCGGTGCCAATGATGGTACAGTGGTACAGTTTATGAAGTATACATGTGCAGTCCTTCTTTATGTTATCTATATGTTTACATTATGATTATCACACTGTATACAGTTCATCCGCCTTTTGACTACATTTTCTGCATTCTGTCTACATACGGCATTTCAATTTTCCTGCTGTTGATTGGTAATTAAAGCATCGAAACTTCCATGTCCTTTGTAGAATGATGCGAAGTGGTCTGCCCTCTTCAAAGTGGT
>ENA-OQAS01000504-OQAS01000504.1-human-gut-metagenome-genome-assembly--contig:-NODE-504-length-20117-cov-6.850775_pt1 | contig 20117 bp, 25 predicted proteins | sample MGYA00242733_ERZ504523 | MGnify/ENA primary metagenome ERZ504523 (study PRJEB26092, sample SAMD00036239) | human gut metagenome | host: Homo sapiens | study: EMG produced TPA metagenomics assembly of...
CCAGTCTGGCCATGAAGTACACGGACATTTGCGCCCAGCGCACCGGCGCTCTCCAGCTGCGCACCGGCCGCTTCCAGCAGGAGTTTTATATACGCGCCGCAGGCTATACCTGCGATGTGGTGATCACCTCAAACAGCAAAGACAACAAGGTGCTCCTCTCTGCTATGAAAAAAGAGCTGGCCGCGCTGCAAAAATAAAGATTCCACTGCCCGCCGGTATTTCCTGTTTCAGTATAACGAAAATCCGGCGGTTATGCAAGGCACTGCACCAAAAGCCGCATCAATGCGCAAAGAATTTGCCATTTACAAACGCAGCGGACCGTCGCCGCGGCGATGATCCGAATTTTTTGTTGAGAAATTCTCATTTTTTCTTGACAACCTCTTCCGAATATGCTAATATTATTCAGCAATGCGAAACTGCTTTGCCAACTGAATATAGAGGTATAGTGTAACGGTAACACTCCGGACTCTGACTCCGTCATTTAAGGTTCGAATCCTTATACCTCTGCCATTACCTCGAACATTCGTGTTCCGAGGCTTTTTTATGCCCGAATACTGCTTTTTACGGCGGTATTCGAGCAGTTTTTCTTTGCCTTAAAATATCGTGAGAGCTTTTGAGAGATTTTAAGAGACGGCTTATTTCAAAATTCCAAAGTCATTTTAGTGCGATTTAGGGCATTTATGACTGAGACTTTTGAGAGACATCGCTCAAATCAAAATCGTAATACAAATTGAAATGAGCAAAAAATTTGAGAGACATTTCAAAAAATAAAGAGGGTTTAAAGTAATAAAACTTTAAACCCTCACTTTAAGTTTGCCCTTTTATATTGTTTATCCATCAAAAATGTAAAGGTAGCTATCAAAAGGATTACTTATCTGACAAGTTTATATGGTGGAAAGTACACTCCTTATTGATAACAGAAACTTCAGAGGGCAGACAAACAGATTGACTTTCTGTCTGCTTTTTGATACAATTTAGTTAGTTGTTGCTAACTTGATTGTATCATACTTATAAACGGACTTTTATTCAACATTTATCAAGATTCACAGCTGCTGTTTGAAATAGAAAACTATCGGGGCGAAGGTGTGGCGACGACGCTTTTTTACGAGGCAAAGGAGGACTTTGCGAAAATCGTTGAGATTTTGAAGAAATGAGACCGGAAACGGTCGTGTAATGATGAAAACACGGAGAAAGAATCATGGAACGAAAAGAAGCCATTCGCAGTGCGTACCGAATGACGGGCGGAAACGATTTTTATGATAGTGTGATCACCTGTTCTACCTGAGCGGCAAAGCGGTATGCTGAAAGCTTCGTTCCCTCTGACCTATACCGAGTGAGTAAAATTGGAGGTGTGATATGTCATTCTTTGAAAATACCCGCAAGCCCGCAGGCTTTGGCGGGAAAATCATGGGTCGCCATGATGAACCTGGGGCACAGTCCTGTGGCACGGTGGGGACTTCGCTTTTTAGAGCTTACTCCGGACGCTAAGGTGCTGGACTGCGGCTGCGGTGGAGGGGCAAACATCAAGAGACTTCTAAAAAAATGTCCGCAGGGCATCGTGAAGGGCATCGACTATTCGCCCGTCAGTGTGGAGAAATCCAAAAAGGTCAACGAAGCCGCCATCGCGGAGGGCCGCTGCGCCGTTCTGCAAGGCAGCGTGGCGGATATGGTGTTTGCGGACGACCGGTTTGATGCGGTCACTGCCTTTGAGACCGTCTATTTCTGGCCCGATCTGCCGCAGTGCTTCCGGGAGGTTTACCGGGTGCTGAAGCCCGGCGGAACCTTTCTCATCTGCAACGAAAGCAACGGCGATACGGACAAGGATGAGAAATGGACGGAGATCATCGGCGGCATGACCATCTACAAGGACGCCGAGCTGAAGACGTACCTGCACCGGGCGGGCTTTCACGATGTGCAGATACATAAAAAGAAAAGCTGGCTCTGCGTCACAGCGTGGAAATGAGGGGGGCTAAATCATGAGTATCTTTGCATCTATCTTACGCAGCGTATACAAGCTCTCCGGCGCGAAAAAGGCGTTCGCTTTGCCGGATGATGCACTACGAAAGGAAATTGAAAAGCAGAACCGGCATCGTGGCGTTTTTACGCCCACCGACAGCAAGGCATATTATGATACGATCGCGGTAAATGGCTTTCCCTGCCTGATCGTGCGAGCGCATCCGAAGCCGTCCGAGCGCGCGATCCTCTACTTCTTCGGCGGCGGTATGGTGATCGGCCCGGACAAAGGCGACCTGCCTGTGATGCGTAAGCTCTGCCGCGAGACCGGCTGTGATGTGTGGTTTCCGTTTTACCCGCTCTGCATGGAGCACTGCATTACTGAAACATACGCGATGGTGTACGAATGTTATCGAAAAATGATTACACTGTACGGCGGCGGAAATGTCAGTACTTGCGGCTTTTCCTCCGGCGGTGCGCTGGCTTTGGGAATCGCGGCGCACAACAACGCGCAGCCCGAGCCGCTGCCGCAGCCGAGACACATCGTCGTTGTATCCCCCGGTGAAGTGCCGTGGAACGATGCGGAAAAGGCGCGGATGCAGGTGCTCAATAAACGGGATGTTTCCATCGACTATGCTTTATGGTGACGGTGGAGAAGTTCATGCGGCACGGCTGCGAGAATGTGCCGGACTATATGCTCTCCGGCTCCCGGGGAGATTTTACCGGCGTAGGCGATATTCACTTCTTCTATTCTGCCGACGAGGTGCTCTACGGTGCTTTGCCGGACTTGAGGAAGCCTGCAAACGGGCAAATGTCCCCTATACGGTGTCCGCCCGCCCGAAGATGGTGCATTGCTACTGTATGCTGCCGATCTTCAAGGAGGCAAAGGAGGACTTTTCGAAATCGTTGAGATTTTGAAGAAATGAGACCGGAAACGGTCATGTGATGATTGAAACGCGGAGGGAAGGCCATGGAGCGAAAAGAAGCCATTCGCGGTGCGTACCGAATGACGGGCGGAAACAGTTTTTATGACGGCATGATCACCTGCTCCACCCTGAGTGGCAAAGCGGTATGCCGCCTTGTGTGGGATATGAACAAGGCGGAAAACGACGACTATCTGGAAAGAGCACTGTCCGGTATTCTGGAGCATTTTTCCGGCAAGCTGCTGGAAGTGCCGGTGGGAACAGGGATTCTGACCATGCCGGTTTATCAGACTATGCCGCAGGCGGACATTACCTGTCTGGATTATTTGCCCGATATGATGAGGCAGGCACGGGAAAAGGCTGACCGCCTGCACCTGAAAAATGTAACCTTTCAGCAAGGTGATGTGGGCGCGCTCCCCTATGCAGACGGCACCTTTGATATTGTTTTGTCGCTGAACGGCTTTCACGCTTTCCCGGACAAAAAGGCATCTTATCGGGAGGTTTACCGGGTCTTGAAGCCCGGCGGGACATTCTGCGGCTGTTTTTATATAAAAGGCGAGCATAAGCGGACGGATTGGTTTGTCCGGCATGTTTATGAAAAGGCAGGTTTTTTCACACCGCCCTATGAGACGGTTTCCAGTCTGAAAGCACGGCTGGACGGAATGTATACGGATGTGGATATGGGGAGCCTGAAAAGCATGGCATGGTTTCTCTGCCGCAAAGCAGGCTGAAACAGCAACGCTTTCATGCGCAAAAAACGAGGAGGGACGCAAACAGATGAAGGACAGCGAATTGCAATTTGACCGCAGCTGCCACGTCCTATATTCAAAGCCATGCAAAAAGGAAATACTGGCGAAAATCGCCCTGCACTATCCAAAAGCAGAGCGGGAGACAATATGGGAACAGGTGCAGCGGCAGTACGCGGTCTATCTCTCCGACTGGCGCACCGATTTGGGCGGCAAAAAGAACTTCCACAACGGAGTAGGCGGTACCTACGACTGCATCGCCATCATGAGCTATTATGTGGTCTGCAAAGCAGTTACTTCGTTCCGTGAAATCGAAGAGATGGAGGAAAATCTGATTCTTCCGACTTTCCGCAAGCTGAAATTTGTGGACTGCAACAAGCCGTTCTGGAGGAAGCTGATCTACAAGGCGTTTGTTCGTGCGAAAAGCGGCTGCGACGCATGGCACGATTACGAGATGTCGGTTGCGCCTTATGAAACCGACAAGCCTATTTATTATGAATTTACGGCGTGCCCGGCAGCGGAGTTTGCTATCCGGCACGGTCTTACGGATATTATGCCCGCCCTGTGCAATGTGGACTTTGCGTCTATGGAGTTGCTCCACGCAAAGCTTATACGGGCGACAACCTGCGTGAACGGCTGCCGGTGCGACTATACCATCTGTGGCGACCAGGACCCGTATGTAAAAGAACATCCCGAATATCGGGATGAGGCGGGCTTCAGAAGAAACAAATAAAAACGCAATGCAAAGGCGGTGAGACAAATGGAAACCTTTCTCGGAATACTGATTCCCTTTCTTGGCACAACGCTGGGCTCAGCCTGCGTGTTTTTTATGAAAAAGTCACTTAGTGATTTGGTGCGGCGATCTCTTGCCGGCTTTGCCGCCGGAGTAATGGTGGCGGCTTCGATTTGGAGTTTGCTGATCCCCGCCATTGAGCAGTCGGAGGATATGGGGAAGTTGTCCTTCCTCCTGCCTTTATCGGCTTTTGGGTCGGCGTGCTGTTTTTGCTCCTGCTTGACCGTTTGATTCCCCATCTTCATGTGGGAAGTGAACAGGCCGAGGGTCCGAAAAGTAAACTCGGGCGCACCACCATGATGATGCTGGCGGTGACCTTACATAACATTCCGGAGGGAATGGCAGTCGGCGTGGTGTATGCAGGCTTTCTCTCGGGCAATACGCAGATTACCGCGGCAAGCGCATTGGCGCTGTCCCTCGGCATTGCAATTCAGAATTTTCCCGAGGGTGCGATCATCTCCATGCCGCTCCGGGCGGAAGGGGAAAAGAAAAGCAAAGCGTTTCTCGGTGGTGTGCTTTCCGGCGTTGTCGAGCTATCGGTGCCGTGCTGACGATTGTCGCCGCACAGTTCATTATTCCTGCACTACCATACCTTCTGAGCTTTGCCGCAGGTGCGATGCTCTATGTGGTGGTAGAGGAGTTGATTCCGGAATGTCGCAGGGGCGGCACTCGAATCTTGGAACGGTATTCTTTGCGGTAGGCTTCAGCGTGATGATGGTGCTGGATGTGGCGCTGGGATAAGGAAGTAAATGATGATTTTACAGGCGATTATGTCGGTATTTATTCACTGAAGGAGATATCTATATGAAATACAAAATCGAGAAAAACACCGTACAGGAGACGCTGATCATTCCGCTGTATGCCAGGAAAGTATGTTCGGAGCTGTATCCAAATCTCTATCGGGATGAAACGGCTGTCAGTTTAATCAATGAAATTGATTACGACTTTTCCGAGGCGGAGAAAAAATCCCGCAGTCTGATGCAGCGTTTCGGCTCGCTGGAGGTTGCCATACGGCAGAACGACCTGGAGTGGGAAGTAAAGGATTATCTGAAAACCCATCCTAAAGCAGCGGTGGTCAATCTGGGCTGTGGGCTGGACAGCACCGGCAGAAGCTGCGACAACGGTAGCTGCAAGATCTACAATCTGGATTTTCCGGATGTCATAACTGTGCGTAACGAGCTTTTACCCGCTGGGGAGTGCGAGGAAAATATTCCCTGCGATTTGAATAATACCGAATGGTTTTCAAAATTGACTCTTCAAACGGTGTGATTTTCTTTGCCTCCGGCGTGTTCTATTATTTTCTGACCGAGCAGGTCAAAGCTCTTGTGCAGGGTATGGCAAACGCTTTCTCCGGCGGCATGCTGGTCTTTGACGCGGCAAACCGGACGGCAGTAAAGATGATTGCCAAGACATGGCTCAAGAGCGCAAAAATCAAGGACGTGGGCGCATATTTTGCTATTTCGGACGCAAAAAGCGAGCTTTCTCCGTGGGACAGCCGCTTGCAGGTCACAAGCCGCGGTTATATGCTGGGCTACAACGATCTGCGCGACCCATCCGTCAGCGGCTTTTTCCGTTTCCTCGCAAAGGTCGGCGACGGCATGATGAAGATGCAGATTGTAAAAATCAACTTTTGAAAGAGGCGTTTTGAATGAAACACATCCACTTTGATGTTGAAAGCGATGGCTTTTATGGCGCGTATTGGGCATGCAAGGACGGCTCGGACTGCGCCGTCATCGCCATGATCGGCGACGACCCAGAGGATTATATGGCGCGATCTGCGGTGAAGTGGCTACTTCGCCTCGGCGTGAACGTATTGACCATGTCGCCCGGGAAAAAGGACTACGGTCATCACAACTATCCGCTTGAATGCATTGAAAAAGCGATTGCATGGCTCAAATTACACGGCAACGAAAAAATAGGTATTGCAGGAGCCTCAACGACCGGCACGCTCGCCCTGACGGCGGCTTCGCTATTTGATAATATCTCTCTGACCATCGCAATGACCCCCAGCGACTTTGTGTGGCAGGGGTTCATGCAGGGCAAAAAAGGTGGCTGCAAGGAATGGCCAATCGAGGGAGAATCACTCTTTTCTTACAAGGGAAAGCCCTTGCCATACATGCCGTTTCGCTATCAGCACCCTGACTATTGGCGCATAATCTCGGAGGAGTCCAAACGCACCGGCAATATGGTTGCCTCCCGCAAACTGTTTGACGACTCTGAAGCGGCGTACCCGATTACCGAGGAGGAATTCATAAAGGTCGAGAATATCCGCGGCAAGCTGTTTCTTGTAGGCGCAGAGGACGACGCACTTTGGGACACCGCAAAATATATCCGCCGTATGGAAAAACGCCTTGTGGAGGAACCGCACTCCTGCGAAGTCGAGGCGGTCGTATATGAGCACGGCACGCATTTTGTTTTCCCCGACGGTATGCTCAAGACCATGCTTCCCGTCGGCTCGGCACTGTTTGTCAAGTTGGCGTTCAGCGCTGCGAAGAAATGTCCCAGGGAGTGTAAAACGGCTCGCATTGACATTGACCGCCGCATGACCCGCGTGATATGCGATTGGAGGGATAAAAAGTGACTTATTTTGGAATGCCATTCGGCATGTGGTTATTGTTTGCAGGCTCATTCCAAAAGCAGCTGACGGCTGTGTTTGGTTATGATTCCGATACAGCAAAAGGTATCGCAAAAAATGCAAAACCAAAATACAAAGCAATTATCTCAGATCTGCCGGAATTTGAAAAAGAGGATCGCTTCAAGATGAATATCGTCAACTGCGCAATGATCGGCGCATTCATTCTCTCCATGCCTGAGCGCCAGATGTGGAGCGACTGACGGAGTATTATGCGAATGCCATGATGACAAAGCCGATGAAGTGGTTCTGTCACAAGAGCGGAAAGAGTAAATTCACCGAAAAGGACATTGCCGGTATGAAAGCCACCGCAGCCTTGAAAGCCGCCGACCGCAATCCCTACTCGTGGAACATGGAGTTTTACGAATACCAGGACGGCAGCGGCTACGAGGGTCGATTCACCAAATGCGGCATCTGCGTGCTGATGAAAAAACTGGGGCTATACGACCTGACTCCAGCCCTGTGCCATCTGGACTACACCATGAGCGAAGCAGGCGGCACCACCAATTTTGTGCGTGAATACACCCTTGCTTCCGGCGGACCGTATTGCGATTGCGGCTATAAGAAAAAGCAGATATAACACATTTTACGCGCTGAAATATCCACCGCATAGCGGGTGGATATTTATTCTATGCATATAAGTTTATATAGTCCAATTTTGTGAGGCGGTTTGAAGTTCAACCATATGCCTAAACAATCCGTTTTTATTCATAAGTTCGTTTGGATTGCCGGCTTCTACAACAGTACCGTTTGTAAGCACGATAATTTTATCGGCATTTTCAACCGTTCTCATTCGGTGTGCTATGACAAGAACGGTTTTGTTTTTGATAAGCCGTGACAATGCCGTTTGGATAAGTGTTTCATTTTCAACATCAAGAGAAGCGGTAGCTTCGTCAAGCAAAATAATCGGAGCGTTTTTGAGAAACGCACGGGCAATAGATATCCTTTGGCGTTCTCCTCCTGAAAGATTGCAGCCGTTCTCACCGATTTCGGTATGGTAACCGTTGGGCATCTTATTTGCAAATTCATCGCAGTTGGCAAGTCTTGCAGCGGCAAGCACTTCTTCATCGGTTGCACCTTTTTTTCCAAGGCGGATATTTTCCATAATCGAAGTGTTAAAAAGTGTAACATCCTGAAATACAATTGAATAAAGTTTTAACAGGGTTTCGGGTTCAATTTGCGAAATATCCATACCGCCAACTGTAATTGTTCCGCTTGAAGTGTCCCAAAATCTTGCGGCAAGCCTTGAAATTGTTGTTTTGCCGCCGCCTGACGGACCAACCAAAGCGGTGATTTCTCCCTGCCTTGCGGCAAAACTTACATTATTGAGCACCTTGTTATCGTCATTGTACGCAAAACTTACATTGTTGAATACAACATCGTATCCGTTGTTGTTGATTTTTGTATCGCCTGATTGAACCTCATGGTCCAAAATTTCATTCATTCTGGCAACATTGTCTTTGTGCTGATGATTGCGGCAAGATTTATTAGCGCGGCTTGCATAGGGTCATAAAGACGGGAAACAAGAAGCAAAAATACAAAGAATGTAAGTACATCAAGCTCACCTTTTACTAGTAACAACGAGCCGACGAGTGCGGTTGTTGCAATACCGAGTTTGAGCACCATCTGAGCACTTGACACAAAAATCGCTGTACCGAATTCACTTTTAAGTGCTCTGCTTTCTACCTTTTCAATCTTTTTGTCAAGTGTTGCAAGGTATCTATTCTCGGCGTTGTTTGATTTTAAATCTGCAATGGTGTCTATGCATTCCTGAATACCGTTTGCACAGTCTATTTTTGCCTTCATTGATTTTTGACCGAGCTTTTCCTGAACCTTAGCCGATGAACCGACTATGATAAACGCAACTGGAAGCACCCAAAGAGAAGCAAGTGCCATTTTAAAATTGAAAAGAAAAGGCTGATTGCGATGATAACCGTTGAAATAAGCGAACCTGCAAACGGTGGAATGAAGTGCGAAAACGCTGTTTCAAGATAAGTACAGTCCGCCATAATCGTACTTGTCAAATCCGCCAAATCCTTTTTTGCGAAAAAAGAAAGCGGAATTTTACGCAACTTTTCGGCAAGAGCAAGTCTTCTTGTTCCTGTTTCAACATAAGTTGCAAGAAATGTTGAATTATATTGCCAAAGCGTTATACAAAAAATGACAAACAAACATATAATCGCTCCGCCGACAAAGAAGTTGTATTGTTTCTTACATTTCCGTTCAATAATGCCTTAACAAATAAATATAACAAGGTTACAGGAAACATAAATGAAATGTTTTGTAAGGTGCAAGCAACAACACCCTTTATTAAATCTTTTACACCCTGTCTTGAAAGTGCGTATTTGTGCATCAATTTTTCAATCATTTCAATTCCTCCTTTTCAACCTTCCATTTTACGGAGGTGAGATAATTTTTAAGCATTGAGGCAAACACGCCGTTTTGACTGCAAAGTTCTTCTGTTTTACCTTGTTCGATGAGTTTGCCGTTTTGCAAAACAAAATGCAATCCGCATTTTTAACGGTAGAAAGTCGATGAGCAATCATAATAACGGTTTTGTTTTTTGAAAGTTCATTAAGAGCTTTTTGAATTTTAACTTCATTGTCGGGGTCGGCAAAAGCTGTTGCCTCGTCAAGAATAACAATCGGTGCATTTTTAAGAATTGCTCTTGCAATGGCTACTCTTTGTGTCTCTCCTCCGGAAAGATATACACCGTTTGAACCGATAACGGTATCAACTCCGCTGTCAAACTTCTCGATAATATCCATACATTGAGCTTTTTCGAGTGCCGACATAACCTCATCCAAATCCGCATCTGGCTTTGCAAGGCGAATATTGTCAAATATACTGCCTGTGATTAGCTTGCTGTCCTGGAACACATACGATACGGAGTTTGTCAAATCCTCTTTTGCGATATTTTTAACATTAACTCCGCCTACAAGCACTTCACCGCTGTCTGCGTCAAAAAATCTTGTAATAAGGTTTGCGAGCGTTGTTTTGCCGCCGCCTGACGGACCGACAAATGCAACTGTCTGACCTGATTTAATATCAAGCGAAACATTGTTAATTGCCTTAATTTCTCCGTCATAGCTGTAGCTTACATTTTTAAGTTGAACAGATGCGTCTGTCGGTTTTTGACATTTTGTTGCTTCCAAAGGTGAAATGTTCATAACGCTGTCAATTCTCTTAAATGCATCGGCAACAATCATTTTGTTTTCGCTTTGAAACATTATTTTTGTCATTGTTACTGTTAAAATCGGAGTGATAATTACATAGAACAAAATATTAAGTATCAACGCATTTGTTATTTCGCCTTTTGCAAAAATCAAGCCGCCAAAAATAATGAACGCAAAAATGCCGTTAACCAGCATAGTGAACATTGCCATTGGCAAGCGTAGATTTTTTGTATAGGCGATTGCCCATTCGCTGTAAGAATCAATAGATTTTTTAAATTTTCTGAAACTGAATACGCTTTGACCGAATGCCTTTACCACGGGAATACCTCTGACATATTCAACTGCTTCGTTTGACATATCATCAAGCGCATTTTGATATTCTGCCATTTTTTGCTGAAGCGTTTTGCCTGTCATAAATGTCATCATAACGACAAATGACAAGACAATCGGAATAAGTGAAATTAAACCAAATCGCCAATCAAACGCAATCAGGAATATAAGCAAGCCGATAGGCGTTACAACCGAACCAACCATATCCGGAAGCTGATGGGCAAGATAGGTTTCAGTTGCTCCGGAGCAATCGTTTACAATTTTGCGTAGTTTTCCGCTTCCGAATTTTTCAATTTCCCCAAGAGGTAATTGTACAATTTTGTGCATCATCTGTTTTCGCATATTTGCCTGAACTCTAAATGCACTTGTGTGTGAACACATCAATGACGCAATGTAAATTATCATAGACAACACAGCAAAAACAACCGCAATCACACCGTTTTTTACAATACCTGCAGCGTTTTCAAAATTGGCATAACCTCAAGCACTTCTTTGATTATCTTCCATATATAATAAAACGGAAGAAGAGCAAGCGCACTGCTGACTGCACTGAGCACCAAAGATATATAAGTGAAATACTTATAATTTTCGGCATAGTCCATCAGTCTTGAAAAGTTTGACTCCTTTTTTTCTTTCAATTTAATTCCTCCTATATAAGTATTCAGTTAGTCATTGCTAACTCATATCTAAAAATTAAAGGACTTAAAGCCCTAAAATTTTTGACCAACCTGCGATATAAAAGTCCTGGAATTCGCTTACATATTTTTTAGCGTTTTCTTTTTTCATATCGTGTTCAATAAGCTCAAATATGCCCGAAAACATACCGCTGACAATCATATGGCAAACCGCTTTTTCTATGTTTGGAACATCCTTGCCCTGCGAGCGCAAAGCGTCAATGAATTGATAGGTTTCTTCAACTTCAATTTCCACCATATTATGAATAAAGTTCTCGTATGATGTGCCTTCGCTTTTGCAAATTATCAGCTTAAATTCGTCAAAATGTTCGTAAATGTAATCAACAATTTCGTTAAGGCTTGTTCGGCTTTCAACTCCCATATGATTTGCTTTTTCTTCTTCAGGCAGTTCTTCAAAGGATTCCTGTGCAGACATAAATATGTTCATTATAGCTTTTGCGTGCTCTTCAACAAGAGCGGCAAAAAGCGCTTCCTTGCCGGAAAAATAACCATAAAATGCACCTGTTGTTACACCTGCGGTTTTTACAATATTGCGAAGCGAAGCCGAGTTAAAGTCTTTTTCCAAAAATTCTGCTTTGCCTGCCGACAATATATTTTTTAAGGTTGTTGATTCTTCGTTTGACATTTTTATACCTCATATAACACTGTTATATCGTGTTTAGTATAACACTGTTATATTGTTCTGTCAAGCGTTAAGATATGATTTTCTAAGAAATATAATATATTTTGTAAATTTTTGCCAAAAAGCATCAAAAATTGTTGACATCAATAATTTTTTGAATATAATAAAAACTAAGAATTTGGTTAGGCAATGCTAACCATGTAAATATAATAAACCTAAAACGAAATTGAAAGGAGATTTTATTATGATTAGTGAATTGGCGGCATTTGCAGGCGGTGTGCTGTTTGGTACGGCAGGAGTTAAGGCTTTGGGAAGCAAGGATGCAAAAAAAGCATATGCTCACACTGCGGCTTTTGGTTTGAGAGTTAAAGACTCTGTGATGAAAACAGTAACAGAGATTAAAGAAAACGCAAACGATATTTTGGCAGAGGCTAAAGAAATTAACGAGAAAAAAGCAGCCGAAGCACAGGAAAAAGCAGAACAGAGCGTTATTGAAAACGCAGCTGTTGCAAACGCATAAATTATTAAAGGGCTGTCTTTATGGCAGCCTTAAATTTTTGAGGTAAATATTATGAAATGTCAAATCTTGCACGAAACAAAAAACAGAATGAGAGTGCATTTTTGCAAAGAAAATATGACAATTGAAGAAGCGGACAAGGCAGATGCTTACTTGAAATCAATCAGCGGAATTGATGATGTTACGGTTTATGAAAGAACCGGCGACTTGATTATTTATTATTCTTTTGACAGGAGCGAACTGATTGAAATTCTTGCTCACTTCAGCTTTGAAAATGATGAAGTGAAAAACATTGAGATTGTCGGCACAGCAAGGCTTGTTCAGCGTGAATATGAAGAAAAGCTTATTATGACAATCGCTTTGCGCTATTTCAGAAAAATATTTTATCCTTTACCTTTAAGAATTGCACTTGCTTATATTAAATCTATAAAATATATATTAAAGGCATTGAAGTCGCTTGCCAAAGGACAGCTGAACGTTTCGGTTCTTGATGCTGTGGCAATTACGGTTTCGCTTATAAGAGGTGATTTCGAAACGGCTTCAAGCGTTATGTTTTTACTCAAAATCGGTGAAATTCTTGAAGAGTTGACCCACAAAAAATCTGTTAGTGACCTTGCAAACACAATGTCGCTCGGAATTGAAAAAGTGTGGTTAAAGAATAAAAATGATGAAGAGGTTTTAGTTTCTACAAACGAGGTTAATGTAGGCGACAAAATTGTTCTGCGCACAAGCAATATGATACCGCTTGACGGTGAAGTTATCGATGGAGGTGTAACGGTTAACCAATCAGCTATTACGGGCGAAAGTGTTGCCGTGAACAAAACGGTGGGTTCTCGTGTGTATGCCGGCACGGTTGTTGAAAGTGGCGAGTGTATTATAAAGGTTACGCAGATTAACGGTCAAGGCAAATACGACAGAATCGTAAAAATGATTGAAGATTCGGAAAAGCTAAAATCATCACTTGAAAGCAAAGCATCAAACCTTGCGGACAGGCTTGTTCCGTTTAGTTTGTTCGGCACGATATTTACATATGCAATTACACGAAATGTAACAAAGGCGTTGTCTATTCTTATGGTGGATTATTCCTGCGCATTAAAGCTTACAATGCCCATTGCGGTTTTGTCTGCTATCAACGAATGCAGTAATTATAACGCAACCGTTAAAGGCGGAAAATACCTTGAAGCGCTCTCAAAGGCAAATGTTATTGTCTTTGACAAAACCGGAACGCTGACAAACGCACACCCGAAAGTTGCAGATATCATCACATTCGGCAACAACGACAAGGCTGAAATGCTCAGACTTGCCGCTTGCCTTGAGGAACACTTCCCACACTCGGTTGCAAATGCCGTTGTTAACGAAGCTAAGGCGAGAGGTCTTGACCACGAAGAACAGCATTCAAAGGTTGAATATATTGTAGCTCATGGAATTTCAAGCCTTGTAGGCGACGAAAAGGTTGTTATAGGCAGTTATCATTTTGTTTTTGAGGACGAAAACTGCACCGTGCTGCAAGATGAACAAGACAAATTCAATGCAATACCAAACGAATATTCACACCTTTATATGGCAATCAACCGCACACTTGTTGCCGTGATTTGCATTGAGGACCCTATAAAAGACAATGTTAAGCAAACGCTTGACGATTTGAGGGCAAACGGCATAGACAAAATTGTTATGATGACCGGAGACAGTGAACGCACGGCAAAGGCTGTTGCAGAAAAATTGGGAATTGATGAATACCATGCGGAAGTTATGCCCGAGGACAAAGCTATGTTTATTGAAAAAATGCAAACTGACGGCAATTCTGTTATTATGGTGGGCGACGGCATAAATGATTCACCGGCATTGAGTAAAGCAGATGTCGGAATAGCAATAAGTTCAGGTGCTGCAATAGCAAAAGAAATTGCGGATATAACCGTTTCAAGTGATGATTTGAATTCTCTTGTAACGCTTAAAGAAATAAGCAATCTTTTGATGGCAAGAATCAGGTCGAATTACCGTTCTATTATGTCGTTTAACTCTGCATTAATTGTGCTTGGCGTTCTCGGAGTAATTCCTCCGACAACCTCGGCTTTTTTGCATAATGCTTCTACTCTTGCTTTTACATTAAAGAGTATGACAAAACTGATGTAAATCCTGTTCCGTTCGTAGATAAATTATTATTTAATGGTAATTCAAATAATAGTGCGGATTTAGAGCTTTTTTCCACACCTCAGTGTAAGGTTCGCAATTTCTCATACGAATTTGCGGCTCTAAGCAAAATAAAATTCTGAGAGATTTTTGAGAGACGCAAAGCCTGAAAAATGGCTTAAATAGGCGGTTTTGAAAAAAGATTGCGAGCCTCTGATTCCGTCATTTAAGGTTCGAATCCTTATACCTCTGCCACAAAAAAAGAGCTGAAAATTCAGTTCTTTTCTTTTGCCCTGCCCTGATTTACGGTGGTATTTTTTTATTTTAGCCTTTTATATTGTTTATCCATCAAAAATGCAAAGGTAGCCATCAAAAAAAAATAAAGCGATCTGTTTTAGTGCAGATCGCTTTATTAACATATAAAATTATTTACGAGAGTTTTCAATAAAAATTCTCTTTAATTCTTTATGCTCTCTATATAGGTTGGGGAATATTTCTTTAGTCAAACTATTCGTTAAGAGAGTATTGTATATATTTTTAAAACAGTTATCACAAATAGTTATACTTTCATCGCTTTTTATTGTAATCGTATAATTTGATTTCGTCCATCTTCCACACATAAAGCACCTATGTTTGCCCTCGTTTCGAGTTATTTTTATTAACCCAACCTCGGCTTTTTCTAATTTCGTATCTTTCACTAATTTCAACATTACTTTACATAATGCGGAATAGCAATCAAAGCAAAGTGCATAACTGAATCCGTCTGCTCTGCCGGTACAGAAAAATGCCTGTGCTTGTTTGTTTCCGTGTAAAGAACATTTCAAATCATATAATGAGCAGTGCTGATTTACTTTCAGCCTATTTACCGGAGCAGCATTCAATAAATCAGGCATAACAACAAGGTTGTTTTTGTCTTTGATTCTGTTCCTTTTTGATAAATATTTGTTCATTCGGATAAGATTTATTTCAAGAGCTTTTTCGTGCGGAATTACAGAATCTCTGGAATAGTTTTTATTTTGGTATTTTTTATTGAGCCAATAATGAGTTGTGTTTTTCCATAAATGTGAACACTTTTTAAAACTTGTTTTGTATGTTTCATAATAAAAATAATTTACAGCATTAACTTTACGATAGAAACTCAAAAAATCTTCATCACTCATGACTATTTTGTAATCTAAAATCTTTAATTCATTTTGATCGTCATTGATTTTATTTACAGATACATCTATTTTGCTTTTGGTGATTGTCGAGATATGTTCTATTCCTTTGAGATAGCAATATAAAATTTCTTGCAAATTTGCACTGCAATATTTGCACAAAGATATAACCTTTTCTCCCTGATTAAATATGATAACCATTCCATCTGTTGTAGTATTACAGTTATTACACTTAACTGTTTCCTCAACTATATAGATAAAATAACTATGGTTTGTAAACTTAGAACTTCTCATATTTTTTCATCCTTTCATCGCAGTTAATTAAGACTTGCGTAACAAATTTTTATAGAGAAAATGCATTAAATCTATAGAAGCGTAAAAAAGCGTTTCACTTTTAAAACTAACATTTATATCAAATTAAATAAAATAAAAGTGCAAATTATCGAATAAATCGACAAAATTATAGTAAAACAAAAAGAATGAAGCTATAAATTGTATAGCTTCAGCGTGATAAACTTAAATATCAATAAAATAGAATATGAATATAACTGCGTGTTTTTATGGACAATAAAGACACACGCTGGATTTAAATATTAACACTCGTTAGATTGAACTTATTTGATACAGTATTTACAAGATAGATTTTTGTTATCTATCTTTTTAATATTATATAGTATTAAAAAGAAAAATTCAATACTATTAGTTGGTATGACTTCCTTATAGTGCGTGTAAGTAAAAACAAACACAATCTATACTATTAGTTGTTGAAACACACTTAAGGAGGTATTGAGATGAAACTTGATACAATTGGTAAGAATATAAGAAAATTTCGTGAAATAAAGAAATTGCGTCAAGAAGATTTGGCAGAAAAAACGGATTTGACAACTAATTATATAGGTATGATTGAGCGAGGAGAAAAAATCCCCTCACTTGAAACTTTCATAAATATATTAAACTCTTTAGGTGTTTCAGCTGATATGGTTCTTTCAGATGTACTTGATAATGGATATACAGTTAAGGATTCATTGCTTAATGAGAAACTTGAAAAACTTGTACCGGAGGACAGGAACAGAATTTATGAAGTAATTGATACGATGATGAAACATTCAAAGCAAATTCTTCCATAAATATTATTTTTCTCTTGTCGACAAATTTCTTGGGACTTCGACATAAATATTATGCTATAACTATAACTGTCAGTGATGATAATACACAATCAGTGATAGAGAGGAATTATAATATGGAAGAAATCTTAAAACAAATAGCATTAGAAAACCGAACAACAGTTGGTTCGGTAAAAAAAGAAATCGAGTTTGCAATTCATGAAGCGATGAATAATTCACAAACAGATTCAAAAAATTTTTGGAATGAACTTTCCTATGACGGCAAAGAACCGTCTGTTGAAACAGTAATTGCCGCGCTCGTATCACAAGTTATTTGCAAAATCAATTCATAAATAGCATACAACTTTTAATGCTCTCACTAAGTATTTAGTGAGAGTATTTTTATTTAATTTACAATCCATTTGACTTGTCTGTGCAATTAATGATATAATCTTGTTGCCAGGAAAATTTCATATTCATAGTTTTCGGAGAACCAAGCGTGGCTTTTTATCTTTTGATAAAAACACACGCTTCTTTGTCATACGCTTGGGTTTTCCAGACTATGAAATTTTCGTCGCAGAAAGTTTGAAGCAAGTGTTTTTTGGGCGTAGCTTCGGCTACGCTCTTTTTGCTTTTCTGCGGTGATTTCAATGGATTATAAAAGCCAAACATGTTGTTTTACAGGGCATCGCAACATTGCCCCATATACGCCCGACACGGTCTTTGAACAGACGAAGGCCTCGTTACCCTACTTGTTTCTAAAGGCTTCAAATACTTCGGCACAGGCGGTGCTTTGGGGTTTGATACCATTGCTGCACAGGCTGTTTTGTCGGTAAAAGAAACTCATCCTGAAGTTAAACTTATTTTAGTGTTGCCATGTGAAAATCAAACGAAATATTGGAAACAACAAGATATTGATGTGTATAATGATATTAAGTTGAGAGCTGATAAGGTGAAGGTTCTTGCTCCGCATTACTATAACGGATGTATGCAAAAAAGAAACAGACACCTTGTTGATTGTAGTTCTACTTGCATTTGCTTTTTGACAAAGCACGAGGGCGGCACGGCATACACTGTTGATTATGCAAAACAAAAAGGTATTAATATAATAAATGTTGTTGAAGAATTTGAAGGATAGCCGAGTTTATTTTTCGACTATCCTTTTCTTTTTTTACACATCAATTCGTTGCGATCGAACTTTCAACTTGTTGGGATTTGGTTACTGCATATTGTGCCATTCTCATTCGGTTCTGCTCGAATACTTCGTCTACCATATGCGTGTAGATTTTTGCGGTTACCGATATATCTGAGTGCCCCATCCATTCTTTTGCCACATTGATTGGTACTCCGGCTGCTTGACAATCGGTGCAGAAAGTGTGGCGAAGTAGGTATGGCTCGAAGTCAGGTGCTATGATTGAGTTCTTTACTTGATTGCGATATAGGTGAGCTCCGTTTGCTAAGTCCATTTCTTTTACGAAGTTTTTCCAGCTTTGATAGAAGGCATTGTCATCCATTCGTGTGTGCTTTTCGTACTTTACGAATACATATTCGTTGTTGAGTTCTTTTGCTTTATGTTCCTTTAATGCATCTAAAAGTACAGGCGGAATTGGTATCTTTCGTCCTGTTCCTGCTTCCGTTTTGGATTTACCGACTGTCAGAATTGCGTTTTCAAAATCTATCCAATCCCACTTCATTCTTCGGATTTCTATCGGTCGAAGTCCGCAGCATAGCATCGTAAGCACCATCGTTCCGGCATAGTGTTTTGGTATGGTTTCAAGTATCATTCGGCGTTCATCATCCGTGATTGGTCTGTGCTTGTTCTCGTACACAGTCGGCAGAACAATATCCTTTGCCACATTGGTTTTGATGAGTTCCTGCTTTTCAGCCTTTGTAAGTATACGCCTTAACACCATGCGTACCTTTGATGCAAATGTCTTACTCCATCCTGCATATTCGTTTATGAACCTTTGGCAGTCATCCTCAGTTAAGTTGCATAACTTTATCGAACCGAGGTGTTCAATGATGTGATTGTAGACGATGTTTTTGTACATGTATTTGTTCTTTTGCGTGCAGTTTGCTTTCTCAATGTTAAGGTGATACCAGTTGTCTGCATAGTCTTTTAATTTCATTTCGGAGAAGACACCGCCACTCTTTTTCTTCTCTTGGAGTTGATAATACTCCTTGACCATGTCATCAAGTTTCTTTCGGCAATCCTTTTCACTCGTCTTTGATCGAGCAGTCAATACATCGTATTTGCCATCTTCATTTTTAATTCTTTTGGTCATTCGGTAGCCGATTTGGTTACCGTTTTTGTCGTATAATTCGTACATAATTTACCTCCGTATAGTAATTATTTTGCCTTTTGGCAACACAAACACTACCACACAGTTTTGCAAATAGCCAGACCGATACCTGACAAAAAATAGACACATTTTTTGTGAGATTTTGACCTGTATGCCGAGTTGGAATTATATATTTAATCAAGAATTGTAGAGATAATTCAGGACATCTTTGATGAAATATAATTTTACTCTGCTGTCACAGGCTGCAGGAATGTTCTCGCAGAACTCTGCAACCTTGTCTTTGCATAACCCGGTAATGATTCCGATTTCTTTTTTATTGAACATATATTGTCCTTTTTCACGGCAAATAAAGCTCGCCATTTGCTCAATCTCCGCTTTCGTTTTGTTCATCATACGCACTCCTTTCTATGAATACTCAAAAACCTTGATTTTCTGCGAAAAAACGCCCCTAACTGCATACGAATTTGGAATCATATGCAAAAGTATTACGAATCGAAAAGCCGACAGGCTTTGCCGGACGGCGTTTTCGGGCATTTCAATGCCCGAAAATCATACCCCTTTATCCTGCTTTAAAATCGACGGCTTGAAATCCGCCTCAAAATCGATCCAAAAGCCGCAGATTTTCATCAAAAAATCATCGCTTTTTTCATTCACTTTTTTCATTCCGGGCTTTTATATTGTTTATGCATCAAAAATGCAAAAGTAGAAAGCAAAATCAAATCAACCGATGCACAGTATAAATATTTGAATTTTTTTTACCATTGACCGAGCAGTGTTCTACATCAATCAAGCATTGATCCTCAAGAGATTTTATTGCTCGTCTTACACTTTCGTAACTCATATTGCATTGCTCAGCCATTCTTCTTATTGACCAATAACTTTTTCCTTTTTTATCTTTTTTAGAAACCAAAAAACAATAGATTATAAAGTCACGACTGCTCAATTTATATTTTTCAAAAAAGTCATTTGGCATAATCCAAAATCTTCCGCTTGGAATTTTTTGATACAACATTTTTCATTCCCCTTTCTAAAAATAAAAT
>ENA-OQAS01000505-OQAS01000505.1-human-gut-metagenome-genome-assembly--contig:-NODE-505-length-20108-cov-4.020570_pt1 | contig 20108 bp, 30 predicted proteins | sample MGYA00242733_ERZ504523 | MGnify/ENA primary metagenome ERZ504523 (study PRJEB26092, sample SAMD00036239) | human gut metagenome | host: Homo sapiens | study: EMG produced TPA metagenomics assembly of...
CTTTCTTTTTCTTAAGTCCGAAATTATCCCCACATCACATACTCTGTCTGGAAACAGATATTTATTCTCCCACATCCTCCACGGTCCAGTCCCATGGTCGGCAGATGATCACCATACATGACCAGTACCACATCCTCCGGATAATCTGCCAGCCTGTCAGTCAGCTCTTTGACAAAATTATCCATCTCATGGATCTGATTTACATAATACTCCCACTTATTATTCAGCTCGTCAGTAGGTGCCCCGGAAACTGTGATCTCCGGATTTTCCAGTACCGGTTCTGAAGGATAATCTCCATGTCCCTGTACGGAAATAGTATATACATAATCAGGCCCTTCTGTGGAATCCAGACACTTGACGATCTCATCGGTGAGGACACTGTCCTTGGTCCAGCCCAACGAGTTCTTCTGATTTTCATCCTTCATATACTCTGCCGAAGTGAAGGTATCAAATCCCAGATTCGGAAAAATACTTCTTCTTCCGTAGAAATTCGCCTCATTATTATGTACTGCATGAGCAGTATAGCCCAGATTCTTCAGAACATACGGTGCGCTCTCACAGGTAGTTCCTTAAGGATACTCTTGTAAGGATACTCTCCCGGTCCAAAATAATGAAGGCTCATTCCGGTAATGGATTCAAACTCAGTATTTGCGGTTCCGGCTCCTACGGAAGGTACCTTATAATATCCGGAGGAATACTCCTTCATCAGCTTTCTGAAATTCGGGATAGGATCTTCTGACAGCTCCAGATAATTTACCAGCGTAGGATCAAAAAAGGACTCCAGCTGTAAAAACAGAATATTCGGATGACTGCCTTCTTTCGTTTCCGGAAGATTTTCTTCCGACTTCTCGATCCTTTTGATCTCGCTTTTGGAATAGTCTCTCGGGGCACTGATTCCGGTATTAAAGATCGTCGTTGCCAGACAGTAAGGATATCCGTAATCCTCATAAGCTATGGCAATGTTTCCAAAATAATTGGAAAGAACTCTTTTTTCCAGAGCAAGCTGTGTAATTCCTCCAAAGGCAAGGACCCCGACCAGGACCAACGGAATATTCACCTTGTATTTCAGCTTGCCTCTGTACTTCGGCGACCTTATCAGGATGATCAGAAGGATCAGAACCGCAATTCCCAGAAGAACTGCACCTATGGTCATCTGGGTATGGGTCAGATATTTTTTGCAATACTGAGACCATCTGTCAGATTCTTCACATCCGGTCCTGTAAACGGTGTGACACGGTTGAGAAGAAGCACACCGTTTACGATTCCCAGAAACAGCCATAAGCTGCCCACAAAGATACGCCAGAAAATTCTCTTTCGGAAGAGATAAACAATCAGCATCGTCGTAAAGATAAACGCTGCATTATAAGCAAATACAAGCGGCCTTGTGGTCATGTAGGTCCACGCCTCTGTGAACGAGTGCCTGCATATGGCCTCGATCACAAAGTACAGGACTGCACAGCCCAGAGCCTGAAGTATCAACGAAATCTTATTGAAAAAGTTACACCACTTCATTAAAACACTCCTTCGTTATTTCACCATCTGTGTTAACTGCAGGTTCACTTTCTCTTTCATCTCTTTGTATTTCTCAAGTTTCTCCTTCTCTGCCTCTACCTTGGCTGCAGGTGCCTTGTTCACAAAATTCGGATTGTTCAGCATTCCCTCGCAGCGTGCGATCTCTTTTGTAAGACGCTCCTGCTCTTTTGTGAGACGTTCGATCTCTTTTTCACGGTCGATCAGATCCTCCAGCGGCAGATAAACCACACCGTCTGCCACAACGATGGATACCGCATCCTCACCGATTCCGTTCTTATCCTGCTGTACGTGGATCTCTTTTGCAAACGCAAGGTTTGTAAAGGATTTCTTGCAGGACTCAAAACGTGCACAGCACTCTGCATCCTTGCCTACGATGTAGATATTGGTCTTTCTGTTCTGCGGTACGTTCATCTCGTTTCTGGTGTTACGGATTCCACGTACAACCTCCTGGAAGCTTGAAACTGCTTTCTCAGCATCTGCAAAATCCATCTCGTCTCTGTATACCGGCCAGTCGGAGATCATGATGGATTCTTCCTCCGGAAGCAGTGTGCAGTAGATCTCTTCTGTGATAAACGGCATGAACGGATGAAGAAGCTTCAGTCCCTGTGTCAGCGCAGTGCGGAGTGTCCACAGTGCATCGTTTGCTGCTGCCGGGTTTTCCTCTGCCTTCACAGTCTTACCTTTGCCATCTCGATATACCAGTCACAGAGCTCATCCCACAGGAAATCATAGACCTTCTGTACGGCAATTCCAAGCTCATATTTATCCATATTCTCAGTAACATCACGGATCACTGTGTTCAGTCTGGAAAGGATCCATTTATCCTCGTTGCACAGTGCGTTCAGGTCTTCCGGCGCTGTTACTGTCTTGCCCTCCAGGTTCATCATAATGAAACGGGAAGCATTCCAGATCTTATTTGCAAAGTTACGGCTGGATTCTACACGCTCCCAGTAGAAACGCATATCATTTCCAGGTGCATTACCTGTCATCAGTGTCAGACGAAGGGCATCTGCGCCGTATTTGTCGATAACCTCCAGCGGATCGATACCGTTTCCAAGAGACTTACTCATCTTACGTCCCTGTGAGTCACGTACCAGACCGTGGATCAGTACATGGTGGAACGGTGTCTCACCGGTCTGCTCCAGTGCGGAGAATACCATACGGATAACCCAGAAGAAGATGATATCATATCCGGTTACCAGAACATCTGTAGGATAGAAATACTCAAGCTCCGGTGTCTTATCCGGCCATCCAAGTGTGGAGAACGGCCACAGTGCGGAACTGAACCAGGTATCCAGAGTGTCTTCATCCTGATGCATATGTGTGCATCCGCATTTCGGGCATTTCTCCGGCATCTCTCTTCCAACCACCATCTCACCGCACTCATCGCAGTAATAAGCCGGAATCCTGTGTCCCCACCAAAGCTGACGGGAAATACACCAGTCACGGATATTCTCCAGCCAGTGCAGGTAAGTCTTGTCAAAACGTGCCGGAACAAACTGAAGGTTTCCGTCGTCCAGAGTTTTGATAGCAGCTTTTGCCATTTCGTCCATTTTTACAAACCACTGTGGTTTGATCATCGGCTCTACCGTTGTACCGCAGCGGTCATGGGTACCAACACTGTGGCTGTGCGGAACAACCTTTACAAGAAGTCCCTGCTCCTTCAGGTCCTCTACCATGGCCTTACGTGCCTCGTAACGGTCCATACCTGCATATTTTCCGCCAAGACTGTTGATGGTGGCATCATCATTTAAGATGTTGATCTCCTCAAGGTTATGACGGCGTCCAACCTCAAGTCGTTGGGGTCGTGTGCCGGTGTGATCTTAACGCAGCCTGTTCCGAATTCCTTGTCAACATACTCATCGGCAATAACCGGGATCTCTCTGTCTGTAAGAGGAAGCTTCAGCATCTTTCCTACAAGGTCTTTATATCTTTCATCCTCCGGGTTTACAGCAACTGCTGTATCGCCGAGAAGTGTCTCCGGACGAGTGGTCGCGATCTCAACAAAACGTCCTTCCTCACCTACGATGGGATAATTGATGTGCCAGAAAAATCCGTCCTGGTCCTCATGTACAACCTCTGCATCAGAAATAGAGGTCTGGCATACCGGACACCAGTTGATGATCCTGGAGCCTTTGTAGATATAGCCTTTCTCATAAAGGCGGATAAATACTTCCTGAACAGCCTTGGAGCAGCCCTCATCCATGGTAAAGCGCTCACGCTCCCAGTCTGCAGATGCTCCCAGCTTTTTCAGCTGATTGATGATCTTTCCGCCGTACTCCTCTTTCCATGCCCAGGCATGTTTCATAAATTCGTCACGGCCGATCTCGTTCTTGTCAATCCCTTCCTTACGAAGCTTCTCTGTTACCTTAACCTCTGTAGCGATGGCTGCATGGTCAGTTCCCGGCTGCCAGAGAGCCTCATAGCCCTGCATTCTTTTGAAACGGATCAGGATATCCTGCATGGTCTCATCCAGTGCATGTCCCATATGCAGCTGTCCGGTTACATTGGGCGGCGGCATTACAATTGTAAAGGTTTTTTGTCCGGATTAACTTTTGCATGGAAGTATCCGTTATCCATCCATTTTTTGTACAGACGATCCTCAATACCCTTGGGATCATAAGTCTTTGCAAGTTCTTTACTCATGTTTTCCTCCTGAATCTTTCTGATTATAGGAACCTTAAAATGCTCCTGTTCTCTGCAAGAAAAAACACGCCCTCCACACAAAAGCCAATAACTAATGTGCGAAGGGCGATCATTCTCGCGGTACCACCTTCATTATCCGGAAAAAACATCTGTTATTCCCGTCTATCTCTTGTCCCTTAACGCGGGGTACGTGAAAACCTACACAGCAGCATCTGCATCTGTTCTGCATTTCTGCTTTCAGTTTCCCGGCTCCTAAGCTACCTTCTGCAGTCCTCCATCTGAAAATGCCTTTCAGCCTGCGCTTCTCTTGCGTCTGTGCATTTCTCTCTGTCAGCGTAGATCTGCATACTCCTCTTATTCAACGCCTTTGCCATGTTCCTACTATAATGAAATTTTTCTTTTTTTGTCAAGACAGAGGCCTTATTTCAAAAGTAAAAATCAAATAAAACAGAATATCTCCACCGGTTATTTTTTCCAATGGAGATATTTTTTTATCTATCTTTCTTTTATTGTTTTGTACTCCTTCTCAATGCCTGCGATCAGTGTTTTCATTGTATATTCCAGAATTTCATTTCCGAATGCTTCCGATGATTCTCGGACCGGATGACGTCCTGCAATACCGATCAGATTACTCTCATCTTCTTTTACCTGTCCAAAGTCAACCAGTTCCGGCCGAACAGCCATTACAATAGAGGTCTCATTTGCTCCGGCATGATCATTCTGATATTTCAGTCTCTCATCATCCGCATAGGTCCATGCTGTCATAATGCACAGTCCGTATTTTTCTTCTGCCTCTTCCTTCATTTCCTGAAATGCATTTGTTGACGGACCGTGTCCATGTCCCACAACGATGCGGACTCCTGCTCTGGAAAGCTGTGCAAAAATACTGCGCAGCAGATCCTGAAACAGTCCCTTTTCCATCCAGTAAGCACTGCCCTTCATCTGCTGGGCACAATAGATATTCAGTGCGCCCTCTGTATTGATATCCATTCCATAAAATACAGTTCCCCGATCATCAAATAAACGGTCAGGTCCCATGAACAGCATCGGAAGCACTACACCACCGACCTTTTCTGCCACCCGGACAAACAGTTCTTTTGACTGGATCCCGTCAGCTCCAAGAGGCATATGCGGACCATGCCATTCCAGTGTGCCAAGTGCAGATAGCAACCGGCATCTCCTTTATCCTCTGTACACATTCTTCCGGAAGTAATTCCTCGTATAATACTTTTTTCATGCTCGTCTCCTCCTCATATAATCAAGTGTTTTTTATTGAAAATTCAAGTTTTTTCAACCTTTATATCTCAGTGAACAAGCCAAAGCTATAAGCATTTCGATATATCAAGTACTGAAATAGTGGTTAGAAGGTATACGAAATAAAACGTCATTGATTTCCGCTTTACTGGCCTTGTGTATACCCATCCCTCTATGGCAGCTAACCTCCTATATCCACCAGGATCATCTCTGTCTCCAGAGGTCCTAACTTGTCGGGTAGAAACACCTATTACTAAGTATATCCCCCACAGATCCGTACGTGCCCAATTCAGGCATACGGCTCTTCACGACACTTATGCCTCAGATTATCCATATAGGCTCACATAAATACGTGGTCTTACTATAGGATGCTCCTTCAAAAACTGATTGAATCCATCCCATGTATAACTTTCCTCTGACTATGCCTATTCATCCAAAAATAAAGAATCTGAATAACTCTCTTACGGAAGTTATCCATCATTTGATAGTTATCACTTATTCCATAATAATGTTAATACCCGATTAAAATCTGATTTACTTTTGCAAGAATATATTTCTTCTTTTCAAATCTCATGTGTCAGCTATGCTCCTTAACGGGGTCATATGCCCATGGTGACTATTTCTGCCGACTACTGGCTCATTCTTTGTATTGTTGATTACTGACTTGCTTCCTGTACCAGCACTGTGATCAGTGGACGTTATCTGTTACATTCTGCTTGATTCAGTGGCTGCCCAGATGACAGCCTCTACTATAGTTACTTTTTTCTTACGCTACTTGCAGATAAGCTGCCGGTCTCCTGATATCACTGACCAGCTTTTGGGGGTCATAAGCCACACCTTTTGTCAGCATCGCATAAAAGTCACGTATCAGCTTGGCCGCAACCGCCATAAGTGACTGCATCTTCTTTAATGGATTCAGTTTTCTGGTTGTGTAATAATTATGGAGTTCTCTGAACTCCGGATTCTTCGCTACAAGCGACATTGCAACCTCAAAGAGCAGGTATCTGAGTCTCTTTCGGCCCCGTCTGCTTATTGTTGTCTCGCCCTTGTGCTTTCCTGAACTATTTTCAACCAATGCCAATCCTGCAAGCTTCTGCAGTTCCTTCGGATTGCTGAAGCGGCTAATATCACCTACTTCTGCAAGGAACCCTGACACTGTCTGATTCCCACACCTTTGATCCCTAACAGCTTTTCAGCCATCGGAATCTGTTTTACCAGTTCTTCAATTAGAACCATAACTTCCTGCAGACGTGTATTTCTGGATTCATAGTCCTCCAGAAGCATTCGGATCTCCATTCTTGCAGATACTGCTCCTTCTTTGCTTCCAACGCTGTGCTCTGCAGCTTCTATCAGAGTCTTCGCCCTCGCTTAGCGGTATCTTCCTTGACGGTATCTTCTTTAGCGGTGTCTCCTCCAGAATTGCCAGCATTTCCGGCTGTTCCGCATCCTACAAGAGTCAGCAGTGACATTGATGCCGCAATACCGGCGGCAATTAATTTTTCGCTTTCATATTTTTCCTCCTATTTTTCATAATGACCAGGAATTCCCACACTGTCACGGATCTGCAGCAGATATTCATTTTCCTTTTCATCACATGGTCTCTCGGCTCCATCCTGTAGATACAGCATGCCGTTTATGATACTTTTTGCCTGATATTCTACCGGCTGACTGATCGTAGACAGTGAAGGCGTTATGCGTTCCGCAAACGGAATACCGTCAAACGAAACTACAGATACGTCCTCCGGAATTCTGTAACCATGCTTCATGATCCAGGACATTACCTCTATCGCAACTTCATCGCTGTAACAAAACAATGCCGTTGGCAGCTTTTGAGGTACAAATATCTTCTCTATCACAGAAATCAGACTGCTTTTTTCATAGTCTCCATGGATCTGACCGATCAGGGATTCTTCTTGATCCAGCTGCATCTGCCTTACAGCTCTTAAAAATCCCCGTTTCCTTGCAATAAGGAAGCTGTCGTCCATTTCGTCAATGCAAAAGATGCCCCCTATCCTTCTGTGGCCAAGCTGGGCAAGATAGCATATGGTCTCATAGACAGAGCTTTCATTTTTTTCCATGATATTCAAACGCATTTCCGGTGACTGCATATGACAGACTTTAATCCTAAAATTTTCTTTTATATACGCTTCCTCTTCCCGTGAGAGCAGAAAAAGGCTAAAGCAGACTTCGATTCCTCTGATCTCCAGTTCTCTTAATGCTTCCAGTTTTCCTCAAATCCTGAATTGCAATAACGGATAATACAGCCATATCCCATCTTACATGCAAACTCATTCAGATACCGAAACAACAGAAGCTGATACTGATTAATGTAGTTTGTCATTATAAAGCCGAACAGTTTTGACTTCTTACCAGCCAGATACTGTGCGTGAACGCTGGGATTATAATTGTACTTTCTGATGGTATCTACCACTCTTTTCTGCAGCTTCTCGCTGACTGGTTTGGAACGGTTGATAACACGGGAAACTGTAGCGATCGAACACCCGCTTTTTTTCGCGATAAATTTAATATCTATATTTGCCATATTTAAAATTCCTCCGGAAGAATTCTATGGTTACATTTTATAGGAAAACGTTTACATTTCAATTGTGAAATACTTACAAAATTAGCTTCAGGCAGATCATGGTCATCCCAGTCTTTCAGGATATTCATTACAAAACTGCCTGCATACAGGGAAATATGTAAAATTCCTGTATGCAGGCAGTCTTATCATTTCATTATTTTATTCCACGCTCTTCAGTGACTCTACCATATTGATCTTTTTCAGCTTAAAATGCATCACCATATTTACAAACATGGAGAACCCAAAGGTAATGATTCCACTGTAAACAAAGCTTATTGGCTTGATATTTCTTCCGAACATCACCGCATCTACTCAACGGTTGTGATCACATACCGGTGAAGGAGGATTCCGAACACTGCGCCTGCCAGAATTCCTATGAAGGACAGCAGGATATTTTCCCGGAATACATACTGGGAAACTTCGCCATCATAAAATCCCAGGACCTTCAATGTTGCAAGCTCTCTCTGACGCTCTGTGATATTGATGTTGTTCAGATTATACAGTACCACAAATGCCAGCATTCCGGCAGAAATGATCAGGACCCAGATCACCGCTCCGAGGGATCCCAGCATTCGCTCTACCTGACCTGCTGTGCTGCTTGTATAGCTGATACTTAAAGCTGCCGGATATTTCAGGATTGCATTTCCAAGAGTTTCCAGATCACTCTCTGCATCCTCTTTCATAGTATATACTGTACTTGAATATTCCGGTTTCTCTCCGAATGTTTTTTCATAGCAGGGTGGGGTCATGTAAACGTAATGTCCCATATAGTTCTCCGTGACAGCAGTGATCTTTACTTTATATTTTCTGTTGTCTTTCTCCAGGGTAATCTCGTCTCCTGTTTTCACACCGATAAGAGAAGCCGTTTTTTCACAGATCACCGCTCCATCATCGGTAAGCTCATACTGCTCGTGGGACTTCTGTCACGTAACGTTACATCCTCTTTAAAATTTCCGTATTTTCCGGAACATACACATAGATACTGACACTTCCCTTTTCTTTTGGTGCCGTCATCTTGGTGAGCTGCACACGGGTATAGTGATCGATCTCGCTGTTTCCGTCCAGGAATTTCAGAAGATCCTTTTCCTGGCTGTCTGTGGCATCCTCATCATTGATCACCATGGCATCATAGTGCTGGATCTGGTCATATTGGAGAATTGCAATATCCATAATGGAATCATAAAGTCCGAATCCTACAAGCATCAGTCCCATGCTTCCTGCAATTCCGAAAATGGTCATAAAAAGACGCTTTTTATAACGGAAAAGATTTCGCATGGACGATTTCCAGGAAAAGCTCAGATGCTTCCAGATAAAGCTGCTCCGTTCAATAAGGATCCGTTTTCCTTCTTTCGGTGCAGGCGGACGCATCAGAGATGCCGGTGTTTCTGCCAGGGTCTTTGCGCAGGAAAACAGTGTAGCGCCCATAGTACAGATCACCGCTGCCCCGGAAGCGATCAGTGCATATTGTAACTCATAATCCAGCTGCATGTGATCGCCAATATTCCAGTACATGATCCCATACGCCTGGATAATAATAAACGGAAGAACCTTTTCTCCGAAAAGTACTCCTGCGATACTTCCGCCTACTGTAGCCAGAAATGCGTAGCTGAGATACTTTGATGCAATGGATGCTTTTCCGTATCCTAGCGCTTTCATGGTTCCGATCTGGGTTCGCTGTTCCTCCACCATTCGTGTCATCGTGGTAAGACTGATCAGAGCCGCTACAAGGAAGAATATCATCGGGAAAACCTTTCCGATGTTTTTCAGTCGCTCTGCGTTATCACCAAAATCCGAATATTCCGGAAGGTCATTGCGGTCTGAGATGATCCACTCCGGTGTTTCAATATCATCCACCTCTTTCTGGGCATCCTCGATCTTCTGCTGGGCTTCCGCAATTTTGTCATCGGCTTCTTTTTTGCCGTCCTGATATTCTTTCTTTCCATCGGAAAGCTTCTTTTTGGCGTCTTCCAGGTCTTTTTTGGCGTCTTTTAATTTCTGTTCATTTTCCCGGATCTCTTTTTCACCATCCAGGAGCTTCTGTTCATTTGCATCCAGTTCTGCCTGACTGCTGGTAAGCTTTTCTGTGTTGGCCTGGATCTCTGCCTGACCGGCATTTAACTGGGCCTGTTTTTCCTCCAGCTGCTGCCGCCCTGAGCTGAGCTGGGCTCTGGCCGAATCCAGCTGACTCTGGCCATCATCCAGAGTTGCCTGGTTTGTCGCAATTTCTTCTTTTGCCGTGGAAAGCTCTGCTTTCTTTGTTTCCAGTTCTTTTTTCCCTTTATCCAGTTCTTCCTGGCCTTCATTCAGCTGTGCCTCTGTCCCGGAAAGTGTCTCTTCCTGTTCTTTGATCTGGCTGAAGCCTCATTGATCTGACCTAGGCTGCTCTCCAATTCAGCTCTTGTCTGGGCCAGCTCTGATTTTTTGCAGTAAGCTCTGCCTGCGCCCCGTCGATCTGGGCCTGACCGGCATTTATCTGTTCTTCCATTGCACTGATCTGACCATTTAAAGTCTGGATCTGCGTGGAAAGCTCCGCCAGCTCTTCCTCGGTTTTTCCTGCTTCCGCACCGGCATCATACTGCGCCTGCAGCTCCGCCACCTGACTGCTTAATGCCTCTTTCTGGCTGGTCAGTTCATCCAGCTGTGCCTGCTGCCCGGAAAGGACTTCTTCACTGGAACTGATCTGGGATTCGCCCTCGGAAACCTGTACAAGTCCTGCCTCACACTGTTCTTTCTGACCGGTGAGAGCAGCCTTTGTTTCTTTGATCGTATTCTTTCCCTTTTCCAACTGTTCTCTTCCACTGTCAAGCTCAGACTGTTTGCTTTCCAGTGTTTTCTCCGCTTCCCGGAGCTGGGCCTCACCGTCACTTACCTGCTGTTTTGCGGCAGTCAGCTGTTCATATCCGGCAGTCAGCTCTGCCTGCTTCTCATTTATCTGTGCTTCGGAGTCAGCAAGCTGGGATCTGGCAGCATTTAACTGGGACAGACCGTCTTCCACCTGCTGTTTTGCGCTGTTAAGCTGAGACCATCCATCTTCAATCTGCTTTCTTCCGTCAGCAAGCTGCTGTTTTCCATCGGTCAGCTCCTTTTTTGCATCACTGAGCTGCTGTTTTCCATCTTCGTACTCTTTTTTTCCATCCTCATACTTCTTCTGCCCATCATCCAGCTTTTTCTTCGCGTCGCCAAGTTTTTCCTCTGATTCCTTCTTTCCGTCCTCAAGCTCTTTTCTGGCATCATCCAGTTTTTCATTGGCTTCTGCGACGATCTCCTCGTAGCGCAGGCTGCACTGTTCTTTTTCGATGCCTTCCACACGCTTCTGTATTTTCCTGATAAGCTTGTCGTAGGCATCGGTATAGCTGATCACATCCCCGGACTCATGAACCATAACATAGATCTGGGTAAAAGCCTCCTGATCAAAATCCTCTGGAAGAATGTATCCGAAGCCGCTGACCTCACCGGATCCAAGAGTCGTATTTCCTCTGTTAAATGAAATATAAAGAGGGCTGCTTCCGATTCCCACAACTGTATAGGTTGTTTTTTCAGAAGCTCACTGTCTCCATCCTCACTGACAGATATGGTATCCCCGATTTTATACCCCCGATTCTTTGCAAATGGCTTGTCCAGAAAAATCTCGCCGCTTTTTTCCGGTATCCTTCCTTCATCTGCTGTAAGTAGATTAAAATTGCTGCTGATAGATTCCAGATGAAGAACCTTCCTGCATCGTCCTCTCCACTCATAACATCCGTAGAGTAGCCGCCCTCAGCCAGCTCCACACCGTCAATATCCGATACCGCTTTTACATCACGCTGCGTCAGTCCCAGGGTTCCCTGGATCTTCAGATCCATCAGCTTTGCCGCTTCATAATAAGCATCTCCGGAATATCTCATATCCGGAGAAGACGCCTGGATTCCGGAAAAAAATGCAACGCCCAGTGCCACGATCAGAAAGATCGAGATAAAACGTGCTTTACTTTTCCGGATCTCCATCCAGAAATCTTTGTGTAATGCTTTCATTCCGTCACCTACCATTCAATCTCTTCCACTGGTGTGGGATGTGCATTTTCAGTCATCCTGGAAACCTTGCCGTTTTTGATCTTGATCACACGGTCGGCCATAGGTGTCAATGCAGAGTTGTGAGTAATGACAATAACCGTCATGCCCCGTTCCCTGCAGGTATCCTGAAGGAGCTTCAGGATTGCCTTGCCGGTCTGATAATCCAACGCTCCTGTAGGTTCATCACAGAGCAGAAGCTTTGGATTCTTCGCCAGCGCTCTGGCTATGGAAACTCTCTGCTGCTCACCGCCGGATAACTGTGCCGGAAAATTGGTCAGTCTCTCCTTCAGCCTACTTCCTCCAGAACTGTCCTGGCATCCAGAGGATCCTTACAGATCTGAAGCGCAAGCTCCACATTCTCCAATGCAGTCAGATTTGGCACCAGATTATAAAACTGGAATACAAATCCAATATCCTCCCGCCGGTATCCGGTCAGCTGCCGGTCTGTATATTTTGCAATATTTTTTCCATCGATCCAGACATTGCCGGATGTGGCCTTATCCATTCCGCCCAGGATATTCAGCACCGTTGTCTTTCCGGCACCGCTTGGTCCTACCACAACCACAAATTCTCCTTTTTTTATCCGGAAGCTGATCTCATCCACAGCTATGATCTTCACTTCTTTTGAGCCATAGATTTTGGATACATTCTCCAGCTTCACATATTCTTCCGTATGCTCCATTTCCACCCCTCCTCTTTACTCTCTATATGATTTCAGGGGGCTTTTATCTGCCCCCTTTTAATTCTCTCACTCACGTATCACAGCTGTAGAAAAATGTTTTCGGCTGTGATCGAATATTATCAATAACTATATTTATAAGTATATCGGTTCTTAATTCAAAATGCAATTTCTACTTATATTTTACAAAGATTTTTCATTCCTGCGCATTTGTATTTTACATTTCTTTTCTATAATACAGACAGATAAAGAAAATCAATATTATGGCTGACTGTTGCTGACAACAGCAGAAGTATAATTCCAGCAAAACAGGAGGAATGGATTATGTATAAAGCACTGTGGAATCACTTAGATCAAAATTTTAAAAAGGCCCCTGCGCCAGCTGTTTTTCTTGCAATTTTGACAGCTGGATGGAGTGCAGCCGGAATTCTTGCAGGATTACTTGTTTGTCTGGAACTTCAGACAGAACTGATGGTGAAGCTGACTGTGATCTTATGTGCCGGTGGATACGCCGGACTGATTCCCGGTTTCTTCGGTGGGATCTTTTATCTTTACCGAATGGATCTTCGGAAACCTTCTGCGGATCCTGCAGCTGATCTGGCAGCTGAAGCGGAAAAAGCTTCTGCCGATCCTGCTTCATTGATCTATTTTCACAATAATTGACAAAAAGCAGAACTCTGCCTGGTTGTGCAGGGTTCTGCTTTTTTTATTGAATATGTGTATTAAGTTTGATTACTTTCTTATGGAATCCGCAAGCTTTTTTGCTTCTGCTGTCAGTTCTCTTATTTTGTCAAATTCTCCTGCCTTCACAAGATCTCCTTTTACCATCCAGCTTCCGCCGCAGCAGAGGATTTTGTCACAGGAAAGATAGTCCTCAAGGTTTTTCGCATTGATCCCGCCGGTAGGCATAAAACGGATTCCTGTATAAGGAGCTGCCATAGCCTTGATCATTGAAATTCCGCCTGCCGGTTCTGCCGGGAAGAATTTTACTACCTTAAGACCTCTTTTCACTGCCTGCGCAACCTCAGATGGTGTGATACATCCCGGAAAAACAGGAATGTCTTTTTCCAGACAATAGTCTACGATCTTAGGATCAAAGCCCGGGCTTACGATAAATTTTGCTCCGGCGCCAACAGCCGCGTCTACCTGTTCTGTTGTAAGTACGGTACCTGCTCCCACAAGCATTTCCGGGAACTGCTCTGCCATGAGACGGATAGACTCTTCTGCTGCTTCTGTGCGGAATGTCACCTCTGCACATGGAAGGCCGCCCTCAACCAGAGCCTTCGCCAACGGTACTGCATCTTTTGTATCTTCCAGCACTACAACCGGAACCACACCAAATTTCTGAAATTTTTCTGCTATCTCTTTCATCTGAATTTCCCTTCCTTTTTATCTTTTTATATCAAAGTTCATTTCCATCACATGTCTGATCATAGATACATCATCGGTAATGTTTCCATCACCATGGATCGTATGCTTCACAGCACTGGCAGCAACACCGAAATTCACGGTATCTTCCGGTGTATACTCATTCATAAGGCCATAGATGATCCCACTTACAAATGCATCTCCGCCACCGACACGATCAAGAATGTGGAAGGCAGCGCTTGCTTTCGTAAGTCTTTCCGTTTAACCAGAGATATGCCATAAGACTGTTTTCACTGCAGCTATGTGCAAAACGGACATGTCTTGCAATGCATTTTATATTCGGATATCTGTCCGCAAATGCCCGGAACACTTTTTCCTGCTGTTCAAAATCCGGCTGAAACGGGATTCCATCCTTTACATCCCCTGCACTGTGGTCTTCTTCATTTTTCCAGATATGGTACGGCTCGATCCCGAAAAGGACATTTACATATGGAAGACAAAGTGTACAGAAATCTCTGGCCTCTTCCCAGGTCCACAGCGTACTTCTGAAATTTCCGTCAAAGCTTACGGTCATGTTCATTTCTTTTGCTGCCTTCAGGCAGTTTAAGATCAGATCCCTGCATTTTGTTCCAAGAGCAGGTGTGATTCCGCTCAGATGCAGCCATGTATATCCTTCCAGCATTTTTTTCACATCTGTTTTGCTGAAATCATACTCGGAAAAAGCGCTGTGTTTTCTGTCGTAAACTACCTTGCTGGGGCGGATTCCGTAGCCGGTCTCCAGATAATAGGTTCCAAGACGGTGTGTCGGAGTTTCTTCCGCTGTGGAATAAACCACACTGTCACAGTTCACATCATTGCTTCTCATCATACGTACAGAACTTTTCCAAGACTGTTGTCCGGAACTACCGTAAAAAACGAAGCATCTATTCCAAGATTTGCCAGGGAAAGGGCTACATTCGCCTCGCTTCCCCCGTATCTTGCCTCAAAGGTTGTTGCTGTTCTGATTTTTTCATAATCCGGCGGTGTCAGACGCAGCATGATCTCGCCGAGAGTAATAAATTTATGTTTCATGATCAATACTCCAGATAGGCTCCCTTCATTGGGCTTGCAGCATGCTCACTGAAAAGTCTCAGCACGCCTTTTTTGTATTTTGGTTCTCTTGGCTTCCAGTTTTTACGTCTCTCGGCAAGGATCTGGTCGATCTCTTCCATAGACTTTCTTTCGCCTGCGATCCCGATGATGTTCAGCTTTCTTTCCATAACGTCGATCTCAATAAGGTCGCCTTCCTCAACAAGTGCGATTGGGCCACCGTCAACAGCCTCAGGGCTGCAGTGTCCGATAACAGGGCCTGTAGATGCTCCGGAAAAAACGTCCGTCTGTGATCAGTGCGATACTCTTTCCAAGCTCTTTGTCACTGCTGATCGCCTCAGATGTGTAGAACATCTCCGGCATTCCACTTCCCTTTGGTCCCTCGTAACGGATGAATACTGCATCACCTTTCTGAACCTTATGCTTCAGAACTGCATCCAGACACTCCTCTTCACTGTCGAACGGTCTTGCGCGGAGAACGGATCTGAACATTTCCTTCGGGCATGCGGTGTGTTTGATCACAGCTCCCTCAGGTGCAAGGTTTCCACGGAGAACAGCGATGCTTCCGTCGGTTCCGATCGCCTTGTCATATGGACGGATGATATCTTCCTTTGTAAGGTTTACATTGTAACGTTTGTTAAATTCCTGAAGCCATTTGTCGCATTTCTCATAAAATCCGTTGTTCTTCAGCTCCTCAAGGTTTTCTCCGAGAGTCTTTCCTGTAACTGTCATCACATCCAGATGGAGATGTTCCTTGATTTCCTCCATGATCGCCGGTACACCACCTGCATAATAGAAGCACTCAGCGGGCCAGCGTCCTGCAGGACGTACATCCAGAAGGTATCTTGCATTTCTGTGCAGTCTGTCAAAGGTATCACCTGTGATCTCAATGCCAAACTCATGTGCGATCGCCGGAATGTGAAGCAGACAGTTTGTACTTCCGGAGATTGCAGCGTGTACAAGGATCGCATTCTCAAAGCTGTCCATAGTTACGATATCAGAAGGACGCATATTTTCCATCTGTGCGATCCTTACTGCCTGTCTTCCTGCCTCTCTTGCGAAAGCAAGAAGATCCGGGCTTGTTGACGGCATCAGAGCTGTACCAGGAAGTGTAAGTCCAAGTGCCTCTGCCATGATCTGCATTGTTGAAGCTGTTCCGATAAAGGAGCAGGCTCCACAGCTTGGGCAGGCATTGCATTTTGCCCAGTCAAGCTTCTCTTCGTCGATCTCTCCACGCTCAAACTTTGCACTGTACATTCCCAGCTGCTCAAGGGTCAGCATCTCAGGTCCCGCATTCATGGTTCCGCCCGTAACAAATACGGAAGGGATATTTACTCTTGCAAGTCCGATCAGATTTCCCGGTACACCCTTGTCACAGCTTGAAAGATATACACCGGCATCAAATGGTGTTGCATTTGCATGGATCTCGATCATGTTTGCGATCATTTCACGGCTTGCCAGGCTGTAGTTGATTCCGTCTGTTCCCTGGCTTTCACCATCGCAGATATCGGTACAGTTATAACGTGCACCAAAACCACCTTCTTCTGCGATTCCTTTACGAACTTCTTCCACAAGGATGTTCAGGTGTCCGCTTCCCGGATGGCTGTCACCATAAGTGCTTTCCACCATGACCTGAACCTTTCCCAGATCTTCTTTTTTCCATCCTGTTCCAAGGCGCAGCGGATCAAGCTCCGGTGCAAGCTTTCTCATTTCCTGACTTACTAACTTCATGATTTTTTCCTCCATTTCCTATTCTCTGATCAGATTCAGATTTTCCAGCTTTTCTCTAAGTTCCTTTACATCCTCTTCTTCTGCTCCGATTTCCACATTATCAAATGTAGGAAGACTGAATACTCCCAGCATGGACTTTGCATCTACGATATATCTTCCGCAGATCAGTTCCACATCCTTCCGGCAGCCGGATGCAGCCTGTACAAGATGCTTTGCATCATACATGTCTCTTAAATAAACCGGTATCTTTATCATTACGCTCTGCCTCCTATGCAAAAATTGAAATAACAAAGCCTACAACAAGTGCTGTAACACCGATCAGTGTTCCATGATCGTCCAGGATTTTAATGTCGTTTTTTCGTCAATCTCAAGGAAAGTACTTACCAGCCAGAATCCGGCATCATTTACATGACTCAGTGCAGTTGCACCACCGCAGATCGCACAGCACATAGCAGCTCTGTAAAGCATGCTTGTATCCATTACTGCCGGCATAGTCGCCATGATTCCTGATGCCATGGTCATTGCCACAATGGAGCTTCCCACAGATGCCCTTACCAGGATTGCGATCAGAAACGCGATCAGGATCAGCGGAAGACCGCTTTTTTCCAGGGCCGGTCCGATAATATTTCCAAGGCCGGAATCCTGAAGCATCCATCGGATCACTCCGCCGCTGGCGATGACCAGAAGGATCATTCCAACCGGTCTCAGTGAATGATCCAGTATTTTCTTTAACTGTGCACCGGTAAAGCCACGACGGATTCCAAGAAAATACATTGCTGCAAGCGTTGCGATAGTCAGTGCCAGAAACGTTTTCCGATAAATCCGAGAAAACTCTGTATTCCTGCCGGAATTGGCATGTATTTAGATACAGTACTGAGAAGGATCAGAACAAGCGGGATCAGTATCACGCCAAGCACCAGACCAAATGGCGGCAACTCTTTTCCATCATCTTTGATCTCTTCCACATTGGCCGGAAGTTCAGTGAAAATTTTGTTTCCAACCAGATTTCCCCAGATAATTCCTGAAACCAGCATACAGATCAGTGCAGTTGGAACTCCAACCATGATCATAGTTCCCAGGTTTACGCCAAGTGCATTGGCAACCAGTACAGATCCCGCAGAAGGCGGTACAAAAGCATATCCGCTGGCAAGACCTGAAAGAAGCGGAATCGCATAATACAGTGTGGATTTTTTGTCTGCTTTGCAACACTGAATACCAGTGGGATCAGTACTACAACACCTGCTTCAAAAAATACGGTTGTACCGATCACCAGTCCGGTAAGTCCCAATGCCCATCCGGCTTTTTTCTGACCGAATTTGTCGATCAGTGTTTCCGCTATTCTTTGGGCTCCTCCGCTCACTTCCAGTATTCCGCCGAACATGGAACCCAGTCCTACCAGAAGTGCGATTCCCTGTAATGTCTTTCCAACACCTTTTTCTACTGTGTCTGAGATCATTTCCAGTGGCATTCCGGCACCTGCACCGATGATGATCGCTGAAATCATCATTGACAGAACCGGATGCAGTTTAAATTTGATGATCAGCACCAGCAGGATCACAATTCCCACTGCCGCAGCAAGCATCAATCTCATTGGATCTGCTGTAAATGTTGTTTCTTCCATTTTTTCTGCTTTTGCCTCCTTAATTCATCCGATGTTTTACTTTTCGTTAAATACATCTGACCTTTCTGCTGTTTTTTCTTTTGAATTGTGCTGATTTTCTTTGTTTTTGCTTCAATTCATCTGATGTATTTATAATATATTCATTCTGTCAAAAACGCAATACTGTAATTTTATCTAAATTATCGTCTTATTTTTGTGTATTTGTCGTTTTGACATTATAGTTTAAAGGAATTATTATAGATATAAGGAAAATATAAAAAGAAATAACGAATAGAAATGGAGAAACTCATATGATGATTTCGTCATCAGAAGAAAAAAGTCTTCCGCAAAAATTATCGGAAGACATCATCGCATTTATTTTAAAGGAAAATCTGCAGCCTGGAGACAAGCTGCCTAATGAAACGGTTCTGTCCGAACGTCTGAATGCCGGAAGAAGCTCTGTCCGCGAGGCAATGAAGCTTCTTGCTTCCAGAAATATCGTGACGATCCGTCAGGGATCCGGAACTTATATCGCATCATCTCCGGGAATGGTGGAAGATCCGCTGGGATTAACTTTTATCGGCAACAAGCAGAAGCTGATCCATGACCTTCTTGAAGTCCGTTTTCTGCTTGAACCCTCTATTGCAGCAATGGCTGCACCCGCGCCAATAAAAAAGATATAAAAAATCACCACACTTTGTGATGATGTTGAAGCATTATTAAAAAAACATGCGGACCATACCCAGAAAGATATTGAATTTCATACAGCGATCGCGCTGAGCAGCAAAAATGTTGTTGTTCCGCGGCTGATTCCCGTAATTAACAGTTCTATTCCATTATTTGTCGAATCAACCAGTGGCGCTCTGCATGAAGAAACAATTGAAACACATCGTGAAATCGCAGATGCCATTGCAGAACATGATGCTTTGCGTGCCCAAGATGCCATGTACCTTCATCTGGTTTATAACCGTAAAAGAATCCTGCTTACAGAAAAAAATTCCTGATCTGTCGGACAGCATCCGGAAAGGATGCTGTCCGATTTTTCAGAAGTCTGGCTTCACGGTCTTCAGCAAGTACATTTTTATAGTAAAAATAAGCCCTGGAAATTCATCTTTCCAGGGCTTTCTAAGAGGTGCCACCCGGATTTGAACCGGGGATAGAGGTGTTGCAGACCTTTGCCTTACCACTTGGCTATGGCACCATGCTCCCCCTGTTGGACTCGAACCAACGACACTGCGGTTAACAGCCGCATGCTCTACCGACTGAGCTAAGGAGGAATATTAATTAAGGTTTGTACCTTAAAACTACATACATGCTTGTTGATCGTTAATCAACTCTTTGAATCAATTCTTAACCTGCGTTTCTTGGTCAAGCCCTCACCCGATTAGTAACAGTCAGCTCCATGTGTTACCACACTTCCACCTCTGCCCTATCTACCTCGTCGTCTTCAAGGGGTTTACTTCACTAAGAATGGGATATCTCATCTTGAGGGGGCTTCACGCTTAGATGCCTTCAGCGTTTATCCCTTCCGGACTTGGCTACCCGGCCATGGCTTTGGCAAGCCAACCGGTCCACCAG
>ENA-OQAS01000507-OQAS01000507.1-human-gut-metagenome-genome-assembly--contig:-NODE-507-length-20106-cov-1.619350_pt1 | contig 20106 bp, 32 predicted proteins | sample MGYA00242733_ERZ504523 | MGnify/ENA primary metagenome ERZ504523 (study PRJEB26092, sample SAMD00036239) | human gut metagenome | host: Homo sapiens | study: EMG produced TPA metagenomics assembly of...
GCCGATGGTACTGCGTAACAGTGAAGAGTAGGTAGCCGCCGTCTTGAGAAAGGCGAAAGCCGGAAGAGAGAGGAGTCAGTCCGTAAGGGGTGACTCTTTTTGGTATATATCCTCTCTGCCTTTTTCTATTTTTAGGTGTACTTTGTTGTTCGGATGGATAAGAAATTGTAATTTTGTGCTTTTGTAATAGCTAAGAACCTCATATGGATACTGAAAAGAAAGAGAATAAAGAAGTAAATAAACTTCGCTACTTATCGTAGCAGTTATAGTATTGGTACTGATTATTGCTGGTGCCGGTTATTATATTTATCATCAAAAGCAGCAAATGACTGATTTGGTGGAAACCTTTGATCTTGAGAAAGAATCTTTGGAGGATGAATATAATGAATTGTCTCTTCAATATGAAGGTTATAAGTTTAGCGTAGGCAATGATTCCCTTGTTGCCCTATTATCTACGGAGCAAGCAAAGGTACAACGTTTATTGGAAGAATTGCGTACGGTGAAGGCTACGAATGCGAAGGAAATAGCTCGCTTGAAAAAGGAATTGGATACCTTACGTAAAATCATGCGTAACTATGTTGTCCAAATCGATTCCTTGAATCGTGAGAATGAGCAATTGAAGGTTGAAAAGAAAGAGGCTGTTCAGAAATATCAGAGGGCTACTTCACAAGCTGCTACCTTGAAAAAGGAAAAAGAGAAATTGACGGAAAGAGTAACGTTAGCTAGTCGTTTGGATGCGACGGATATTAACGTGACTCCTGTGAACTCTCGAGGTAAACTCGCTAAGCGTATTAAGAAGATGCAGCAATTCGTCGTGACTTTCAAGATAGCGAAGAACATTACCGCTCCTGTCGGCGAAAAGATGGTATATGTACGGATCATGAAACCGGATGACGATATATTGGTGAAAAGCCGTGCGGATGTATTCGCTTTTGAAGGAAAGGAAATCAATTATTCTATGAAGAAAATGATAGAATATGAAGGTGAGGAGGTGGCAGTGACCATGTATTGGAATATCGAGGAATTCTTATCTCCGGGTACTTACCGTGTGGATATTTTCTCTGACGGTAATTTGATCGGACAGAAGAGATTTACCTTGGATGATTAACTATGAAATTATCTCCCGACTTTGAGAAGTTCCTAAGTTTTATTCCGGAGATTCTGTCTCGAGATGAATCTTTCCTAAAGGATTTGGAAAGTTGTACTCGAGGTGTGACAATCCGGAAAGGGGATTATTTGATTCGTACGGGCGAGTTGTGCAAGATGCCTATTTTATTAATAAAGGGCTTTTTATCAATCAATATATTAATGAGAATGGGAATGAATGCGTAACCGGTTTCTCCTCGGATAGTATGTACCCTTTTGTTTCTACAATAGGTTATTTTACACAAGTCCCTTCCGAGTTTGAGGTGAAAGCTATCGAGGATGGTGAATTGCTCTGTTTTTCCCGGACGGATATCGAACGTTTGTCGTTGGGATATCCAGCTTTCGCTACCTGTTATCAGAATGTGATGCTGATGATTATTTCCAAGCTCTATTCAATGTTCGCTGTCCGTCAAACCTGTAAGGCGGAAGAATTCCTGAAATATCTTTATACGAACCACCAATGGATCGTAAGCCGGGTCCCTGATAAATATATAGCTCAATATATGGGGGTTAGTGATTCTTGGTATTGTAAGTTGAAGAAACGTATCCTTTATTGAATTAGTTCAATTTTATATTCGCTTTAAACCTATACTTTTGTGCGGGTTTTTATATTTTTGTCACATAGGGAATGAGGTCATTATAGTAGGTAGGTTAAAACGATACTAAAGATGGAAAACGAACTATCTTACTATTAACATTTGTAGTCACGGTGAGCTGTATGCACGCTCAGCGAATGTTGACATTGGAAGAGTGCCGGAATCTGGCGATCCAGAACAATAAGGAGCTACAAATCTCTGGGCGAAAAGATCAAGATGGCGGATAACGAGAAGAAAGCCGCTTTTACCAAGTATTTTCCTCAATTATCGGCAAACGGTGCCTATATGTGGAACCAGAAGGATATAAAACTTACTGGACATGGGCGCTTTGTCCTCATCCTTGAGCTCTTCTTTAGGTGGCTTGGCCCAATTACCGATGATCCAACATTTGATGAGTGGGGTGAACGATATGCAACATTTGGATGTGCAGAATATCTGGGTGGGTAATGTATCGTTGGTACAGCCTGTATTCATGGGGTGGGAAGATCGTTAATTATAACCAAATCACTAAGTTTGCCAAGCAATTAGCGGAGTCAATGAATAATTTACAGTTGCAGGACTTGATTTATAAGACTGACGAAACCTATTGGCAGGTCATATCTTTGGTGAATAAGAAGAAATTGGCGGACGCTTATGTGGATTTGCTCCGTAAGATGGATAGTGATGTGACCGCTATGATCTATGAGGGAGTCGCTACCGAGGCCGATGGTCTTTCTGTCAAGGTGAAACTGAATGAGGCGGAGATGGCTCAGACTAAGGTTGAGAATGGTCTGGCTTTAACCCGAATGCTTTTAGCGCAAATTGTGGTCTGTCTTTAGAGGAGGATTTATCGCTTGCAGACGAGAAGCTGGATAATTTTCCGGTAGAGACAACACAAGCCTCGGCCGATCTGAATGAGGCTTTCATGAATCGTAATGAACTGAGAAGTTTGGATCTGGCAACGAAAATCTATAAGCGAAAAGAACGTATTGCTTTGGCAGAGATGTTGCCTAATGTCGCTTTAGCGGCGAATTACTTCGTCACGAATCCGAATGTTTTTAATGGTTTTAAAAATGATTTCGCCGGTATGTTTAATGTCGGAGTTATGGTAAAGGTACCCTTGTCCGGTTGGTGGGAAGGCACTTATAGGCGTAACTCGGCGAAAGCGGAAACGCGCATAAAAACACTGGAATGGCAGGATGCTCGTGAAAAGATCGAGTTGCAGGTAAATCAATCCGTTTATAAAGTGAATGAAGCGGGCAAAAAGTTGATCGCTTCTTCCCGTAATATGGAAAATGCGGAAGAGAATTTGCGGCGTGCGAATTTCGGTTTTGAGGAAGGGGTTATCCCGGCTTTGAACTTAATGGAGGCGCAGACAGCATGGGTTTCTGCTCGCTCTAGTTTGATTGATGCTCAAATCGAGGTGAAATTAACAGAAGTTTATCTAAGCAAGGCTTTGGGTAAACTGTCCGCAAATGAATAAGAGTAATAACAAATAAAAATATACACAGAGATGAACGAGAACAAGAAGTTTCTATCAGTAACATGATGTTAGCTTTTATCACGGTATTGGTCGTGATCGGATTGGTAGCCTTGGCGGGTTTCTTCCTGCTTACACCGCCTGACGATATTATAATGGGGCAGGCCGAGGCACCCAAGTTCGTATCTCCGGTAAGGTTCCCGGACGTATCGCTTCTTATCGTTTTGGCGAAGGCGATCAGGTAAAAGCCGGAGATACTTTGGTCTTTTTAGATACGCCCGAGGTTATGGCGAAGCTGAAACAAGCGGAGGCGGCTCGTGCGGCAGCGGAGGCGCAGAACGCTAAAGCGATTAAAGGAGCCCGTGAACAGGAAATTACGGCCGCTTATGAGATGTGGCAAAAGGCGCAAGCCGGATTAACTATCGCTAAGAAATCTTTCGATCGTATTCAGAATTTATACGAGAAAGGGGTGATGTCCGCTCAAAAAAGAGACGAGGTGGAGGCTAATTATAACGCTATGGTAGCGACAGAGAAGGCTGCCCGTTCTCAATATGAGATGGCAAAAGAAGGTGCCCGTGAGGAAGATAAGGCTGCCGCTGCCGCTATGGTCCAACGTGCGAAGGTGCTATCGCCGAAGTGGAGTCGTATGTGGGCGAGAGCGCTTTGGTGGCTCCGATTGACGGGGAGGTTTCAGAACGGTTCCCGGAAGTCGGCGAGTTGGTTGGTACAGGTGCTCCGATCATGAATATCTCTGATTTAAATGATGTATGGGTAACTTTCAGTATTCGTGAGGATCTGTTGAAAGATATCAAGATTGGCTCGGAAGTAAATGCTTTTATCCCGGCGTTGGGGGACCTACCGGTGAAGTTGAAAGTCTATTATATGAAGGATATGGGCTCGTATGCCGCATGGAAAGCGACAAAGACGAATGGACAATATGACTCGAAGACTTTCGAGGTGCGTGCCGTCCGTTGGAGAAAGTCGCTGATCTTCGTCCGGGAATGTCCGTGATCTTAAAGAAAAAAGGGAAAGAGATCGTATGACCTATAAAGAAAGTTTGCATAGAATCTGGCTTATCGCGAAGCGTGAGGTGCATCGGCTGGTGGCTCAACCGATTTACTTCTTTTGTATGCTGATCGCTCCGGCTATCTGTGTCATTTTCTTTGTATCGTTGATGCATGAGGGATTGCCGACCGATCTGCCGATAGCAGTGGTGGATATGGATAACTCTGCTACTTCACGCAATTTGATTCGCCAGTTGGATGCCTTTGAGCAGACAGAGGTGTATATGAAAACCATGTCGTTTACCGAGCTCGTCAGGAAATGCAGAAAGGGAATGTATATGGAATTTTTTACATTCCATCCGGTTTCGCCGTGGACGCCACATCTGGAAAGCAGCCCCGGTTGTCTTTCTATACGAATGGTACCTATTTGATCGCCGCTTCCTTGCTGTTTCGGGATATGAAAACGATGTCGGTATTGGCGGGGGCCGCTGTGGGTTTACAGACCGGACAAGCTAAAGGATATACCGAAGCGCAGATCATGGGACAGCTACAACCGATCGTGATCGATACGCATCCGATCGCAATCCGTGGTTGAATTATTCAGTATATTTGAATAATACGGTTTTGCCGGGTGTCATCCAGTTAATGGTATTTCTAGTGACGGTATTCAGCATTGGTACAGAAATTAAATATTCTACATCCCGTAAATGGTTGGATATGGGAGGGAATTCCATCGCAGTTAGTTTGTTGGGAAAGTTATTGCCGCAGACGGCTATTTTTACGGTCGTAGGCTTTATGTATTGTGCGGTGTTGTATGGAATTAATTCTTTCCCGTTAAATAGCGGTTGGTTTCCGATGCTTTTGGCGATGTTTTTGCTGATTATATCCTCTCAGGCGGTAGGCGTATTTATGATCGGCGTATTACCGATCCCCGTTTAGGTCTTAGCTTCGCCAGCCTGTTCGGAATGATCTCGTTCTCCATTGTCGGATTCTCGTTTCCGGTACAAGGTATGGACCCTACGTTGCAAGCGTTGGCTCGTTTGTTCCCTTTGCGGCATTATTTCTTGATTTATGTCGATCAAGCCTTGAACGGGCGGGCGCTATTCTATACGTTGGGCGAGTACGCTTGGTTGTTGGGATTCTTGATCCTGCCCTTCCTTATCGGGCGGAACTTGAAGAGAGCGTTGTTGGATTTCAAATATCTACCGTAAAACTGTATGTGATGAAAAGAGAACATCGTTTACGATATATCATAAAGGAAGGTCTTCTGGATACGTTTTATATTTGGAAAGATGAATTGAGAAACGTGTTTAAGGATGCGGGGGTCATGATCTTCTTTTTCTTGGTGCCTTTCGTATATCCGCTGCTTTATTCATTTATATATAATAACGAGGTAGTACACGAGGCGAAGATGGTGGTGGTAGACCAAAGTGATTCCTATTTGAGTCGTGAGTTTACCAGACGGGTTAACGCCACGCCGGATGTGGAAGTAGTGGGTGTTTGTCCGGATATGGCGGAAGCCAAGAAGATGTTAGATGAGAAGAAGGCCTATGGAATTTGCTCTTTCCCCCGGATTATAGTAAGGACCTGCATGAAGGGCGACAGACAACCGTCTCGTTGTATTGCGATATGAGTGCCTTATTGTTTTATAAGGCTTTCCTTTTGGCGGCGACAGAGGTATCGTTGGATATGGGTAAGGAACTTCGGATGCATAATAATCCGTCGTCTACGGATAAGATGGACCAGATCACGGTAGACCCGATCCCGTATGAATCGGTAGCGTTGTTTAATTCCCAGAATGGTTTTGCCAGTTTTTTGGTACCGGCTATCTTGATCTTGGTATTGCAACAGACCTTGATATTGGGCATCGGAATGTTGGGAGGAACGGCACGGGAAAAGAATCGTTTCCATAGTTTGGTACCTATTTGCAGGCATTTTAACGGGACTTTGCGTATCGTGTTCGGCAAGTCGCTGACTTATCTTTTGCTGTATGTGGTGGTTTGCATCTGGGTATTGGCTATTGTCCCTAAGTTATTCTCCTTACCTCAGGTTGGTGAGCCACTGACTATTTTGTTGTTTTTACTGCCTTACCTGTTTGCCTGTATTTTTATGTCTATGACGTTATCGGGATTTATGACGAGTCGCGAATCGCCTATGTTGGTGTTCGTTTTCACGTCTGTCATCTTGTTATTTATCTCGGGTGTCTCTTGGCCGGAGGCGGCTATTCCTCCGTTTTGGAAAGTGGTGGGTTATTTGTTTCCTTCTACTCCGGGTATCCAGGGATTTATCCGTATCAATACGGCTGGCGCTTCCTTGCATGAGGTGGCGCATGAATATCGGGTATTATGGATTCAGGCAGGTGTATATTTCATCTTGTCTTGTATCATTTACCGTTATCAGATCATACGTAGCCGCAAGATGATTATAAAGCAATATCGGTATATGAAGATGCGACGGATGTTGCGAGAAAGAGAATAATCCCTCGTTTAGGTCTACCCTAATCGCTCATTTAGGGTGTCCCTAAAGGGGGATTAGGGTGAGGGTAAATGTGTGATTAGATTTTAACTTTCGGTTTATACATATCCTCAGCGGTCAGGCCACATTCTTTCATCATGCGGATACTGTAAGACAGATCGCTGACGTTTGGTGTCACGTTGTTACTTCCAAACGTGAATTTACGCCGGCGGCTTTCGCTTCATAATGATCGCTTTATTTGGAATATTGTATAGTTCGTTGATCTCTAAAGCTTTTCCGCTTTTTGCCAATGCCTCGACGAAACGGTTCATGCGGGCCTCCGTCCAGAATTCGTCAAAACGCTTATCCATCGGAGATGGCAAGAAACAAGGATTTACATAGATATCTACCGGCTCTTCCAATACGGAGCAGATACGATCTACGATCATGTCCATATATTGCTCCTCATTCTCGATCCAAGTCTCTTCCGGATCCATAGGCGGGTACGGCGACCTTTATTGTCCTTGAACGTCAAAGCGTCCGTAAACACATAGTCGAATTCTTTAAGAGTCTCGGGAGAGAATGTGGTTATCCATTCGCGTCCTTCCGCTTGCATGCCAAGGATGAAAGGCTGTGAGCGCATCTCATTTAGGTAATCCATGACTTGTTGGTCGTTCGTGATTGGGAAACCGATGCCGCAGTTCGGTGCGATCGTATAATTGATACCGGTCTTGCGGGATTGCTTAGCGGCAACTTCCTTGGTTAAGCCACCTTTTAAGTGCACGTGATAATCTAATACCGGGAAATCCGATTGATGTAATTTAATGATCTCGTCATTTTGCTCATCGTTAGCTTCCGCCAATTGTGCGTTGATATCGATCGTGGATTCATCAATTACGTTCACGGTGATGTTCTTGATCTGGATCTCACCGCTACCATCACTCTCTATGGCAAATGTCCCTTCCGATAATAAGGCATAGGCGTTAGCGTCCGTACGATATGGGGCGGTCGGTTGGATATACTCCACAACCGGTTCGCCGTTTATATTTACATCAATCTCTTGTCCGGCTACCCGGATATCCATCTTGAACCATTGATCTTCTTTTACGAAGCTTTTGGTCAAATTTCTCACGGAAACAAGACTTCCTGTCATTTTCCACCAAACCTTATCAGCCCGGTCATTATTGATAGCGATACGATATCCTTTCTTCAAGGTCGGGTCCGTATGGAACCAGACGGCGCCTTTGCCTCCCGGGGTAGTACGTAAATCAAGGGTCAGATCGAAGTTTTTGTATTTGCCGTTTTTCAGTACGGCCAGTGCATCCGTACCTTTCAAGGTCATTATGTCGTCTTGAACGGAGACATCGCCTGTCATTTTCCATTTGTTACTATCTTTGCCATCGAATAAGGTACCACTGCCGGAAACACTACAGGCTGTGGTCAGGACAAAGAGAAGGCCCATCGCTAGAATTGATAATTTTTTCATGATATAAATGATTTAAGTAATAATATATCCTCCAAAGATAACGAAAATTAAAATACAATGTCCTTTTTGAAGATTTTAACTTCCATAAAGATATAAACCTAAGAATATAGTCTTACTTTTGTAAAAATTCTCAATCAAACTTAATTAATAGTACTATGCAGAACAGACGTAATTTTTTGAAGCAAGCCTCTTTGATGCTTGCGGGTGGGTTGGTAGCCCCGCAGTTATTATCTTCTTGTGGCGGTAAATCAGGACAAGCTGCCGCTACAGCATCGGAGTCTTCTAAATATATAGGGCTTCAATTGTATTCTTTAAGAGACCTTGTAAAAGAAGAAGGTATCCAGAAGTACTGGAAACCGCCGCTAAGATGGGTTATAAGAATCTGGAGACAGCAAGCTATGATAACGGTAAGATTTACGGTTTAGCTCCCGCTGAATTTAAGAAAATGGTGAATGACCTAGGTATGAAGTGTACGAGCGCTCACCTTGGACAGGCATTTACGAAAGAAAAAGAAAGCCGAGGTTATGAGTTGGTGGGATCAAGCGATTGATGCTCATAATGAGTTAGGCGTTAAATATATGGTTCAACCGTGGATGCCGGTTAACGATAAGACTACATTGGATGACTTGAAGATGTACTGCGATTATTTCAACACGGTTGGTTATAAGACCGCTGCCGCTAGCATTGCGTTCGGTTATCATAACCACGACTTCGAGTTCCGTAAGATCGACGATCAATTGATCTATGATTTCTTGTTGGATAACGTAAGCCCGAACCACGTATCTTCGAGATGGATGTATACTGGGTAATGATGGGTGGCGGTGATCCTGTCGCTTACTTGAAGAACCGTCCGAGCCAGTTCAAGGCTATCCATATCAAGGATGAGAAAGAGATCGGCGCAAGTGGCAAGATGAATTTCAAGCCTATCTTCGATCAAATGTACGCTAATAACGTAAAGGATTGGTATGTTGAAGTTGAGCAATATACAAACAATGATCCGGTTGCCAGCGTTCAGCAGAGCTATGATTTCTTGAATAAGGCTGATTATGTGAAATAATCCGTTCGATGATAAAAAAGAAGAGGCTACTTCATTATCGGGTAGCCTCTTTTTTTATGTTCGCTTATTTGGAATACTCGTTCAATCGGGTGGATTTCGCAAGCTCGATGATTTGTTTCCAATCTTTAGCTAAGTTTTCCATATCCGGATATAGTAAATCCGCTCCGGCATCTAATAAAACTTGATCGGGGAGAGGTCCGGTGTTTACGGCTATCGTAAAGATATTGGCTGCTACGGCAGCTTCTACTCCCATGGGAGCGTTCTCTACCACAAAAGCTTCGTTAGGCTTCACATGCGCTTTTTGAAGTCCCATTAAATAAGGTTCGGGGTGTGGCTTGCCATATTTCACGTCGAAAGCCGTAACCATTTTCTCTCGGTTGAAATGTCCCGGATAGGTATGGTTTAGCTTATCGATCAAGCTATGTTGGCCGGAACCGGTGACAACCAATCGTTGCAGTCCAGATGCTTCCACTTCTTTTAGAACCTCTGCGGCGCCGTCATGGGGGCACCGTCATTATAGGTATTGAATAGATCCGCTTTCTCTTTATAGATCGTTTGCTTCTCCTCGGCGGTAGCGTCTCGTTGGAAAGTGCGTTGGTATAGCTCGTTGATCGTGCTTTCCCCAGTACGTCCTCGAACATATAAAAGTCTTCCGGCCGAGAAGTTAGCTGATGGAGGGTCGCTACCTCATGCCATGCCCGTGCATGAAAACGCATAGAGTCATATAATACACCATCCATATCGAAAAGAACAGCTTTGGGAGAAAGGGATTCCTGCCTGTGTTTACGCAGATATCGGATAATCGCTTCTTGAATCATGTTATTACCTTCTTAAAAACCAATACAAAGGTACGTAATAAATTGGAATTAACAGAAATGGGAGGAAAGCTTCTTGAAATTAAATAAATATGATATATAATGGAATTTCATTTTATGAAACAAAAATGGTTTAAATGGGTACTTACTTTTGATCCACCTACATGTACACCCTAACCGGATTGATAAATTTTATAATTATCTGGATGAGTTGATAGATGTATTGAAAAATAAGGGATATAAATTTATTTCGTTGAGATAATTAATCAATAAATTATGACGTAGTTCGGTGAGAACTCTAGTTAGCGCATTAATAACGAATTTTCAAAGGCTATAACTTGCTATGAATAAGTGATATCATAATACTGTATACTATTTCTTATTAATTATATTTCTACCAAAGTCTCACTTGTCTATCTGAAAGGGGTTCAATTATACCTGCATTTAGGTATATAATATTTCTGTATGCATTGATTTTTAATATATGATATTTTGATATTCCCCAAATATTCATATATTTGCAATGATTAAACAACTAAGTTCTCACCGGACTCTTTTCTGGTGAAGAATGGTATATTTATTATCTAGTATGAATAGAGGAGAATTAGTACAATCTCTTGTGGAAGAAACAGGATTGCCGAAAAATGTTGTTAGGGCCGTAGTGAATGCGTTACCGACTGTTGTGGCGAAAGGAATACGGGAAGGAGAATCTATTTCCATGAAAGGATTTGGATCTTTTGTACCTTGGCAACAATCCGAGCGATTGGCACGTAATCCGAAAACAGGGGAGGAAGTAATGATTACTCCACGTGTCTCGGTCAAATTCAAAGCCGGGAGCGATTTACTTAAAGAATTAAATGAGTAATAAAAACTATTCAAACGAAAAAACGGTTTCCTCGTGATGAGAAAACCGTTTTATGGGGTAAATCGTATTATAAACGTGCTTTGATAGCTTCGCTTTCTTTCTCGTATCCCGGCTTATTCAACAGGGCGAACATATTCTTCTTATAAGCCTCGACACCCGGTTGATTGAAGGATTCACACCTAACATATAACCACTGATACCGCAAGCTTTCTCGAAGAAATAGAACAACTGACCGATATAGAATGCGCTTACTTCTGGCATATTAACCTTAATATTAGGAACACCACCATCTACGTGAGCCAACTGAGTACCTAATTCGGCCATCTTGTTTACCTCGTCTACATGCTTGCCTGCCAAGAAGTTCAAGCCATCTAAATCGGCTTCATCTGTAGGGACCAATACGCTATGATCTGTAGCTTCCACGGAGATAACCGTTTCGAAAATCGTACGCTCACCGTCTTGGATCCATTGCCCCATGGAATGCAAATCGGTTGTCAAATCTACGGATGCTGGGAAAATACCTTTACCGTCTTTACCTTCGCTCTCTCCGTAAGTTGTTTCCACCATTCTGCGATATAGTGCAATTTCGGATGGAAGTTAGCCAAGATCTCAATCTTTTTACCGTTCTTATATAACTCATTACGAGTAGCGGCATAGATAGCAGCCATATTATCAGCGAAAGGAACGCTCGCGTCTGTAGCTTTTCCATGGAAACAGCTCCAGCAACCAAGTCGCGGATGCTGATACCTGCCACGGCGATCGGGAGCAAACCTACCGGAGTCAAAACAGAGAAACGTCCACCTACGTTATCAGGATGATGAAGTCTTGTAACCTTCTTGATCTGCCAAAGTACGCAAAGCGCCTCTCTTAGCGTCCGTGATAGCTACGATACGATGTTTAGCCTCTTCCTTGCCAACAGCATCTTCCAATTGTTTCTTCAAGATACGGAAAGCCAAAGCCGGCTCTGTAGTCGTACCAGACTTGGAGATATTGATAATACCGAATTGCTTACCTTTCAAGACTTCGCTTAATTCATAAAGATAATCCTCTCCGATATTGTGTCCGGCGTATAACATAACCGGGTTTTTACGGCCGTTTTGCAACCAGTCGAAGCTGTTGTTTAACGCTTCTACTACCGCTTTGGTACCCAAATAGCTACCACCGATACCAATGGCTACGACCACCTCACATTTAGAACGAAGCACGTTCGCCGTATTCTCGATGTCGGCCAACTCTGCGTCCGTGATAGAAGAGGGGAGATGTAACCAACCCAAAAAGTCGTTACCTGCTCCGTTACCGTTATGTAATGTGGCAATACATTCCATTGCCTTGGCCTCTTGAGCGTAAACCTGTTCCTTGGAGACAGTGCCCAGAGCCTTGTCGATGTTTAAACTGATGTTTTTCATATGCTATTTTATTTAAACGTTTCCGTTAATTGACGAATGACCGTTGTCGGCGATTTCTTCTCGTACAATATATCATAAACAGCGTCCAGTATCGGCATGTTCACTTTATATTTCTCGTTGATCTCACGCATACACTTGGTTCCATAATATCCCTCGGCGATCATTTCCATCTCCAGCTGCGCTGTCTTCACGGAATATCCTTTACCGATCATGGTTCCGAAAGTACGGTTACGGCTGAACCGGGAATAAGCGGTAACCAGCAAATCGCCAAGGTAGAGGAGTCGGTGATATCCCGCTCCAGCCCGTGTACGGCGTCCACGAAATTACGCATCTCCTCAATAGCGTTCGAGATAAATACGGCTTGGAAGTTATCGCCATATTTCATTCCATGGCAAATACCGGCGGCGATAGCGTACACGTTCTTCAGTACGGCGGCGTATTCGATACCGGTCACATCCTTACAGAAGGAATTCTTTAAGTATTGATTCTTGAAAACGGGGGATATCGTACGGACCTTCTCGATGTCGGAACAAGCCAACGTAATGTACGAGAGCCGTTCCAGAGCGATCTCTTCCGCATGACAGGGACCACCGATAACTGCTATATTTTCTGTTGGAACCTTGTAATACTCCGCGAAGTAATCCGTAATCAACATATTCTCATCCGGTACGATACCCTTGATCGCCGAGATGATAAACTTATCTTTCAAAGAGGTCTTCACCTTCTTCAAATGTTGTTTCAAGAAAGGGGAAGGCGTAGCGAAGATCAAGGTATCCGAGTCCTTGATCGCTTGGTTGATATTGGAATAGAAGTTTATCTTGTTCGTGTCGAATTTCACGGCGGTGAGGTAACACGGATTGTGTCCCAACTGCTTGAACTCCTCGATACGATCGGGCCTACGCATGTACCAGTTGATACTATCTTGAGTTGAAAGTACGATCTTGGCTAAGGCGTAGCCCAGCTACCACCTCCCATTATCGCGATTTTTCCGGGCAAATCCATCGTATCACGCTTTTATTCTCCTACATTGGCTATCCAAGCTTCTATTTCTTGGATCGTAGGATTTTGCAGTTCTAACTTATATTTTTTATTAAGCTCACAAAGCTCTTGTCTTAATTTGTTGGCGTTCGCTTCTTTCAGCGTGTCAACCGTCAGATAACCGGCTTTTTGCAAAGCGGGAACCCACTCCTCTGAAATGCCTAAGGCACGTATTTGTCTGCGTTATCTTTTTTTACAGTTTTCTCCGGACGCATTTGCGGGAAAAGCAATACTTCTTGGATTGTTGTCTGTCCGGTCATCAACATAACCAGACGGTCGATACCGATACCGATACCCGACGTAGGAGGCATACCGAATTGAAGGGCGCGTAAGAAATCTTGATCGATGAACATCGCCTCGTCGTCCCCTTTCTCGCTCAAGCGTAATTGCTCCTTGAAACGTTCTTCTTGGTCGATCGGATCGTTCAGCTCGCTATAAGCGTTCGCCAATTCCTTTCCGTTTACCATCAACTCGAAGCGTTCGGTCAATCCCGGTTTGCTACGGTGCATCTTAGTCAGCGGACTCATCTCAACCGGATAGTCGATGATGAAGGTCGGCTGGATAAACGTACCCTCGCAGAACTCCCCGAAGATCTCGTCGATCAATTTACCTTTACCCATCGTATCGTCGATCTCCATCTTCAATTCCTTGCAGATCGCACGAATCTCGTCCTCTGTCTTACCTTCCAAGTCGTAACCCGTCTTTTCCTTGATCGCCTCCAAGATCGGCAAGCGGCGGAAAGGAGCCTTGAAGCTGATTGTCTTACCGTCGATCGTGCTCTCGCTCGTACCGTTCACGGCGATACAGATACGCTCCAACAGCTTCTCAGTGAAGCTCATCATCCAGTTATAGTCCTTGTATTGGACATAAAGTTCCATACAAGTGACTCCGGGTTGTGCGTACGGTCCATACCCTCGTTACGGAAATTCTTACCGATCTCATATACACCTCGAATCCACCGACGATCAATCGTTTCAAATACAACTCGGTAGCGATACGCAAATACAGATCGATATCCAAAGAGTTGTGATGCGTGATGAATGGACGTGCGCTGGCTCCTCCTGCGATAGATTGCAGGATCGGAGTCTCTACCTCCGTGTATCCGGCCTCATCCAAGGCGGTACGCATGGTCTTGATGATAGCCGCACGTTTCATGAAAATATCTTTTACACCCTCGTTTACTACCAAATCCACGTAACGCTGGCGATAACGAAGCTCCGGGTCATTAAAACCGTCGTAAGCGACACCGTCCTTATATTTAACGACCGGTAGCGGACGAAGTGATTTAGACAAAACTGTCAATTCTTGCGCATGAACGGAAATCTCTCCCATCTGAGTACGGAAAACGAATCCCTTGATCCCGACGAAATCACCGATATCCAGTAATTTCTTGAAAACGACATTGTAGGTGTCCTTATTCTCATCCGGGCAAATATCGTCACGGGAGATATAGACCTGTATTCTACCTCGGAATCCTGTAATTCCATGAAGGAAGCCTTACCCATGATACGACGGCTCATGATACGGCCGGCGATACTTACCGGGCGTGGCTCAGCGTCGTCTTTGAATGTCTCTTTTATTTCTTTGGAAAATGCGTTCGTTACATACTCAGCTGCGGGATAAGGCTCTATCCCCATCTGACGCAACTGCTCCATGCTATTACGTCTTATTATTTCCTGTTCACTCAGTTCTAATAGATTCATTATGCTATTATTTGTATAATACGGCGCAAAAGTACAAAATATTTCTGATTTATGCTGACTTATGTGGTAAAAGGTTGAGGTCACCGATCTTGTTTGTTCATGGATAAAGTCTCTTAGGATCCTTGGTGAAGTATCTTAGGTTTGTAGGCCAATGAACTTAAGACCCAATAATTTTATCTTTCATCACTAAATACAATTCTCTATCTTGAATCCAAGGAGAACTTTTTCTCGAAGTTTCCTCTTTTGGAATAGTTTACTACTTCATTCATATCATGCATCGCTTTTTCGCTATGTATCCTTGAACGGAACATCCCATTTTGATCCCGGGGATGAGACAAATGGAATAAACAGCCCTCACTCCGATAAATCCGGTAGCCAAAACTCAACCAACGGTAATGTCTTTCTCCGTCCTCCAAGCCCCAGCCATAGAAATCCTCATTCTCCATACCCGCTTGCAGGTATTTTTCCGTTTGGGCGAAGACCGCTCCCCCGACTGCGCCTATCACTCCCTCTACTGTGTACAAAGAGTTCATCTTTGCTTGATGTTTTTTTAGGAAATCTAAGTCACGATGGAGCCAATAATGTTCCCTCAATATATCTGACGTATCTAAAAAATTACCATCATATGGATAAGCGACATCAGAAGTCCTAGTTCTAAGCTGTTTCACCGCATCCAATATTTGAAGGTGGTCCAGTATCACATCTGCGTCCCAAATACAAACAAGTGGAGTATCAACCTGCTTTGCGAGGATATTCAAGTATTTGGTCTTGTAGAATACAGGATCTTTATCCACGAGGAAAGTGTACTTCACCGTATCATCTTTTATTAACGAGGGGATAATCTCATTTTGGTATGATGAGGCCTCCAGAATTAAGATGCGTGTCCGGAAATAACGTACTATTGAGTCCACGGACATCAACAGGTTCTCCAAACGGATCATGGAATCGATCCGTACAGGAATAATAAATGTTGTATCTGTCAAGTCTATTCGCATAAATATCTTTGCTTAATGTTTAACAATGCCAACACCGTACCGGGGAAACCATTCAGCAATCCTCTGTGTATATTATAGTAGTATTCGTTCTCCATTAGGGCATCCCAAGCGTCAGACGAGATGATCCGATCGTAAATTAGGTGCGGATTGAAAGGGATGGTGTATTCGGGGAAGTCCCTTTTTAATCCCTCCAACAAGAAATATAGAGAAGCGTATCCATTACTGATATAGATATCCCTGCCTTTGATCTCTCTATTATATATTATGTCTAGGTTGATTGATTTTCTTAGTTCATCCACATATCTTTGCCAATCCGGCGAACAAACCCGTAAAGGTAACATGCCCCATAACAGATATAGTCGGTTCAAATGCAGATGAGGCAAATGGGAGAACATATACAGAGATAGTTGTTCCAGAACCTTTTGTATCCGATCCTTGTAAAAATCATATTGTATAAGACAGGACAGGGTTTTCATTAATATCGGTACGTGATATTGGTAAATGGAAAACGTATAGGATTCCTCGAAAAAGGAGGCGTCTATCAAATCGGCCAATTGATTAACTAACTTGATTGCTAAGCCTCGAAAGGGAAACGCTCATTATCGTTTGTCTGGATTTCCAGCCTTTTATAAATGTAATATAAGAAATGGATGAGTTGAGACAGGGAATACCTAGATTCCATATTTCCGAAAACCAGCTTCTTGAATAGCAAATCATCGATACCACTTAGCAAATCATTAATATCACCGTCTACAAATTGCTTTTTTACAATATAATCCAATCCTAACGCAACTCCGCATAAACCTTCCTCCACGGTGAGTTCTGCGTTTTTAGAGAGATCGTTTTCCAAGAGATCGTCCAGCAATCGCTCAGCCTTCTCTTTATAAATAGCTTCTTGCGTATAATCATACAAATGGTATAAATAGATGAGTAATCCCATTTTGCCATGAGCCAACCCGAAGGTAACTTGTATGTAATGAGCCTATCAAATGCTTATTTAGCGAATTCTATTTGTGATGCTAATTTATTCATAGTACTTAAATTTATTAAATACGACATATCCTTTAACTCATATTCTTCCGGCAATAAATAACCATTTGTCAAAACTGTTGGAGTGGAACTTATTGTATTGCGCCTAACCCATTCGTTTTGTGCTTGAAAATTGGCTAACATATCTTTGTCATTAGGATTTAATCTGTATCTTTTATAGCAATCCTCTTTTTTATGACGCCCTTTTGCATACCAGTCAGATAGGAATCGTAAATAATCCGATTCATTATTTAGTAGATACATGGAGGTCAGTAGCATGGCGCTAGGTTCTAATTCCTTGCTAAAAGAGGTCAAGATGATTTGTATGCAAATCTCTTCTTTATATTCTTTGAGTAACTTTTCTATTTGGAGATGTAATTTTGCGCAAGGAGCACAGTGTGGATTAGAGATAATGGTAATCCACTCTTTGGCATCCCTATTGCCCAATAATATTCCTGTATTTTTGTCAATGTCATATTGAGGCTGTTCGTTTAATAAGCTCTTAAATACAGAGGCATTCAGTTTTATGCTGCTAAGTTTATTGTTGCTTCGTTGGATTTGCTTTTCTTTTACGTATAATGTAACAGTAAAATGGAGCGATAGAATGACGAGCCCATACACGCATCCAATGGTAGTGAAATCAAATAAATCCCATTGATTGAAATCCATGCCTATCGCGAATAGAGAGATAAGAAAAGGTGATCCATACGGTAGCTTGTACAGATAAACATAAAGCGCACCATTGTTTTACCCTAAATTTTTGGTACCATACGCTCCACGCTGTATAAGGTAATGCGATTATATTCAGAGTCTCTGCATATATAACATATTGGGGCAACAAGGCGATAAACAATATTGCGGAAAGAAAATATCCTAAGCCGAAGACACTCAAACTGATCCCCAAGAAATGAGATGCTTGGGAATCCAATGTCCCGTTGCAATCACTGGATTTCAAAAACAAGGAACAAATTTTGTTGACATATTTATCCGAGCCTAAGATCTCTCGAGAAAGCAGGATACCGCAGAAAGATGCTCCGATCACATTAACACCCCATAACCCCCAGATTCCTATCTCCATTCCTCTGTTGGTGATAAGGCACACCCTATTAATGATAGAAGTAATGAAACGAAACATGCGATTACTATCCGCTGTCGTAAGTATTCCTTTCTATGCTCTTTATAATCCGGTTCAATAGATTCATCGGTGGATTCGAAAAGAAGGACGATTCCTGACCATCGTTCCAAGAATACCGGGATAGATAATGTGATGTTTTTACCTCGCCATGAATAGATGATTGCCTCGGTAGAAACATGTCGTACCAATACAAACTCATGATCTACGTAAGCCACAAAGGGTACATCCAATGAGGATAAGCATTCTTGTGTTTTTTGAATTTCGGCTGCTACATTCTCTATCTTATAATAACGTAGCATCTCGGATAATCCAAACAGGCTGTTTTTGTGTGGATGCTTCTCGTAGAATCTTAGGGTAAAATCCTTCGTGTATTTTATCGATAAGATTTCTAAAATTTGGATGAACAGATTGTCATGTTCCATAGCTTAGAGTTTTTAGTGATTATCTCAGCTTCCCGATAAACAGCACTGGATTACTCTCCTCGTTCAGTCCGGGGAAGCGTCGTGCGAACTCTTCCTTCTTCAAAACGTCTTCCGGATACATTAGCATGGCGCACCAGCCTCATCTAACGAGAAGAACTGTTTGGGCAACCACCGGAAGTTGTCATCGAACTTGATGTTCTCTAAAACTCTTGCGTTTCCATCTTTTTTGTCGATTAAGGCAACCCCTTCAAGATCATCCCTTTTTCCCTTGAAGGAGAGTAATATTGTTTCCTTTGATTCCACGTAATCTGGGATATGACCGATGTATCCTTTTTCAGCTTCCTCCATTACGATTTGCACATAGTCCTTTCCGTCTTGTGCCCAAAATCCCGCTGGAGGAATTTTATTGTCGATATTTATTCGATATCGAACTTTAGTACTATCCATCGTACACTCAAGTATCTCATTGCCTTGATAGCCATGAGAGATTATAAGTCCTTCAAAACGTTCGAATGAGTTTGTGAATGAGCTGATATATTTATTTTGTTTCTCTATGGAGTCATAGGTGCTGATATAGGTTCCGTTCTTATGATTGATTATTCTGTAACGCAATTGCCTCTCGGTAGGCGTACATTTTATAATGTATGAGCTGTCATTGAATAGGATGATAGCCTCTATAAGTCCAATATTCTCATGATCACTCCATTTGCGAATAAATTGAACGAATTGGAATAAGTAGTGACATCTCCTGATGAGGAAATTAAGATATCCCCATTAGGCCATATCGTGAAATTCCCTAAGAAGAAGTATGATTGTGGATCCTCCCCTTTTTAGATAAGACACGTTTGATTTTTCCTGATTTATCATATGCTATTAAAATGTCATCAGAGCCGATGTATATGTCCTCTTGGAAGAGGGCGATGTTTCTGATTTTGTAAAGTACGTCTATCAATGCATCGTCTCTTGTTTCCAAGGGGACATACCGATATTCCTCAAACATTTCATCCACGTCTTTTTCTACCCGATGTGAGAGTGGAATAAAATACTCGATTGTTTCGTCCTTGCTATTATCCTTGGCTTGATCCGGATTACAACAGATAAGCAAAAGAGCGACTAAAAATAGAAGATAGATCATGATCGTTTTTGTTTTAAGAAAAAAGCGGGTTTAGCAGATGGCGCCTGCTAAAACCTGTTCTTTCTTTTGTTACTAACCTCCTATGGTATTGCAGTTTTGTACTCCTCCAAGACCATTGCATTTAGAATCACACTCAGAGCAGCTGGAGGCTTCAAAGGAACCGGAACTGTTCCAGCAATGACAATACGCACTTCCTCCCCCTAAGATTTTCATCATTTGCTCTTTTGGAAGAACTTTACCTTGTTGGTTTAGTACGACTTTTGTCAGTTTTTGAGTTTGTCCATAATTTGAAAGATTTAAAAAGTTAATAGATGTGTAATGCTTTGATGTTTACAAATAAATTAAAAAATATTAAAACAAG
>ENA-OQAS01000508-OQAS01000508.1-human-gut-metagenome-genome-assembly--contig:-NODE-508-length-20086-cov-1.931810_pt1 | contig 20086 bp, 30 predicted proteins | sample MGYA00242733_ERZ504523 | MGnify/ENA primary metagenome ERZ504523 (study PRJEB26092, sample SAMD00036239) | human gut metagenome | host: Homo sapiens | study: EMG produced TPA metagenomics assembly of...
AGAATACCGTTCCTTACATAGCAGTCATGCGCTTCGGTGCCTGGCTGCTAATTTTTTTGCGAAAGGAGCAGTATCGAATGAAGCTTGTATTAGCGGAAAAGCCCTCGGTTGCCATGAGTCTCTCGAAGGTGATCGGGGCAAATCAGCGCGGAGACGGTTATATGGAGGGCAATGGCTACCTTGTCAGCTGGTGTGTGGGGCATCTGGTGGAACTTTCCCAGCCGGAAGCCTATGATGAAAAGTATGCCAAGTGGAGGTATGATGATCTTCCGATTTTGCCGGATCATTGGCGGTATCAGGTATCTGCCAGCACGAAAAAGCAGTTCGGAATCCTGAAAAAGCTCATGCAGCGGAAAGATGTGGAGAGTCTGATCTGTGCAACCGATGCAGGGCGTGAGGGAGAACTGATTTTCCGGCTGGTTTACCATCAGTGCGGCTGCAAAAAGCCGGTGGAACGACTTTGGATTTCCTCGATGGAGGACAGTGCGATCCGGGAAGGCTTTCAGAAGCTCCGACCGGGAACAGAATATGATGCCTTATATGAGGCGGCTTTATGCCGGGAGCGTGCCGACTGGATTGTCGGAATCAACGCAACCCGGCTTTTTCATGCCTGTATGGGCAGACCCTGAATGTGGGGCGCGTGATGACACCAACGCTTGCATGGTGGTCATGCGGGATGCAGCAATCCGGCTTTCAAGCCGGAGCCGTTCTACTCGGCAGAATTAAAATTTCGGGATTTTCAAGCGGGCGGTGAGCGAATGAAAGAAAAAGCAGAAGCAGAAAAACTGGTGGCAGAGTGTTGCCAGGCAGGAAGTGCCATCATTACCAAGGTAGAGCAGAAAGAAAAATCAGAGAAGCCCCCGGCCTTGTTTGATCTGACATCGCTTCAGAGAGAAGCAAATCGGCAGCTGGGATTCACTGCCCAGCAGACCCTGGATTACACACAGGCTCTGTACGAGAAGAAACTCGTGACATATCCCCGTACCGACAGCCGGTATCTGACGGATGATATGGCACCGCTGGTGCTGGAACTTGTTTCTGTGATCCAGCAGAGCTTTCAGATTCAGGCAGATGTACCGGCACCGGTGAATGCAGCGCAGGTCATCAATTCTAAGAAAGTCACCGATCACCATGCCATTATCCCTACAAAAACAGCGGTGGGTTATGACATTTCCTCGCTTCCCAGTGGAGAACAAGCGATTCTTACTCTGCTGGCGGTGCGGCTGATTTGTGCGGTCGGAACACCCTGCCACTATGCAGAAACCATAGTAGAAGCGGAGTGTGCCGGTCAGAAGTTCCGCACGAAAGGCAAAACAGTCACGGATATGGCTGGAGGCAATATGCAGGAAAGCCGGTTGAAGATGCTGAGAAGAATGCGGAGGCGGGTGATCTTCCGGAGCTTTCGGAAGGCATGACACTGGAACTTGCCGGTGTCGATCTGAAAGAGGGCAAGACCAGCCCGCCTAAGAGATTTACCGAAGATCTTCTGCTTTCAGCGATGGAGAGTGCCAGCTCGGATGAATTTCCGGCTGGTGTAGAGCGAAAAGGCATCGGCACACCAGCTACACGCGCTGCCATCATCGAAAAACTGGTGCAGAAAGGCTTTATCGAGCGTAGGGGTGATAAGAAAACGAGATACCTTTGCTCTACGGACAAGGGAAATGCGCTGGTGACGGTGGTGCCGGAACAGATTCAGTCTCCATCCATGACGGCAGACTGGGAGGAAAAACTGCTGAAAATAGAACACGGCGAGTATGACAGCGATGCCTTTATGGGAGAAATCAGCAGCATGGTCAGCGGACTTGTTAAAACCTACGAGGCCGTAAAAGGTGCTGATGTGCTGATGCAGCCGGAACGCAAGGTCATTGGCTCCTGTCCCGCCTGCGGCAGCGATGTCTGCGAAACTGCAAAAGGATGGTTTTGCAGGGATAAGAGCTGTAAATTTGCGCTCTGGAAGGAAAACAGGTTCTTTCAGACACTGGGAAAGCAGATGACAGAGGAACTGGCAAAGCAACTGGTAAATCAGGGAAAAGCACGGCTTACCCACTGCTATTCCAAGAAGTCTGGACGTTACTATGACACAACCGTTCATGTAGAGACTGGCGAGGACGGTGCAGCAGCATTTAAGCTGGAGTTTGGAGGTAAAAAATGAGCATGAAAATGATGAATGCAGCTTATTTGGTGGATAATGCTGCGCTGCTTTCCTTGCAGGAAAAGCAGGACGGCGTGGAATTCCATTGCTTTGATATGGACAGCAAGGTGCAGACCACTGAGGGACACATTGGCTGGGATGTGTTGGATAAACAGCCGTCTTCTACGCTGGAAGAAAGCGCAAGGGTGGTAGCACTTCAGAAGATTCCCCAGCTTGACGGTCTTGCCGTTGCGCCGGTAGCTCCGGAGATGCTGGAGCAGGTACGCGGCGGCAGAAAGGTTCTCTGGCAGATGAAAAAGGCTGATCCTGAGCTGGAGAATGCAAAAAATATCCGGTTTATCACCAGCAGCTACGAGGATCGGTTCAAAATTCCGGATGGCAGTGCAGTGGAGATCGAGTATCCGAACCGGAAGTCTCAGCTCGCTGCGAATATATGGACGAATATCATTTGCGCCTGGGGTATGATGTTTTGCACATCTGTCAGCTGGCAGAAATGCTGGAACGTGGCGGTGGTACATGCCGCCCGGAGCCGCTGATTACGGAAGAACGCAGTGCATGGGATTTGGGAGGCAAGGGCTTTCTTGCCATTCAGACCTGTGAGGACGGTTACGACTATACCTTATATCATAAGGATTTTACGGAAATTGACGGTGGACAGATCGACAACCCGGAAATCAGCATGAATGCAGCCAGAGACCAGATTCTTTCGGATTATGGGTTCGGTGGCCGCACCATGACGCGGATTGACTATGATGCACTTTGTGATCGTGCAGAGGAAGCGGAAATCAGCAGACGGGAATCTGTGCTGGGTAAACTCTCGGATTTGTCTTCCAGAACGGATACGCCGGTGAAAGCTGCCAAGGCGAAGGAGGCAGAGCGATGAAATACAAGCTTACGAAGGCGGAGCAGGAAACCGTCATCAATTTTGATAATGAACTGGATACCGCCAGCATTTATACCCATGACAGCCGCCTGATTAAGAAGCTTCGGGAACTGCGAAAACAGTATCCGGAGCAGTTTATTTTGGAGCACCGGGAGCATGGGTCGGTCACTTATACGATTCCGAAACGCTGCGTCGGTATCCGACCGCCTTATAGTGAAAAGCGGCGGGAACAGCAGCGGCAGGAAGCAAAGGAAAACGGCCTGCCGTTTATGGAGAAGGGAGAAATGAACGATGGCAAGAATTGAAAAATGGGATGAAGTGCATGGAACGCAGGCACCGGACGAAAGAATGATGGCATTTCTCGACAGTACTACCGACCAGTATGCGATTTTGCAGCTTCGCCGCAGCGAGGATACGGTATATGAACGCTTTTCGTCTATGCGCGAACTGGAACGGATGGGGCTGGAACCGGATATTGACCATTATGAGGTGGTGTATACGGCTCCGCTTCTTCCCTACAAGGATCAGAATACGATGTTGGAGGAACTGTATGCGAAATTCAATGTTTCCCGCCCTGATGATTTACTGGGCATAGTCTTTCTGTGTCTGACATCGTGGCTTTACGGCAGAATGGTGTTGTAAGCTGTCACTATGTGGATTCCATCGGCTTCCAGGAACTGCCGGATTTTTGAAACCGGAGAACTACCTGAAAGCCGCAGAAATGGCGATGGAGGACGATTACGGCATGATTGACGGCGTAATCAATAACGGAAAGAAGGAAGAACCGGTGGAGAAAGCATCGGTTCTGGATCAGCTGAAGGAAAAGCAGGAGCTGTGCCGCCTGCGCCGCCTCGCAGGTGCTGCGAAGAAAAGGAGTTATAAATGCGTTTTACGGATGACGAATGGATGCTCATGATGCTTTACAGCCCTGGCACACGGACAGCTGATCGAAGAGCTTCAAAAGATGCAAAAAAGTCTGACGGGCAGAGACAGAAACCTGCGCAGGTGGACGGCCTCGCTGCTTGCAAAACTGGCAGAGATGACGGATGCAGAATATGAGGCACTGGATTTGTATCCGGACGAATAAAGGAGAGGAGGAAAAAGACAGATGATGACGAAAACGGCTTATTATATGCAGATGGCGCAGGAAGCTGCGGCACAGATCACTGGAAGCAAAGAGCAGTGGACAGCGTTTCTGACCATATCCGCACGGCTTTATAAGTATCCCTTTGCGGAACAGCTGATGATCTATAAGCAGAGGCCAGAAGCAACGGCCTGTGCAGAGTACGATCTCTGGAATGACCGGATGAATCGCTATGTGAAGCGCGGCTCCAAGGCATTGCTCTTTTGGACATGCGCGGTGAGCAGCCGAAACTGCGGTATGTATTTGATGTGGCAGATACCGGAGAACGGAAGAATTCCCGCCCGGTACAGCTCTGGAAAATGAATGCGGAGCATGAGCAGCCGATCATTCGGGCACTGGATGCAGCATTTGATGTTCCTGCCGGTGCCGGGTCTCTGGAAAATCACATTATGGAAGCAGCAGAACGCCTTGCAAGGGATTACTGGGAGGAAAATCGCAGGCAGATCAGTGACATCGTTGCAGATTCCTATCTGGAAGGATATGATGAACTCAACATCGGAGCTTCCTTTAAGAGAGCTGCCGCTGTCAGCATCGCATATTCCGTCTTTACCCGGACGGTGGGCAATGCAGATGACTATTTTGAGCACGAGGATTTTCTGGATATTTTTGATTTTAATACGCAGGCTGCCGCCAATGTGCTGGGAACTGCGGTCAGCGAAATGTCCAGCCAGATCTTCCGGGAAATTGAACGCACGATCCGAACCTATGAAAAAGACAAGCAGGCAGAAAGGAGCCAAAACTATGATGGAGCTGAATTACACGAAGAACGGCGATTACCTGATTCCGGATATCCAGCTGTCGGTGCAGGAACAGAAGCCTTGGGCAAGTACGGGAGGATGCGCAGAGCGTTCCTGCAGGAGAACAACACGCTGCTGTACAATCACCTGATCCTAACCGAGAAGCTGTATCCGCACCTGTGGGAGATTCAGGAGACCGCGACCGCACGGATGGAGCAGATGATGGCGGAGCTTCTGAAAGCGAATCCGGCACCGGACAAGAAATCGAACCAAATGGCCTGGGTGCAGCACATGAACATGCTGAAAGCGCAGGCAGAGGAAGTCATTCTGACGGAACTTATCAACAGCTAAACTTTATGAGCCTGTTTCAGTCCGAGGCAGAGCAGATTCAGAAAATTGATGCGGCGGCAGAAAATGCAGCCAGAGAAGCGGAGAGCGAAAAGCCCTCCGCTTTTGTCATTTCTGAGGATGAAATCGACCGGATGTTGCGAGCAGGTTCTAATTTTGAGGGCGGAAAAATCCGTATTTATGCGCTGTATCAGCAGCAAGGGGACGCGAAAGAACGAGCTGCATTTCTGAAAGCGGAATACGGTCTTGGCGGTCACAGCTATACCTTTATGGATGGCAGTCGTGGTTTTGCAGATTATGACGGAAAAGGTATTCTGCTTCGCAATTATGGCCATGATCGGGAAGTGCGACTCACATGGTCGGCGGTGGATAAGCGGTTAGACCGGCTTGTGGTAAATGGTCAATATCTTACCGCACTGGAAATGGAAGAGTATCGGAAGCTGGAGCAGGAATATGCGCGCCGCTTCCTATGCCGACTGCCGCCCATGTATTTCCGCCAACGCCACCGGAACACTACGATACCGGAAATGAGCATGTGGACAATATGCTGAATACGGCTGCGGATGTCTATGCCCGGAGCGAGTTGGCAGCACCCCAGCGTTTTACCGTGATGGAGACAGACGATGGCTATGCGGTTTGGATGATATTCAGGACGGCATTCATGTGGAACCGGATGGTGTTAGCGAAGAGTTTACCAGCGAATGGGAGGCAGAGACTTACCGCCAGCAACTGATTGAAAAAGTTCAGGAACGAGAAGCAAAAGACTGGCTCTATGTTGAACAGAGCAAGCAGAATTTGCAGCAGGACATTCCATTTTCGGATATGGAATCCGAAGAAGCACCGGAATCGGCTCACGCAGAGACAGATCCTCTGGTGCTGGAAATGCAGGAACACGCCAGAGAACTTGCCAGAGAGTCAGGATATGCACCGGATGAACGATTTGTTGTCACGATGACCGGCGAGAACTTCCCGGATTCTAAGGATGCGTTTACCATCTGGGATTATGTTAAAGAAGAGTATTACGGATATTCGGACGGAAAAGTGCAGACATTTGCCGATTATGTGAGTGCGTCAGAGGCGTTGCAGGAGATTCGCGGCAGGAATATGGAGGCTGAAAAAGAGCCTGCAACTGTGCAGCCAGAACCGGCAGCTCCGGTGCAGCCAGATTATCGTGTCGGCGATACGCTGTATCTGGACGGAAAGGCATTTACGATTGAAAGTCGGGCTTTTGATGTGGAGCTTCGGGACCCGGATTCCGTGTATCCGATCTTCCGCTCGGAAAGCAAGGAGAATCTGGCAGACTTTTGGAGCATGAGGAAAATGTTCACCTGCATAATCTGGTGGTTGATCTGAATTCTGGAAAAGAAGAAGCGTTCCGGGCAGGGCATGAAGCAAAACATGCGGAGACTACCGCATCAACAGCTTTCACCTCGGCGAAGGCAGTCCTAAGCAGAAATTCCGTGCCAACATGGATGCCATCTACACGCTGAAAGCCTTAGAAAATCAGCATAGGGATGCGACACCGGAGGAACAGGAAACGCTGGCCAATTATGTCGGCTGGGGTGGCTGGCAGATGCCTTTGACGCAGAGAAAACTGCCTGGACAGGCGAATATAAGGAGCTGAAAGCAGCTCTTACGGAAGAAGAATATGCCGCAGCCAGGGCTTCGACTCTGAATGCGCATTACACCAGCCCTACCGTGATCCGTGCAATCTATGAGGCATTGGACGGTATGGGATTTGAGAAAGGCAATATTCTGGAACCGTCGATTGGTGTCGGCAACTTCTTCGGTATGCTGCCGGATTCCATGCAGGGAAGCAGACTGTATGGTGTGGAACTGGATTCCATCACCGGGCGTATTGCACAGAAGCTGTATCCGCAGGCAGAAATCAAGGTGGCAGGCTTTGAAACCACCGACCGGCGCGACTTCTATGATCTGGCCGTGGGCAATGTGCCCTTTGGCAACTACCGTGTCAGCGATAAGCCCTATGATAAACTCGGATTTTCTATTCACAACTATTTCTTTGCCAAGGCATTGGATCAGGTTCGTCCCGGTGGCATCGTGGCCTTTGTTACCAGCCGCTACACGATGGATTCCAAGAATCCGGACGCGCGAAGTATCTGGCGCAACGGGCAGAACTGCTGGGAGCCATTCGACTTCCTAACAACGCATTCCGTGCCAATGCCGGTACAGATGTAGTGTCGGATATCATTTTTCTGCAAAAGAGAGACCATCCAATTGATATCGAACCGGATTGGGTGCATCTGGGGCTGATATCGGAGGGTATTACCCTCAACAGCTATTTTGTTGACCACCCGGAAATGGTGCTGGGTGAGATTACAACGGAAAGTACCCAGTACGGCAAGGAAGAATGTACGGTCATTCCGATTCCGGATGAGGATCTGGGAGACCAGCTGCATGAGGCTGTGCAGCATATCGGCGGTCACTATGAAGCGCAGGAGCTGGCACCGGAGGAAGAACTGTCCTTGCAGGGCGAAACCATTCCGGCAGACCCCAATGTAAAGAACTTCTCCTATGCGGTGGTGGATGGGGATGTCTACTTCCGTGAGAACAGCATCATGCGAAAGGCTGACCTTTCTGCGACAGCCACCGGCAGGATCAAGGGCATGGTGGAGCTTCGTACCATTGTGCAGGAACTGATCGACTATCAGCTGAACGATTATCCGGAGGACGCGATTGCCCAGAAACAGCGGGAACTGAATGTAGCCTATGACCGATTCGCCGATCAGTATGGGCTTATCAACTCCCGTGCAAATGCGCAGGCTTTTTCAGAAGATTCGTCTTATTATCTGCTCTGCTCTCTGGAAAATGTAGATGAAAACGGCAGGCTGGAATCCAAGCGGATATGTTCACCAAACGGACGATTCGACCGGAACGGGCTGTTACCAGCGTAGATACTCCGGCTGAAGCTCTGGCAATCTCTATCGGAGAGCGCGGCGGAGTGGATTTGCCCTATATGTCGGAGCTTTTAGGAACGCCGGGGGAATATGAAAAATCCAGCAGGAACTGCATGGTGTCATTTTCAAAGACCCGATGACGCAGGGCGGCGAGGAAACCGGCTGGGTGGCGGCTGATGAATATCTGTCCGGCAATGTCCGGGAAAAACTCCGCGTGGCAGAACTGGCTGCGGCTTCTGACCCTGCCTTTGCGGTAAACACGGAATATTTGAAGAAAGCACAGCCGAAAGACCTGGATGCGTCGGAGATTGATGTGCGCCTTGGTGCCACATGGGTCAATCGGGATTATATCCAGCAGTTTATGGAAGAAACCTTTGAACCGCCGTTCTATCTGCGCAGAAATATTGAAGTGAAATTCTCTCCCATGACGCAGAATGGCAAATTACCGGCAAGAGTACACCGAGCCGGAATGATGTTCATGCCTATATGACCTACGGCACCAGCCGTGCCAATGCCTACCGAATTCTGGAGGATACGCTGAATCTGCGGGATATTCGTATTTACGATACCGTGGAGGATGCAGACGGCAAGCAGAAGCGGGTTCTGAATAAAAAGGAGACCACCCTCGCCCAGCAGAAACAGCAGGCCATTAAGGATGCGTTCCAGAACTGGGTGTGGAAAGACCCTTATCGCCGCGCGGAACTTGTGGAAAAGTATAACGAGCTGTTCAACAGCACTCGTCCCCGTGAGTATGATGGTTCTCATATCCGCTTTGGCGGCATGAATCCGGAAATCCGGCTGCGGGAACACCAGCAGAATGCCATTGCTCATGTGCTGTACGGCGGCAATACGCTGCTGGCCCACGAAGTGGTGCCGGTAAGACTTTCGAGATGGCCGCTTCTGCTATGGAGGCAAAACGGCTGGGACTGTGCCAGAAATCCATGTTTGTCGTTCCGAATCATTTGACCCTTCAGTGGGCAAACGAGTTTCTGCGTCTGTATCCGAGTGCAAAATTGCTGGTGGCAAGCAAAAAGGACTTTGAAACTGCCCGCAGAAAGAAGTTCTGCGCACGAATTGCTACTGGTGATTACGATGCAGTCATCATCGGGCATTCCCAGTTTGAGAAAATTCCGGTGTCCGCAGAACGGCAGGAGCGGATTTTGACTGCCAGATTGATGAAATCGAAAACGCCATTGCTGAGATGAAATCCCAGAATGGCGAACGTTTCTCCATCAAACAGATGGAAAAGACCCGGAAAGGATTGGAGGCGAGATTGGAGAAACTTCGGGCAACCGACCGAAAAGACGATGTGATTACCTTTGAGCAACTGGGCGTAGACCGACTGTTTGTAGACGAAGCACATGCCTTTAAGAATCTGTTCCTCTACACAAAAATGCGCAATGTTGCAGGCTTGTCCACATCGGAAGCGCAGAAATCTTCGGATATGTTTATGAAGTGTCAATATATGGACGAGTTGACAGGCGGGCGCGGCATCATTTTTGCGACCGGCACCCCGGTTAGCAACAGCATGACGGAGCTTTACACCATGATGCGGTATCTCCAGTACGGCACGTTGCAGCAGAAAGGGCTGACCCATTTCGACAGCTGGGCTTCTACCTTTGGTGAGACCACCACAGCCATTGAGCTGGCACCGGAAGGAACCGGATACCGGGCAAGAACAAGATTTGCAAAATTCTTCAACCTGCCGGAGCTGATGAATATGTTCAAGGAAGTGGCAGATATCAAGACTTCCGATCAGCTGCATCTACCGGTGCCGGAGGCAAAATTTGAAACCGTGGTGGTGCAGCCTTCGGAGCATCAGCAGGCGATGGTGGCGGAGCTTTCGGAACGGGCGGCGGCTGTGCATTCCGGTGTGGTAGACCCGTCGGTCGATAACATGCTGAAAATCACATCGGATGGCAGAAAGCTGGGACTGGATCAGCGATTGATGAATCCGCTCCTGCCGGATGACCCAAATAGCAAGCTCAACGCCTGTGTGCGGAATGTGCTTCGGATTTATGAGGAAGGACAGTCGGATAAGCTGACCCAGTTGCTGTTCTGCGACCTCAGCACGCCGAAGAACGATGGAACCTTCAATGTCTATGAGGATATCCGCGCCAAACTAATTCAGTCCGGTGTGCCGGAAGAAGAAATCGCATTTATTCATGATGCCGATACTGAGGCAAAAAGAAAGATTTGTTTGCCAAAGTGCGTACCGGACAGGTACGGGTATTGTTAGGTTCGACACAGAAGATGGGTGCAGGCACGAACGTGCAGGACAGGCTGGTGGCCGTGCATCATCTGGATGTGGGCTGGCGGCCTGCGGACATGACCCAACGAAATGGTCGTATCATCCGTCAGGGAAACCGAAATAAAGAAGTGCAGGTTTATCAGTACGTGACGGAAGGAACCTTTGATGCCTACCTCTATCAGACACTGGAGAATAAGCAGAAGTTTATCAGCCAGATCATGACCAGCAAATCTCCGGTTCGTTCCTGTGATGATGTGGATGAACAGGCTCTTTCTTATGCGGAAATCAAGGCACTTTGTGCAGGAGACCCGCAGATCAAGGAAAAAATGGACTTGGATGTAGATGTTGCAAGGCTGAAGGTGCTGAAAGCTGACCATCAGAGCCAGCAGTACCGATTGGAGGATAAGCTGATGAAATATTTCCCTGCGGAAATTGAGAAAACACAGGGGTTCATCAAGGGCTTTCAGTCGGATATTCGGACGGTGGCGGCACATCCGCTGCCGGAAGAGGGATTCTGCGGCATGACAGTGAATAGCACACGATTTACTGAAAAGCAGATGCCGGTGAAGCAATCCTTGCGGTTTGTAAAGCCAATCAGAGTTTGGAGCCGGTGCCGCTTGGCAGTTACCGCGGTTTCAAGATGGAACTGACATTTGACAGTTTCCAGAAAGAGTATCAGGTGTTGCTGAAAGGCGAGATGACCCACCGGGTACCCATCGGAACCAGTGCTGCGGGTAATATCCAGCGTCTGGACAATGCTCTTGCCGGGATTCCAGCAAGGCTGGAAAAGGCAGAACAGCAGTTGGACAGTCTTAGGAGCCAGCAGGAAGCTGCGCAGGCCGAGCTTGGAAAAACGTTTCCCCAGGAGGCAGAACTGGCAGAGAAGAGTGCAAGACTGGCAGAACTGGACGCACTGCTGAATATGGATGACCGTGGAAATGATGATCCTGACTGTGAAAAAACAACGGAAAAACCGTCTGTCCTGGCAGAGCTGCGTGACCGTGCCGGTCGCATTCCGCCGATGACACATCGAGATGATGAGGAGGTGGCACTATGAGCGTTCGGGAACACTGGATCAATGTCCGGGTAAACCCGGAAGAGCTGGCGAGAATTCGTGAAAAGCAGAAGGAATTAGGGATTCGCAATACCGGTGCCTATATGAGAAAAATGGCGATGGACGGGTACTGCGTAAATCTTGATTTGTCAGATGTGGCGCAGGTATCCACCTTCTTCGCCGATGTAGCAACAACCTGAACCAGTACGCAAAACGCGCCAATGAATCCGGAAGCATCTATGCGGAGGATATACGGGATTTGCAGAAGCGACTGGATGAACTCTGGGAGATGCAGAAGCTGATCCTGAAGAGGCTTTCTGGTATTCGCTGACGATGAAAATGTGCGGGATTTCTACAGCACACGGCACAGATGAAACTGTCTGTGCCGTTACATATTTTTTTGCAGCTCTTCCTGCTGACATCGTAGTGTTTGGCAAGCGGGTACGGTAAAATGAAGATGAAAAGAAAAACGAAGGGGTGAAATCCATGAAGATCGTATGTTTTTGTTGAAGCTGGGGCTGAAGTTCTGTTGCTGCCGGTTGCGTTTCTGCTGCGATTTCTGTGCTTTATCGGGAATCTGCTGATGCAGCTATCCCTGTGGGTGCTTTCGCCGGTCATGCTGTTTGTTCTTGGCTGCGGCATCTATTCGGTGGTTCGGGCGAACTGGACGGATGTGTTCCTGCTGAACCTGATTGAGATGGGACTTTTCGCAGTTGCGGTTGGTGCGGGCGGCATCATGGAACTGATGGAACGGTTGTGCGAGTGCATAGAGGATGTTTTGACAATTTGAGTTCAGGAGGGATTTGATGGATATTCAGTTTATGAAAGATTATTATGATTTACGATACGAGGAAACAGATGGAGAAAATCATTTTGTGGATGAGACTGCTTATCAGGAAAAACAGTCTGAGCAATCGAAGATGGAAGACCAGCTGATGGAAATGGTGGGCGGCAGCGAATCTAATGTGTGGAAGCTATACGAAAGCATCATGTGCATCTATTTCGACATGGAAGAAATCATCAAGCAGGCCGTTTATTTGCAGGGAGCTTATGATCGGGAACGGATGTTAAAATGAGAATAGTGAATTGGTAAGAGCTGCCTTCGGGTAGCTCTTTTAGATGGAGGAATATGAAAATGGCGGCTACAAGACTAATTGCGCTGCATATCAATAAAGGAAAGACGGTAGCGCAGTGTCTGGCTGACCGTACTGATTATTCTGAGAATGCAGCAAAGACGGAAGATGGAAAATATATCAGCGCGTATGCCTGTGACGCAAAGACCTGTGATGAAGAATTTCTGCTTTCTAAACGGCAGTATGAGCATATCACCGGTAGAACCCAGGCGCATGATGTGATTGCATATCAGATTCGGCAATCCTTTAAGCCGGAGAAATCACGCCGGAGGAGGCGAACAAGGTTGGGTATGAGACAGCCATGCGATTCACCAAGGGAAAACACGCATTTATCGTGGCTACCCATGTTGATCGTGCGCACATTCATAACCACATTATTTTTAATTCGACTACATTAGACTGCACCAGAAAATTCCGAGATTTTCGCTTGTCAGGACTTGCACTGGCAAGGCTCAGTGATATCGTCTGCCTGGAACACCGGTTGTCGGTCATTGTCCGGAAGCCCTATGGAGAGCGGCAGAAGAGAACGGAATACCTGGAGAAAAAATCGCAGCGAGATGAAATCTGCGAGGCCATTGATGTAGCATTGGCAAGAAAACCAAAAGACTTCCGGGAACTGATTGGAATTTTGCAGGAAGCAGGATACGAGTATAAAGATGGAAAACAGCCTGCACTGCGGGGAAAAGTCCACGCCAGATTTGCTCGTTTCCGCTCTCTTGGTAAAGGATATTCGGTTGAAGAACTTTGCGAAGTGATTGCTGGAAATGCGGTTCATAAAAGCAAATTTGTAGAGAAAAACCGCACAAGCGCACGGTCGTCACAGGTGCATCAGAAGGCGGAGCTGTCGTTCCTTATAGATGTCCGTGCCAAAATGCAGGAGGGCAAAGGCGCGGGATATGCGCGTTGGGCGAAAGTCTTTAATCTGAAGCAGATGGCAAAAGCTATGATGTTCATGGAAGAGCATGGAATCAAGAGTTATGCAGAGCTGAAGGAAAAGGCAGATGGAATTTCTGAAAAATGTGATGCGCTGCTGGAATCTGTAAAAGCAGATGAGGCACGGATGTCGGAAGTGTCAGTGCTGCGGAAGCATCTGATCAATTATGCCAAGACAAAAGATGTTGCTGCGTATAAAGCATCCGGCTACGACCGGGAGTTCTATGAAGCCCATCGGGATATGCTGGCCTTGCGCAGCGCAGCAAAAAAGGCGTTTGATGCCTATAAGAAAGAGAACGGTTCTGACAAAAAGCTCCCGCGCATCAGCGAGCTGAACGCAGAGTATGCGATGCTTCTGGAACGAAAGAAAAGCTCCTATGCAGAGTACCGCAAAACAAAATCAGAAATGCAGGATTGGCTTGTGGCACAGAAAATCGTGCAGGAAATCCTGAAAGAGGACGAACAGAAGAAAGAGCAGCTGCATGAGCAAGAAGTGCGGCAGGAAGAAGAAAATAGACAAAGCAGTCGATGATGGAAAGTCCGGTGCAGTGTGGGTGTAATGCTCATGCTGCACCGGGCTTTTTTTCTTTGGCAGGAACTGCCGTTAAAGCATCCGGAACGGATGCGCAGCCCGATGCCGCAGGCAGCGTTCTAAGGGGATTGGGGAGTTTCCCCAACAAGCAGAAAATCGCTTTCGTGTCACGAAAGCCCTGCTTGCAGAAGAGTGGGTTCTAAAAAAATCGTTCAAAATTTGGAAGAACTTTCGATTGATTTTGTTCGTTTCTTGGAGTAGAATATAAATGAGAAATTTTAACTTGCTGCGAGTGACTTTAGACATCGAAAAGAGGTTCCGTATGGATTTCATGACGATTAAGCAGGCTTCTGAAAATGGGAATCTGCACAAGGAGAGTACAGACATTATGCACGGAAGGGCGAATTGATGGTGCCCGAGCGTTTAGGCCATCAGTGGTCATTCCTATTAACGCCGAAAGCCGAAGGATGCCAGAATCAAAGCGGCAGATACATTAAAACAAAATCCGGAAATGGAGAGAACGAAGATGGAAAGAAAACCGTATAGTGCCGGAGCAGTGAAATTTTCGTTCTGGTTCATGGAATTTCGGAAAACCGTGCAGCTTTTGAGCGAGGGTAAGAGCTTTGCAGACATTAAAAAGTTGAATGAAGAGACAAACATCTATGGCGCACCGACAAAACTACGAGCGCAGCAGATTTATTCTACCGTAACAGCCCGTATCAAGACATTAGATGAAAGCTTTTACCCAATCTTTCTGAGCAGTGATCTTGCTACACAAAAATTATTTGTGCTGACTGCGGCTCTTTTGCATGACACGCTGTTCTTTGATTTTGTGTATGAAGTAGTGCGGGAAAAAATGATTCTTGGTTCCGACGAGCTGACGGATGCAGATATCCGGATATTCTTCAAAAATAAGCAGGAACAGAGTGAGAAGTGGCTTCTCTTCAAGACTATACGCTGCACCGCCTCGGCTCCTGCTATAAAACGCAGCTTTATGAAGCTGGGCTTTTAGAAAGCAACCGGGCAAACAGCACAAGAAAAATACTGAAGCCAATTCTTGATATTGCATTTGAGCATTGGCTTTATGACCATGACCTTGGCATCATGGTAAAAACACTGACGGGGGGTAAGATGAAATGGATTTAAGCCAAAGACTGGATGAGATGGAGCTTGCAATCCATAAGCCGTCTTTCCGAAAAGGAACAGGCCGCGCAAATGAGGTCAACTATTGGGTGTTTGATTATCCACCGGAAAAGGAACTGGAAGTTCGGGAGCGTGTAGAGTATCTGAAAAATAAGAACGACCGGGGCGATGATGATTTTGAGCTTGTGGTCTTTGACCTGTATGATATCATCATTGACTTTTTGGAAAAGAAAAACTTCATGGAAAAGTGCTATGACTTTGAAAAAAGCGAGGGATCGAGCGTATCGTCAAGGCAGTGACCAACTCCATGAAGGTAAATGACGATGACAGCCTGATCGTGCAATATATCAAAGAACATACGCCGGAGAATGCAGTCGTGTTCCTGACCGGTATCGGCAAGTGCTATCCGATTTGCGCTCCCACAAGGTGCTTAACAACTTGCATCAGGCATTTGTGCGCTGCCCGGTCGTGATGTTCTTTCCGGGAACCTATAATGAGCAGGAGCTGATTCTGTTCAATGAGATTAAAGACGATAACTATTACCGGGCATTCCGACTGGTAAAGTAATGGATGGAGGAAACTGTTATGCAGATCAAGGACATGTTCCGAAAGAAAATTGACCGTGAGATACAGGGTGTTATCATTGTCGGTCAGGGTGAAGAGACAAATGTAGCGCAGGAGCTGGAAGAGTATGTTGTGACCCGTGAGCTTCAGCGTCATTTTGCGGATTTCTTTGCAGCATATAAAAAAGGTATTCAGGGAACCACACCGAAAATGGGTGTCTGGATTTCCGGCTTCTTTGGAAGTGGTAAATCTCATTTCCTGAAAATCCTGTCCTATCTGCTTCAGAATAAACAGGTCGGAGACAAACATGCCATCGACTACTTTATCGAAGATCAGAAGATTACCAATCAGATGGTGCTGGCAGATATGCAGCTGGCAGCAAACACTCCATCGGACGTAATTCTTTTCAACATTGATTCCAAAAGTGATTCTAATGGCAAGGAAAACAAAGATGCCATTGTGAACGTATTCCTGAAGGTCTTCAATGAGATGCAGGGCTTCTGCGGTTCCATGCCTCACCTTGCTGACCTGGAGCGTAGGCTTTCCGAAGAAGGTCGTTTTGAAGAGTTTAAGGAAAAGTTTGAAGAAGAGTATGGCGATCCGTGGGAAAGCTCTCGTCAGGACTTCGATTTCATTCAAGATTCTGTTGTCGATGTTCTTTCTGACATGGATTTCATGAGCGAATCAGCTGCCCGTAACTGGTGCGAGAAAGCAACCGAGGCTACCAGATCAGCATTGAGGATTTTGCTAAGCGTGTAAGTCCTACATTGATAAAAAAGGCAATAACCACCATGTTGTTTTCCTTGTGGATGAGATCGGTCAGTACATTGGTGATGATTCCAAGCTGATGCTGAACCTTCAGACAGTGACGGAAGAACTGGGCAAGGAATGCATGGGTAAGGCTTGGGTAATCGTAACGAGCCAGCAGGATATCGACTCCATTACCAAGGTGAAGGGGAACGACTTCTCCAAGATTCAGGGACGTTTCGATACACGCCTTTCTCTGTCCTCTGCCAATGTAGACGCTGTTATCAAAAAGCGTATTCTGGATAAGACAGAGACCGCAGCACAGAGCCTGCGTCTGCTCTATGACCAGAAAGCGACCATCATCAAAAATCTGATTGTCTTCAACGACGGTGTGGAGAAAAAACTGTACGCTAACGCAGAAGATTTTGCAGAGGTTTATCCTTTTGTTCCGTACCAGTTAATTTGCTTGCCAGTGTGCTGACCAGTATCCGTACCCACGGTGCATCCGGCAAGCACCTGTCCGAAGGTGAACGTTCCATGCTGGCTCTGTTCAAAGAGTCTGCCATGCAGCTGATGGACGATGAGATGGGAGCATCGTGCCGTTCTATCTGTTCTATGATGCATTGGAGAACTTCCTCGACCACAGCCACAGCAGCGTGATCATCCGCGCTTATGACAACAGTTATATCAACCCGGAAAAGAAGGAAAAAGATGTCTTTGCCATCAATGTGCTGAAGACCCTTTTCCTGATTAAATATGTTTTGGAGATCGAAGCCAACGTGGACAACATCGTCAGCCTGATGATTACCAGCATTGACGATGATCGTATTTCTTTGAAAGCACAGGTGGAGGATGCACTGAAAGTGCTGATGCGCCAGATGCTGATCCAGAAGAATGGCTCCATCTATGTTTTCCTGACCGATGAGGAACAGGAAATCAACAACGAAATCGAAAAAGAAAATGTGGAGATGCCGGAGGTCATCACGAAGATTGCGGAGATGATCTATGAGGACATTTTCTCCAGCAAGAAGTATCAGTACCCAAGCTTCAGTGGACGGTATGCGTTCTCCTTCAATCAGACAGTGGATGACCGCCCCTATAAGGCAAACCAGAATTACGATATCGGCCTCCGTGTGCTGACCCCGTGGTATGAGGGCGGCACCGATGATGGTACGCTGCGCCTGCTCTCTGGCCAGGGCAAGGAAGTTCTTGTGGTTCTGCCGAATGATGATGCGTTCCTGACGGAAATGCGGGCATACTTGAAAATTGAGCGGTTCCTGCGCAAGAACACTTCTGTGCAGCTTGCCAAGTATGAGACCATTAAGGAAGCAAAGCGCGTAGAGATGCGGGAACGCAACGGTAACGCCAAGCTTTACCTGACGGAAGCTCTGAAAGAGGCTACCATCTATGTCAATGGTGATGTGCTACACACCTCCGGCAAGGAAGTGACCAGCCGCATCAACGAGGCAATCGGAAGATTGGTGCAGACGGTTTACCACAAGCTGTCCTACATCGACGTAGCGATGGGCGAAGCAGACATCCGGAAGATGTTCAAGACCAGCAACCAGCTGTCGCTGGCACTGGGAGATACCGGAGAATCCAATGTTCACGCACTGGATGATGTGCTGCAATTCGTGGCGGGCAACTCCCGGATGCACATGAAAACTTCTATGAAAACCATCAAGGATCGCTTTATGAAAGCACCCTATGGCTTTGTGGAAGATGACATCCATTGGCTGGTGGCACGTCTCTTTAAGCGTGGAGCCTGTCCTTTACGGTCAACGGTGAGAGTGTCAATCTGAACAACCGTTCCGAAGAAGAAATCATCGGCTATATCACGAAGAAGCAGTTCGTGGATAAGCTGCTGACGGAAGTGCGCGTCCGTGTGCCGGAAAACCAGAAAAAGGCCGTCCGCACCGTGATGAAAGAGCTGTTCAAGGTGGCGCCGCCTGCCGATGACGAAGATACCATCATGAAGAACTTCCAGCATTACTGCGAGAATCGGATCACCGAGATTGAGCGGCTGGAACCGAAATATGAGAATTATGCCTATCCGGGAAAAGAACTTCTGGAAAAGGGTAAGAAGCGGCTTTCCGCACTGGTGCAGATTCAGGCACCGCTGGAATTCTTTAAGACCGTATTTGACGAGCAGGATGATCTGATGGATTTTGGCGAAGACTATGAGCTATCCGTGATTTCTTTGGCAGTGAACAGCTGACTATCTTCACCCGTGCGCTGGATATGCTGAATATCTACGAGGACAGCAAGACCTACATCGTGGATGCAGAACTGGAAGACGTGGTGGCTAAGATGCGTACCATCGTCCGGATGGCGAAGCCTACAAGGAAATTCCGAAGCTGCCGGAGCTGCGCGAGAAGTTTATGAACTGCTATATGCGCATTCTGGAAGAGCAGGCAGAGCCGGTCAAGGATTCCATCAATCAGGATCGGAACCGCGTCTTTGAAGTGCTGAACACCAAGCCTTATAAGGATGCAAGGTTTAATCGTTATCTGGAATTGTTTAAGGAGATCATGGACGGTGCAGAGCACTGCAACAATGTTTCCACTTTGCGCAGTTATGCAGATAAGGCGGAGGCACTGAAGCTGCGCCTGCTCAATGAGATGAACGCAGAGGACATTCGCATTGCAAAGGAAGCAGCGGCAAAGGCCGAGGCAGAGCGCAAGCGTCAGGAAGAAGAGGCGAAGAAGCGCGGCGAGGCCGTGAAACCGGAAGAAAAGGTCGCAGAACCGCAGCCGGTATATAAGGTGCGCACCACGAAGAATGTCTCCATTAAGACAGTTGCCAAGACTGCATCGTGGCGGCTGGAGAGCAAGGACGACATTGATAAATACCTTGCCGCATTGCGTGAAAACCTGCTGAAAGAGATGGACGAAGATACAATCGTCAACATTGAACTATAAATGACAGGAGGATTGGCTCCATGAACAAGACAGCCATAAAGAATTTTGCGATCTGGCGCGGAATAAGCTGATTGCAGATGTCAGCTATGATGCCCGCCTGATCGGTATTACGGAGGACGGCATTGCCAAGCCGTTGCCGCAGAGCTTCGGCGGCACTCAGTTCTTCGATATCGGCACCGCAGAACCGTATTCGATTTCCGGCGAGGCCGTGCGGCAGCGTGACAAGCTGATAGAGGTCATCCAGCAGAAGGAAAAAGATACCGACTACAAAACCGCATATCAGTATGTGATTGAGGAGGTTGCCTATACATGGTTTAACCGCCTGATCGCCATCCGTTTCATGGAGGTCAATGACTATCTGCCTTCCCATATCCGAGTGCTCTCTTCCGAGAGCGGAAAGCTGGAGCCGGATCTGGTCACAACACCGTTTGACGCAGAGCTGCCCTTCACTACGGAGGAAGAGACACAGATTTTCCAGCTGAAGCAGGACAACAAGCTGGACGAAGTGTTCCGCATCCTGTTCCTGAAACAGTGCAACGCCCTGAACGAGATTCTGCCTGCGCTGTTTGAAAAGACAAAGAACTACACCGAGCTGCTGCTCAGCTTGTCCGTTATTGACCAGGATG
>ENA-OQAS01000509-OQAS01000509.1-human-gut-metagenome-genome-assembly--contig:-NODE-509-length-20083-cov-1.844057_pt1 | contig 20083 bp, 37 predicted proteins | sample MGYA00242733_ERZ504523 | MGnify/ENA primary metagenome ERZ504523 (study PRJEB26092, sample SAMD00036239) | human gut metagenome | host: Homo sapiens | study: EMG produced TPA metagenomics assembly of...
CGAATTTAGAGAATCACGAGTGTAAAACAATAATTAAAGTCCAATTAAAACGAAACAAGCATGTTTGAAAAAGCAAAACGATTCGACAAAGAAGATTGCGACCTCCAAGAAAGCGCAGATGACCTGCCTGATGATGGTGTGTGGTGTAACCGCAATGATGGCACAGACCACCGCAGGAGACTATTCGGCCGGTACAGCGGCATTGACCCAAGTGAGCGAGGAAATCGCCAAGTATGTTCCCATTGTGGTAAAACTGTGCTACGCCATTGCCGGTGTGGTTGCCGTAGTGGGTGCAATCTCGGTTTACATCGCGATGAACAACGAGGAGCAGGATGTCAAGAATATCTTAGTCCTCCAAAATTGGTTGGAAAGGATAAGAAAGGAAGTGACAAATAAAGTGCTTAGTATCAAGCGAATAAGCGATTTTTTGATTTTTCCGATTCTTGCTCAACCGACTCTTAAAAAGATATAATAAATGATTTTTGTTTCTGATTTGTTTCTCATATATGGCTTGATTTTCATATCTTTGCACATGCTTTCAAAGGCATAATCACGATGCAGAAACGATATATCAGCATCCGAAAAGCCCAACCCTCGCAGACCCTCTGCAAAATTCATTTTCCCTTCTTTCGGGAGTAAATTACCAAAATAAAATATAAACAAGCATGGCAAGACCAAAGAAACAAGTCAAACTGAAGGAGCCGATTAAGATTCGTCTCAAACCTCTCGCAGATGGCAACAAGAGTATCTATCTTGACATCTACTGGAAGGGAGTCAGAAAGTATGAGTATCTGAAACTCTATATCATTCCTGAGGTCAATCCACTCTGCAAGGAGCAGAACAAGGAAACGATGGCACTCGCAGAACGTATCAAGCAGAGCGCATCAAGGCTCTCCATGGTCACGGAGTGCAAGACTGGGAAACCGTCAAGCAGGGTTCACAACTCTTGACAGGATGGATCAAGAAGTATTGTGAAGGTGGAGTCAGCACCAAGAAGTCAACCCTCCATTGTCGTGTTGAAATGCTTCACACCGTGGAGAAATATCTTGAAGAGTCCAATCAGACCTTCATCACCCTTGAAGAGGTCAATGCTGATTTCTGCCGTGGGTATGTGAAGTTCCTTCGCACCTTCCCAAACTCACACTGCAAGTACATTGAGCCAAGACCTATCAGCCAGAACACGGCAAGCCGTTACCTCGGCATGTTCTCGACTACTCTCAACAATGCTGTCCGTCAAGGTATTATCCGAAACAATCCAATGAAGGAACTGGATGCCAAGGAGCGCATTCAGCCAAAGGATGGCAAGAAGGAATACCTTACCATTGAGGAACTTAAAGCCCTCATGGCAACCGACAGTTACCGCCCAGAGGTCAAGCAAGCCTTCATCTTTGCTTGTTTCACTGGATTGCGACTCAGTGATATGTACAAACTTGCACCGATTCACATTTTCAAGACTCCTGACGGCAAGGGCGAGTATATTGACATGGAAATGCAGAAGACGGAGAAGCCTGTCATCATCCCACTCTCTGAAGAGGCAAAGCGTTGGTTACCAAAACCAAAGGGAATAACAACTCCCTTCTTTGATATACCAACTACTCAGACCGTCATAGGCAGAGCCCTTCGCAAATGGGCAGAGGCAGCAGGTGTAGAGAAGCACATCAGTTTCCATACCTCCCGACACACCTTTGGCACTTTGATCCAAGCGGCTACTGGTGACATTGAGACCACCAAGAACTCATGGGTCACAAGTCGCTCAAATCTACCGCAGTCTATGCAGACGTGCTGACTGAGGAAAAGGTCAAGGCTATCGGCAACACTAAGACAGTGTTCAAAAGTCGCAAGCCACACACCGAGAACAAGAAGATTCCACGAACCAAGCGAACGGCAGCGACCAACACGCACCCTCGCAAAGTCATAGATATACAGGATAACGCTAACGAGCCGATTCAGGATAACAACCAGTTTTCATTTCATCAAAAGCAGTGCCCTGATTCAAGGTAGTGGTTTCCGCTACCTTTAGGGGCTTGCTATCTCAAAACCAAGCATTCAGGATAACGTAAACAACTAAATATCAAGATTATGAATAAGACTATTGACAACGAGACTCTTCTTTTGAAGGTAGAGTCATTTGAGCATCGCATCGAGGTTCTGGAAAACACTCTCAACGTAGCCAAGGAGGTATTGACACTTGAAGAAGCAGCCCTTTTCATGGTATATCAAAGAGCAGTCTCTACAAGATGACCCATCGTCATGAGCTTCCTTTCTTCCGTCCAAACGGCAAACTCATCTACTTTGAGAAGGCTGAACTTCTGAAGTGGATGCGTCAGAACCGCAGCATGTCTGAGGCTGAGACCAAGGAGCAGCAGCCCAGAAGCTGAATGAACTTGCCAACCACTAATCAATGAGTATTATGAATCAGGATTTCAATCAACAGCAGTACAACGACAAACTGGCTCAGGTAGCCAGCCTTGCCGTTACCTATGCCAAGGATGGCACAGGCTATCACAGTATGAAGGATGCCTTCAATGAACTGTGCGAGATTTCACATGCCAACAAGGGCATTGACCAAGAAAACACTATCGGCAGACGAACCCTGCTTGTGCAGAGTGTCTGCATCAAGGCTATCCATGCGCTCACTCCATACCAGAACGAGCGACTTGAACAGCAGCTGAAGGACATTGCTTCGGACTATCCCGAGCATCGTCACCTGCATTTCCGCAGATAGTTTCTTCTTTCCCTTTTGTCATATCATAGACATATCAATGAGAGTTACCGCTTACATACGTCAGAAAGATACATCGAAGAACGACCTTGACAGCCGTGCTTCGGTGTACTTCCGTGTCCGTGACAAAGGGCTTGATGTCAAGTGCGCAAGCGAACTTCAGATCAATCCCAATCACTGGAGCCAAGAACGACAGGGCTACAAGAGCCGTGTCAATCTTGTGGATGACGATACCAGAAACCTCTTTGACTCACAGGTCAAGGAGATTACAGGTATCATAACCAGGGAATACTATATCGGAGCAAACTCCGACTGGCTAAGACGACTGATATTTGCCTATCACCACCCAATGCCTATTGCATGGGCAGTGGCATGGCGGTAAGCAAATCCTTTGTCATCTGGGCAGAGAGGTACCTTCAGAACAAGCATTTCGGCAAGCATCAGGAGTGCAACACCCGATGCCTGATTGACAAGGTTACTCGTTTTGAGGATGAACACAAACACCCGATGAACATTGACAGCATGACTGCCGATGATCTTCGTGTGTTTGCGGATTTCCTGTCTTCTGACTATGACATATCTATGAATACCATCGTCACTAACATGACCTTGATGCGTACCGTCTGCAACTGGGTACGAAAGCAGGGAGTCACAAACAATGACCCCTTCTTTGGCTATGACATGCCCAAGGCACTCTATGGCACTCCATATTTCCTGACCATTCAGGAGCGTGACCAAGTTCTGGATGCAGACCTAACGGATGATGCAGAACTTGCTGAGTATCGTGATATGTTCGTGTTTCAGTGTATGGTCGGATGCCGTCATAGTGATCTTGTGACCTTCACCCCCAAGAACATTATTGACGGTGTTCTGGAATATATCCCCATCAAGACCAAGGGCAAGTTAGGTGACGTTGTAAGGGTTCCTCTTATCCCCAAGGCTATGGCTATCCTTGATGGCCATGACCATGGTGATGATGAACCAATCTTCCCCAAGCATTATAACTTCAAGTTCAACGATGCTATCCGTAGAATCTTGAAGCGTGCCAAGTAAATCGTGTTGTCACTGTGATTAACCCTAAGACACGGCTTGAAGAGAAGAAGCCAATCTCAGATGTGGCTACCTCTCATCTTGCACGAAGGACTTTTATCGGTAATCTTTACCGCATGGTCAAAGACCCTGATTTGGTTGCTTCTATGTCTGGTCATGCCAAAGGCAGCGTTGCTTTTGCCCGATACCGAGTCATTGATGATGACATGAAGAAATCCCTGGTTGAACTTATCCAGTGATTCTCTTCTTTTTGATGGCATATTCCTTTTCCCTTTATTCGGTTACATTTCAATAATATCATAGACTATGGACGATAAAAAATTACATCGTTGCTTCACTTTCTCTGAAGAGCAGTTGAAGCATCTTCGAAGCAAGAAGTACAAGATTGACCGTATGGAATGCTTCATGTCGCTTGTGGATCTTGCCGAGCCAGTTCCAAAACTTGTGCAAATCAGCAAGACCAAGCAAGTAGAAATCTTGGCAGGTCAAGTTATGGTTGACAATACCCAACTTGCCAAACTCTGGGACAAAGACCGCAAGACGGTTCCAAAGCTGTTGGATGCTATGGAGGCTGTGGGCATTTTCTCTTCTCAGGAAGTGGAAGATAACCGCATCTACACCCTTCATTGTCTCTCAGGCTGGTATGTTGATGCCAAGTTCGTGTCGAATGCCTTTGCCTTAAAGCGCAATAACGACAGTACGGCAATCATCCATGCGGAAGTTCCTGCCTCCAAGGTCATCATCACTGAGGATCCTGATGACAAGAAGAAGGACAAGGAAGGTTCTGCTTCTGCCGATGACAAATCCAATGACTCTGCCGAGGGCAACAATCCTCAGACAACTGGCAATGTGTCGCACCAATCACCACAATCTAATGATAGTGGCAATGTGGGTAAGTCTGGAGCAGATGGCAACAAGTCACCATCACCTCCTGAAAACAATTCCCCGCAGTCTGCTGACAGCCCTTCTCCCCAAGGTGAAGCCGATGGCAAGCAGAATGAAGGGAAGCAGCATTGAGCAGATACCTTCTCAGCAGGAGGACAGCAGCCACCAACAGCCTAACGGCAATCAAAGACCGCCTTTCAACGGCTATCAGAAGCCTAACGGCTACTACAACCAGAACGGCAACAAATAGCCGTCTGAGGACTCAGGAATGCGACCTGCACCGCCAAACCATCCCAAAGGACGTTTACCGATACAGGACAACACGGCAAGCCGAAACGACTTTCTAAGCCCTGACGGAACTTAGCAGGTAAAAGGACCGATTTTTAAGAGGTACTTTTCGAGAAATCCTTTTGTACTACATTATTTGTGACCAAATTTATGCAGTCCTAAAAGTTTCTCGGGCTACTCGCAGGCTCGCAGACCTATGTCCTTCTTTTTTACTGATTTATATTCATCCCTTTAATCATATTCAAAGATATGGCTAAGAAAAAGAAGATTATCAAGAAGACACCCACAAGGGTGCATTCCTTCCGCTGTACCGATAAGGACTGGAAGGAACTGAAAAACTCGCTAAGGAATGTGGTATGAGCATAGGCAAGTATCTCGTTGAGACTGGCAAGAAGCATCACCCACGTCAGCGAACTCACTCCAGAGGAAGCAAAGCCCTGAACTCTCTGACTGAGGCACGTACCGACTTGATAAAAGTCCGCAGTAAGTTGCACGATGCTTCACCCGAGGAAAAGCAGAAGATGTTCAGATCTCCAAAGTTCATGAAGTGGTGGATTGAAGCCGTTGAACGACTCATCAAACACTGGTATAGCATTGAAGACAACCTTACTTCTCCTGTACTGACCAAAGTTCAAGAAGACGAATGATTATACTCGCAAGACCAGTAGCCTATGGCGCAATGCCGCAAGGTACGCAATGGAGAAGGAGGATGCAACCGTGGTCAAGGTGAACCACATGCCTGACTATCTCGATGCCACCGAAATCTGGTATCGGATGAAGCATCACTGCCAGTTGCATCAACAGGACAGGACTGTTGGGCGAAAGTTGGAACGCTTCATGACCACGTTTGTACTCTCCCCATCAAGGAAGAGTCAGAGAACTATACCTTGGATGACTGGGCAAACCTCGCTGATGAAGGATTGGAAGCTTTGGATTCAGTCGGACTTTTACCCAAAGGCTTTAAGGAGAAGGTCAAGACCAATTTCCGCAATTCTATGAGTGTTGCTGCCTTGCATCGGGATTCCAAGTCTGGAACCTTCACCTGCATCTTGACTGTTGCCGTGTGGATAATGACGGCAAGACCAACGATGTTCACGATGTTCACATCAGAGCAATAAGGCTGCGGAAATTATCAACGCAAGGCATGGTTGGGAGCAACCTCAGGAGGTTCGTGAAATGCGCCAACAAGATATAGCGGAGTTTTGCGAATATACCCTTCAGAAGATGGATAGTTTCGACATTGACCGTTACTTTGATATGCTTCGCATGAGAGGCTATGAGTCAATCCAAGGTATGACACTACTAACTGCAAACTTGTGGGCTACACCATCGGCAAGAATGCCTCAGTGTTCAAGCTTCTGCCATCGGTCGAAAGTTCATGGTATCACAGCTTGAAGCCACATGGAAGAAGATGCATCCTAAGCCTACTCAGGTCAAGATGCGACCTGCTTCACCTTCCGTTTCACCGGCTCGCCCTGCTCGCCATGTTGCTCAGACAACGAAACCTACCCAGTCCAATTCTAAGCCATTGCCAGTTGCTACCAAGACTGCCTTCAATGTCAATGTTAGCGGTGAAATGAAGAGAATCTATATTCCGAACACGGTCAAGGACATCTTCCTCAATGAGGTTCAGGTTCCTGATTCTGATATGACTGCATCAAGAGAGGACATTTCTCATGTAGGTATGCTTCTCTTCCTTGATATGATTGATGCAGCAACAACCGTGTCCGAATCTTGTGGCGGTGGTGGTTCTGCTCCTTCCTCTGGTTGGGGTAAGGATGATGACGAAGACGAGCGTGAGCGGGCTCGCCGTTGCCTCCAGATGCTCATGCCATGTGCAAGCCACCGCAGAAAAGACGTTCATTCCACCGTTAGACAAATCCTACATATCAATGAGAAGAACAAAACATGTAGAAGAACTCATCGAAGATGACGAGCAGAAGCCTGACTTCGATGACATGATGAACGAAGTCCAGGAAGAGATTGAAGAGCATGATGCCGAGGATGCTGTTGTCAGTCGTGCGCCTGAACTCAGGCAGTTGAGTGAGAACATTGACAAAGCGACCAACACTTGGATCAATGCAACTCTTCAACTGGAGTCTGCCATCCGTAAGTACAATTCAGCTCAGACTGCTCTTGGCAATGCCGTTGACACTATCAGTGGTAAGGTTGACACCATCAATACCCACATTGACAATGTTCTGAAGGATGCCCCAACCAAGTTGAAGGTTTCAGTCAGAGTCGATGATGTTGACTGGAAGAAGATTCAGGACATGTTCGACAAACAACATGAATGGATGACCACTCAGATGCAGAAGCATATCCGTGAGGTCAATCAAATGTTTTATGAAGAACGTAGAAGGGTTCAGGAAAGGTACAAGGAGTACGACGGAACCTACCTCGGACACTATGTGCAGTATTTCTTCTGGTTCTTCTTTGTCCTTGGACTCGTTATTTTCGGCTTGGCTATCTTCCTGATGCTCGACAGTCACTACCACTGGACGAAGTAATCTAATGTTTATACCCTCCAAAATCCTACGAAACTTGGCATAGTCTAAGTTTGTAGGGATATTTTTTTTCTTGAAAACGTCATTTTCTTGAAAATGTGCACTATTGCCCGTTGTGGGAGCCAGATAGCATGAGTAACTTTGCACCGTCAAAATAAACGAGTGTAAACCTAATTGTTATAAAGTAAGCATTCCGTAAACCACGTATAGATGGTTATGGAATACTTTTTATATAGTCCGCTAAATGGGAATTTACAATTCTGATATACTTCAGATGTAGGTTGCCGTTTCTAAAGCAATATAAAGTTTGTTTAAACTATGGTTGGCATTGTTCAAGCCTTTGGCTTCATATCCATTTGTATCCAAAATGTCACCTGTTTCAAAAAAAGCATACAACTTCAAATTGTAGAAGTCGCACACAGATTGAACTCCAGCCAATTCCATTTCTACAGCGATGCACCCTTCTTCCATACGTTTGCGTACAAGTCCTTTTGTTTCTCTGATCATCGAATCTGTCGTCCATATTTTACCTGTAATATATGGTACAGATAATTTGTCGAAAATTATGGAAAGTTCCTTGCTTGCGGCTATATCAATATAGTCGGATGGTGCTGCAAAATAATATGAACACCCGTCCCCTCTGTAACTTTGTGTCGGTATGATAAATCTACCTTGTGTGGTTGTACGGTCAAGACTGCCACAGGAACCGAACATAATGAACTTTGATGCTCCAGTTAGCCAGCTTGCAAGATGACATTGAGAGGATGCTACTGCTGAACCTATTCCTGACAGGTAGAAAGTTATCGTAACTCCTTTATAAGTTGTTTTATAGATATGCGTATCGCCATTGCAAGCCGGCATAGTTGCAATAATTTCAGATTCGTAGGAATCAAGTAAATGCCGATGAATCTCCTTCGAGAATATTATCAGGCATATATCTGCAAAATCTCCACGTCTGCCGTAGAAATCAAACAGATTGATCATTGGTTCAGTTTCAATATCATAACTATCAGTAATCATAGCATATTGAATCAGATGTGAGTTTTATATTGCTCCGGTATCTCAAGATTGAAAGTTCTGCATAATAACAGGACGTCGTGGACATCATTTCATCGTATTCATATCCAAGATGGAACTGTACCTGTGCCTCCGGGTTTATGCATGTTACCTCAATATTCCCGATATTTCCTTTACCTGAGAAGTTTCGCTTGGGAAAGTGTATCCGTCATATAGAATTCCATCTTCGACATATTCGAAACAATGCAGATCGATTATTCTTCCGTTGTCATCTTTCCAGACAGTATGGCTATCGGTCGTATAGTCCATTACAACTTCTCTGTATCCCTTCCAGGTAATCACGGATATGGCCTTACCATAGTCTTTCTTCTCTACGAACAGATCGATGTCGTTATGTATTCTTGTTTCTCTGCCTATAAGTGCATCGACACCCCAACCGCCGTCCAGAAACACCTTTACAGATGCTTCAGACAGCATTTCAAGAATCTCACATGCATCAAAATAAGTGACCATAAAATTGCAATTAAAATAAACTTTGGTGCAAAGTTAATAAAATTCCGTGAGACTAAAGAGACTTATACGTAGAAAGTTAAACATACAACTGTATTTTCGCAGAAAATACTATAAAATGCCACCTGAAAAGCCCACTTTTCGTGCACATTTTTCCAACTAAAGCCATTTTTTCAACCTGATTGCTGAAACGACAATAAGGTTCACAATACCTGATTTTGCACCTTCAGGAACGCAGCACAAAATGATAGAAAATGAAAATTTCCGTTCATTTCCGTGTTAAGATATGTTAAGCAGATGTTTTCATTTTGGGGTTTTTGAAATTTTTGTTTCCAGTTTGTTTCTTTTGGTACTTTTTGCTTTTTGGGAGTGTTGATATTCAGCACTTTACAATTCGGAAGCAGATTCTCAAGAAGAAGATCATGATGGTGGTCGGAGCCTGTATCTTCCTCATCGCGGCAGCCAGGCACTTCCTCTGTTCTTCGGTCTCTCTTAAAGCACAGGCGGTATGGACGGCAGAGAGGAACACTATCCCGATTATCCATTGTTCAAGGGGCTTCAACGTCCCCTTGAATTTATGGGTATTCAGGGACGATACATCTATTGGGCGGCAGCTACGATAGGCATTGCCATAGTCGGCTTTATCATAGCCTACTGTCTGGCAGGATTCGTTCTCGCACTGATTGTACTGGCAGTTACCGTAACAAGCGGTGCCGGACTGATTCTGTTCAAGCAGCGCAAGGGGCTGCACAGCAAACGACAGGAACGAGGAGTGTTCATCTATGCCTATTCCAAGAAAATGTAACAGAAAACCATTTGACCATGAATAGATATATTGAATGTTGAACGTGGGTAGCTTGTCCTTTGATTAGGTCAGCCTGCCCTTAATTGTAAATAACCGAATGATTACATACATCTTCCTGATTTTATTGCCATTTGCGCAGGCATGGCCATTTCGGTCTATGCCTTTGGCACGGGAGGCAAACGGAAGCGGATATTCCAGGACATCTATTTCTCCGTGGAAAATGCAGACGGTATCGGTGTGATATATACCAAGACAGGCGAATATTCCGCTGTGCTGAAAGTGGAGAATCCGGTGCAGAAGTATTGTGCCAACATCGATGCCTATTACGAGTTCACCCAACTCTTTACCGCCATAGCACAGACATTGGGAGAAGGATACGCCCTACACAAGCAGGACATTTTTGTAAAAAAGAGCTTTGAGGGAATGAACGGTGAGGAACGTGAATTTCTCTCTTCATCCTATTTCCGTTACTTCAACGGCAGACCATACACCGACAGCGAATGTTATCTGACCATCACTCAGGAATCCAAGAAGAGCAGCCTGTTTTCATACGACAGCAAGAAATGGCGTGATTTCCTCGTGAAGATACGCAAGGTGCATGACCAGTTGCGTGATGCAGGTGTTCAGATAAGTTTCTGGGCAAACAGGAAGTCAGCGACTATGCAGACCGCTACTTCGCCATGAATTTCAGAGACAAGGTAGTCTCCATGACCAATTTCAAAGTGGATGACGAATGTATCTCCATGGGCGACAGGCGTTGCAAGGTATATAGCCTTGTGGATGTGGATAGCGTAAGCCTGCCTTCCGTCATCCGTCCTTACATGAATGTGGAAGTCAACAACAGCAGTATGCCAATGGATTTGGTATCTGCGGTATCATCCATACCCAACGCCGAAGCCGTGGTGTATAACCAGATGATATTCATTCCCAACCAAAAGAGAGAGTTGGCCTTGCTTGACAAAAAGAAAAACCGCCATGCGAGTATGCCCAATCCCGGCAACCAGATGGCAGTCGAGGACATCAAGCGTGTGCAGGAAGTGGTGGCACGAGAGAGCAAGCAATTGGTATATACCCACTACAACCTTGTGGTAGCCATATCCGCAAAGACCGACATCCACAAATGCACGAACCATCTGGAGAACAGTTTTTCGAGGATGGGTATCCACATATCCAAGAGAGCCTATAACCAGTTGGAGCTGTTCGTCAATTCCTTTCCCGGCAACTGTTACGGCATGAATCCGGAGTATGACCGTTTCCTCACTTTAGGAGATGCGGCCACCTGTCTGATGTACAAGGAGCGCATCCTGCATAGCGAGAAGACACCTTTGAAAATCTATTATACGGACAGGCAGGGTGTACCTGTGGCTATCGACATCACAGGAAAAGAGGGCGCGGAAAAACTGACCGACAACAGCAATTTTTTCTGTTTGGGGCCTTCGGGAAGCGGCAAGAGTTTCCACATGAACAGCGTGGTGCGCCAGCTTCACGAGCAAGGGACTGATGTGGTCATGGTAGATACCGGTAACTCATACGAGGGATTGTGTGAATACGTGGGAGGCAAATACATCTCCTACACGGAGGAACGCCCCCATTACCATGAATCCGTTCCGCATCAACCGACAGGAACTGAACGTGGAGAAGACCGGTTTTCTGAAAAACCTTGTCCTGCTGATTTGGAAAGGAAGCCAAGGGACTGTCACCAAGACAGAAGACAGACTGATAGAACAGGTCATCACAGAGTATTATGACACCTACTTCAACAAGTTTAACGGCTTTACACCGCCCAAGAGGATTTGCGCAAAAGTCTCCTGATTGACGAGCGCAACAAAGGCGGCAACCGTTCCGAAAACGAAGCGGAACTGAACGCACGGATAGAAAAGGTTATCGACGAGATAGAGCGAAGAAGAAAGGAACTGAAAGTGGAATCATTGTCATTCAACACATTCTATGAGTTCTCCGTACAACGCATCCCCGACATCTGCAACGAGAACAGCATTTTGGGGATAGACTTCTCTACCTACCGCTATATGATGAAAGACTTCTACCGGGGCGGCAATCACGAAAAGACCCTGAACGAGAATATGGACAGTTCGCTGTTTGACGAGACCTTCATCGTCTTCGAAATCGATTCCATAAAAGATGACCCGCTCCTGTTCCCCTTGGTGACGCTCATCATCATGGACGTGTTCTTGCAGAAGATGCGCATCAAGAAGAACCGCAAGGTCTTGGTCATTGAAGAGGCATGGAAAGCCATCGCTTCCCCACTTATGGCGGAATACATCAAGTTTATGTACAAGACCGCCCGAAAGTTCTGGGCAAGCGTGGGTGTGGTGACACAGGAAATCCAGGATATCATCGGCTCTGAAATCGTAAAGGAAGCCATCATCAACAACTCCGATGTGGTGATGCTGCTTGACCAAAGCAAATTCCGTGAACGCTTCGACACCATCAAGGCGATACTCGGACTGACCGATGTGGACTGCAAGAAAATATTCACCATCAACCGATTAGAAAATAAAGAAGGACGTTCATTCTTCCGTGAGGTCTTTATCCGCCGTGGCACAACCAGCGGAGTCTATGGTGTGGAAGAGCCGCATGAATGCTATATGACCTACACCACGGAACGAGCGGAGAAAGAAGCGTTGAAACTCTACAAGACAGAGCTACAATGCAGCCACAAGGAAGCTATCGAGCGGTATTGTGCCGATTGGGATGCTTCCGGGATAGGCAAATCCCTGCCGTTCGCCCAAAAAGTGAACGCTGCCGGGAAAGTATTGAATCTTCATCAGCCAAAGACAAAACAACAATGAAACGGTTCGCTCTCATAATAATGACAATAGCCACGATTTTCGTCCAACAGGCCCACGCCCAGTATTACAGCGTGAACTTCGATGCGAAAACCGTGGCCGCAATGGTTGCAGCCTACGGTACAGGAACTGTTGCCGAGGCATATTATGACGAGCAGGTACAAGCCATCCTGAAACACTATAAGGCTTCGGAAGTGGCAACAGCCGGTATATTCGCAAGCAAATTCCTGGAGCGCAGAGCACTCACAGATTTGGGCATCTGGAGCAGCACCACGGAAAATTATTACTATCGGAGAATCTATCATTTAGTGGCACACAAGATTATCCCCAAGACATGGATTGTCGCCAAGCTGATGCTCCGTTCCCCTCAGACAGCCCTTCATTGGGGCAGCTATCTGATGAAGGTGTGTGATGATACCAAAGCCTCTGTATGCAGTTCGAGAGCATTGTCACCAACAGCACCTTGTCATTTTCTGACATCGCCTTTTTGGAGTTCAACGAAGAGATAGCCGCTATTTTGAAACTCTCGAAAATCGGCAATGTGGATTGGAAACGCCTCTTTGACGACTATCCAAAGTTCCGGGCAATTTCACGAAAGAGAACCTAAAAGCCGATTTGGACAAACTCTACCAAATAGGAGCCGGTCTTGCCACTTCGGGTATCACCAACATCGGTAACGCCCTTTGCAGCAAAACTCTTTCCATGAGCTGATGAACGGCAAGGTCAGCAAGGCCATTGACATCTACGAGCATTACAGCGGTCTCTTCGAGCAGTTGGAAAACAATGCAGGACAGACCATACTTGGTATCGTGGGCGTCCGGACAATGTGGCAGGATTGTTCAAGTTCAGTGATTACAACCTCACTTCGTGGATTACCGATTATTTAGATGAGACTTCGGGCAGCTATTATACCCAGCGGTGGTATATCGCCAGACGTGACCGTGGCAGCGTGCCGCTTTGTGACTATGTGCCTCCGACCGATGACAAGAGCATTCTTGAAGGTGGCGAATGGACCCGCTTCAAGACAAGCGATCCGAATTTCTATCCCAATGCCTCGCAACGGGAACAGGCCCTTTCCAATTCGGAGCGTTATGCAGGATGGTCAAGAAACAGGGTGCAACAGCTCAACAATGCCAATGACGGATTCAATTACGCCATCAATTATTATCAGCACAGTTACGTCATCAAAAAGGAAAGAAGCAGACCAAGAAAGCATACGCCTACGAAATCCACGTCACGAAAAGTTGGGACAACGAGGAAGTCGTTTACGAGGATCTGTTTGACTCCTACTCCATGGACTTGAACACTTTCAAGGCACAACTAAATGCACTTTTGTCAGAGTTCAACGAGAACGAAGACGGGTATGTCTATTATATCGCGTCCGACAGCCGGAACTATTATCAGGCAACCAACGAAGAGAAGCTGAAAGGCTGTGAGACGGTAACAATCAGTGTGACCTGTTCGGATGGAGCGACACTTGGGCAGGGAACGACCCAGTACAAGTGCCGTAAATGCGGAAAGTCGCTTAACGCCCATTCTAAAGAGTGTGCGATGAAGACCACAGCCGAGAGCGAAGAACTTGACTTGTCGGAACTGGACGCTCTACAACGAGAAGCGGACAACAAAGTCTATTCGCTCCAATCTCAAATATCGGCATTGGAGAAAGAAAATGAATCCCTTATCAAACAGATAGCAAATGCCAGTGTGGAGGATGCTGTCTCACTCCGTCAGAAATACAATGAGAACAAGGCGGAAATAGAGAGGCTGAAGCCGGAGCTTGCCACCTGGCAGCAAAACAGGCTGAAATGCACAGGCGAAAGAAGAATCAAAAAACGACAATGATGTGGCGACCGATGACTACTACCGCATCCCGGCAATCATGCAGGACTGCAAGACGGCTTACAACATCACTTGGCAGGATAACGGCTCTTGGAACGGCTACACTTTTATCAGAAAAGGGACGATATCCAATATCAACGGTATCATCACGTTAAGGGCAACACTGAAAATCGCACGCAAACCGAAATATTTTCTAGGTATCAAGATACACAGAGCCATCCTGCAAATCTCGTGGGACTTGACCACGGAATATTCCGATACCCACGTGGTGGAAATAATGACACTCGATCCCGGCATGAACGAAAAGGAGAAGGCGAAGTTAGTCAACGACCGTATAGCCGAGATTGCGAAAGAATATCCGAAATGCAAGATAACTACGGAATATGCACGGACAGCCCCACAGGATGACACGAAAACCAACGACATGTACCATCTACTTTGGTCGAGCGACCGTCTTGAGATTGCCCGTGAAGTGGATTCCCGGCTTACGAAGATTTATGCGGACTTGGTATCGTTGGAAAAGATGATGCACTACAAGCGCAGTATCATCGACGTGCTGAAGGATGTGCTGCCACCAATCAATGACGAACAGGGGCGCAGGCTGTCTCTTGTGGAAGAATGCCACGACCGGTGGATGGAGATCGTAAGAAACAAAAAGATCAAGGAGGCAAGCGATGAACACAGGCAAGACATACATATTAGGATTGATACTCATGCTGCTTGTCCCTTTGTCCGCAAAGGCTCAGTGGAGTTTTGATGTAGGAACGGTAGAAGCCTACATCAACGACCATAAGCAACAGCGCAGCCTGTTGCTGGCCCGCTCCACATTGGAACACAGCAACAAACTCCTGCACGAATACAGCTGTAAGGAGACTGTCGGTTACAAGGAGTTGAACGTGGATTTGGATAAATACACCAGAGCCTTCGATGTGATTGACGTGATGTACCAGTCGCTACGCACGGCGTTGAATGTCCATTCCACCTATCAGGGAGTCAGTGACAGAATCTCTGACTACAAGGCGATGCTTGAAGATTTCAACGAAAAAGTCATCAAACGGAAGCACATTGAGTTGCAGATACGCTGATACTCTCCATCAATGCCAGAGCCATACGGATGATAGCCCAGGAAGGCGAATACCTCTACAAGTCCGTGAGCGATTTGGTATTGTACGCCACAGGAGCGGCAGTCTGTTCCACTTCGGACTTGCTGATGGTGCTGAACAGCATCAACCATTCTTTAGACACTATCGAAAGACATCTGAACAGGGCCTACTTCGAGACGTGGCGGTACATACAAGTCCGTATCGGCTATTGGAAAGAGAAGTCTATCGCACCAAAAGCAAACGGGAACTTATAGACGATGCTTTCGGCAGGTGGAGGCAATCAGGAAAACTGGATTATTGACAACGAAAAAACAGAGAAATATATGAAATGGATATTGACAACAGTAATGATGATGGCTGTGACAATCGGAGCGAAAGCCCAATATGTCACTTACAACCACGATTCTCCCAAGATGAATCAGATTACAGTGGGAGAAACCGGAGTCGGTGCTCTCAAACCTGAACTTTATTACACGTTGCTGCACAACAAATACAAGAAAACGGCAGCAGTAAAGAACAAGCTCGCATTCCGCACGACGGCAGGTGTGGCGTCCTATCAACAGGTGGACGAGGCAGAAGCCATTGACTCCGCACTGACCAGCCGGGCCAAGATTGAAGCCTTGAATGTGGCAGACCGACAGGTGGATCTTGCCTGGCTTGCGGAAAAGGACAAGGTAGAATCCAGATGCGGCAGTTTCAGAAGAACATAGACCGCATATTGCTGACAGGCGGCTTACCAAAAGAGAAGAACGTTGGAGCGACTACTACCAGGTATATCAATGCGCCATCAAAGCGACAAAGGATGCTATATGCCCAATGCAGAGCGAAAGCGACAATATCTGCAAATCTATGCCGATGTCTCCAAGCAGAATGATGTGCTGGTCAAATACCTCGTCCACGTTGAGCAACCGCAATGCCACGAAAATCTCCTTTCGGCAAGCAACAACCGCTCGATAGACAAGAGAAGCATCATCAGCAATGCCATGAGCCGCTGGAATGAATCCCGGTCGGCAGTACGAGGGTCGCAAGGCGATGGCGGAAGCGATGACGGAAACGGTAATGAGAGTGTAAACAGATAATAATAGTATGATAAACAAACAGACAAATGGCAAGCGGAGATATACTTTCAGACTTCGGCATCAATCTGCTTGAAGAAGAGATAGATGACGTGATTTTTCAGACCAACGAGTTCCTGACGGATGCCACGTTTACAGGTTCACAGGGGCCGTTTTGGTGGATATTGCAGATGTGTATGGCACTCGCAGCCCTGTTCGCCATTATTATGGCGGCAGGCATGGCGTATAAGATGATGGTCAAGAACGAGCCGCTGGATATTATGAAGCTGTTCAACCGTTGGCGATTTCCATCATTCTCTGTTGGTGGTACCCACCGGCAGACACAGGCATGGTAAACAGCGGCAGCAACTGGTGTGTGTTGGACTTCTGTCCTATATCCCGAACTGCATCGGTTCTTATACGCACGACCTGTATCAGGCAGAAGCCACACATATTGAGGATAAATTCCAGGAGGTGCAACAACTCATTTTTGCGAGAGACACGATGTACACCAGTCTGCAAGCACAGGCAGATGTGGCGCACAGTGGCACTTCCGACCCCAACCTGATAGAAGCCACCATGGAACAGACAGGTGTGGACGAAGTGACCAATATGGAGAAAGATGCAGCCAAACTATGGTTCACCTCTCTCACATCGGGAATCATGGTAGGAATAGATAAAATCGTGATGCTCATAGCCTTAATTGTTTTTAGAATCGGTTGGTGGGCAACAATTTACTGCCAGCAAATCCTGCTCGGAATGCTGACGATATTCGGTCCGATACAGTGGGCGTTCTCGCTATTGCCCAAGTGGGAAGGAGCCTGGGCAAAGTGCTGACAAGGTATCTGACAGTACATTTTTATGGTGCGATGCTCTACTTCGTCGGGTTTTATGTGCTGTTGCTTTTCGACATCGTGCTTTGCATACAGGTAGAGAACCTGACGGCAATCACGGTAAGTGAGCAGACAATGGCAGCTTACCTGCAAAACTCCTTTTTCTCGGCAGGCTACCTTATGGCAGCAAGTATCGTGGCATTGAAATGCCTGAACCTTGTTCCGGACTTGGCCGCCTGGATGATACCGGAGGGCGATACCGCATTCTCAACCCGAAACTTCGGTGAGGGTGTGGCGCAGCAGGCAAAGATGACAGCGACAGGTGCAATCGGCACATTGACAAGATAAGATTAACAAACAATTAAACAGAATAAAGAAATGGAATTACAAAAGAAATTTGACAAATGGCTGGAGGACGAAAAGTTTGTGACCTTTGCCAACAAGCGTTTGAAAGACGAGATTTTACACGTACCAGAAAACCATCTTCTTGACCCTAAACATGAAGAGTTGGAAGAGGGCTTTGAGAATTACGACTGTTATGCAGCTCCTTTGGCGACATACCTGACCTACTGTTTGCAACTGGCCAAATGCAGCAGGAATGCCAAGAAACGCAAACGAGGCATTGGTGGGTGTATGTACAAGTCCATATACTGGGATTCTACACCAAAGTATTCGCTTGTGAGTTTGAAAATCTGGTCAGGATGGTTAATGAAGAGATTATGCTCATACTCCACAGTGAATATACCCAAGTTTAAGAATACAAAGACAGTAAGGTATGGTTATCAAGAATCTGGAAAATAAAATCAAACTGGTCGGCATCATCTGTTCGCTCTTCCTTGCCGGCTGCATCATCATCAGCATGGGCAGTATCTGGACGGCAAGACGATGGTTGCAGATGCACAACAGAAAGTATATGTATTGGACGGCAACGTGCCTATACTGGTCAACCGCACCACCATGGAAGAAACCCTCGATGTGGAAGCCAAGAGTCATGTAGAGATGTTCCACCACTTCTTCTTTACGCTTCCACCCGATGACAAATATATCCATTACACAATGAACAAGGCGATGTATTTAGTGGATGAGACCGGATTGGCACAGTACAATACGCTCAAAGAGAAAGGCTTTTACTCCAACATCTTAGGAACGAGTGCCGTCTTTTCAATCTATTGCGACAGCATTGCCTTTGACAAGGGGAAAATGGAGTTCACCTACTATGGCCGTCAGCGTATCGAGCGCAGGAGCAATATCCTGATGCGTGAATTAGTGACGGCAGGACAGCTCAAACGAGTGCCCCGAACAGAGAACAATCCGCATGGGTTGTTGATCGTGAACTGGCGCACCCTTCTCAATAAAGACATCGAACAGAAAACGAAAACAACTTATTAAAACGTACAGTTATGAACATCAAAGGATTCCGCAGGATGCTGGTCGGCGAGAAAATACCAGACAAGAACGATCCTCAATATAAAGAGCGGTATGAACGCGATGTGAATGCAGGGCGCAAGTTCGCCAAGGCGACACGCATAGACAAAATGGCGGCAAAGATACAGGAGTTTGCCAACAGGAACAAGATCCTGTTCTTGGTCATGGTATTCGGCTTTGTCATCGGCACATTCACATTCAACATCTACCGTTTGGCAAAAGCTACCACCACGGACAGGAAACGAGAAGTGCCACGGAAGTACAGGACAGCCTGCTCAGGAAACGGCACAAGGATTTGGTAACACCCATAGTAGAACCCCGACAATCAGAACAGCGATGAAGAATATATTTGAGAAAATCAATTTCAAGCAGCCGAAGTATATGCTTCCTGCCATTCTGTACATACCGTTGCTGGCCGCCTCGTATTTCATTTTCGACCTGTTCAATACGGGGAAAGCGGAGATACCCGACAAAAGCTCCAGACAACGGAGTTCCTGAACCCCGACCTGCCCGATGCCACGATTAAGGGCGGAGACGGAATCGGAAGCAAATATGAGAACATGGCAAAATCGTGGGGAAAGATAGCCGATTACACGGCGGTTGACAATATAGAACGAGAAGAACCCGATGATGACAAAGAAAAATACGAGTCACAGTACAGCCAGGACGAAGTCGCCCTCTTGGGCGAACTGGAACAGCAGAAAGCGTTGGCCGCAGAAGCAGCCGAAGCCGGAACGAGAGAACAGGAAGCCTCAAGGAGTTGGAACGTGCCCTTGCTGAAGCAAGCTGAAAGCGCAGGAGCAGGTTGCCCCGATTATGGAAGACAGCCTTGAAGAGCAAGCCGACACCCCTGTTGCCGTCAGCGGAACCATCGAGGAAGACAGTCGTGCCGTAAGTGACCATCCGATACCGAGAAGCCGGGTGAAATGGTCAAGAAGGTCAAAGTACCTTCCGATTATTTCAACACCATTGCCCACAACGAACACGAACCGAACCTTATCAAGGCAATCATTGACGAAAATGTCAAAGCCGTGGAAGGCAGCCGTGTAAGGCTTCGTCTGTTGGATGATGTGGAGATAAACGAGACGGTCGTCAAGAACGGTCCTACCTCTATGCCATTATGAGCGGTTTTTCCTCGCAAAGGGTAAAAGGGACTATCAGCAGTGTGCTTGTGAACGATGAAATCATCAAGGTCAGCCTTTCCCTTTACGACACCGACGGACTGGAGGGATTGTAT
>ENA-OQAS01000510-OQAS01000510.1-human-gut-metagenome-genome-assembly--contig:-NODE-510-length-20076-cov-3.253196_pt1 | contig 20076 bp, 26 predicted proteins | sample MGYA00242733_ERZ504523 | MGnify/ENA primary metagenome ERZ504523 (study PRJEB26092, sample SAMD00036239) | human gut metagenome | host: Homo sapiens | study: EMG produced TPA metagenomics assembly of...
CTTTGTTTCTGTTCATGGACATGTTTACAGCGGTTTTCCAACGGAAATTTTCATTCATAAAAGGAGTACCCTCGAGTGTCAATTCGATACCAGTGTTACGAATTTTACCTGCATTGATATAACGGAACGCATAAAGTGAACCAGCCGGATTGGCTACTCTTAACAGTTGGTTCTTTGTATCTGTACGATACCATGTAAAGTCAATTCCGAAGCGATTATTGAAAAACTTCCATTCTGTACCGAATTCAATGGAAGTACTGATTTCCGGTTTCAAATCACCACGTTGTTCTATATCGTTTGTTTGGATACTTCCACCACATTGAATGATATCAGCTAAATTGGTGATGCCGATGGGAAGGTCATTGCCGACCTGTGCAAATGAACCACGGAATTTTGAAAAATTGATCCATTCCGGTAGTTTGATGCTGTTGCTCATAATCCAAGTCAAACCTACTGACGGATAGAAAAATCCATTTTTCATACTTTCTGTGTTTGCCAGGGTGGAAGACCAGTCATTACGTGCTGTAATATCTAAATAAATAGCATCTTTCCAACCCACTTGTGCTGTACCAAATAAAGATTGTATAGTACGTTTCGCATCAATTGTTTGGTTGATATATCCCTTTGAAGAGAATATAATATTGGAAACGGTAAATACATTAGGACGATATAAAGATGCTGTTTTGGAGTCGATCATTAAAGAATTGGCTTTGCTGACGTTAATGCTGGTTCCTAATGCGGCATTGATGGAAAATCACTAAAGGTTTTGTTGAACATGGCCATGAAATCACCATATACTTGGAAGTTTTGTTCATCCGACCATACATAGCGTCCGTTAGGTAACCCTGTTTCATCATTTTTTCCGGCAATGTTTGCTGCTGTTGATGCATACATCTTGTTGTCAAACTTATCACTTACATAGTCTACATTCCGCGTGCCTGGATACTTAACCAGTCAGTTGCTTTTATATTTGCACTGATAGAGCTAATGCACGGTAACGTTTACTCTTGTTGGTCACACGATTTTTTATCCAGTACGGATTCTGATCCCATTCGCTGAATGAGCCGTCTTCATTTTTTGTATACCAATTCTGTAAGTTCATATTGCGGTCAGTATCGAAAACTTCAAAGTTTTCAGCGTAGGGAGCCAGATCGGCACCACGGGGAAAAGAATACAAGCCAACCAGCGGATTCAGATAATAACCACCTCCGGCAGGAGTATTACGGATAGTTTGTGTCATCAAACTGGCATTTCCGTCCAATTTTAAACGATCATTAAAGAAACTGGCTGTTTCACGGAAAGTAATATTGTGCTTTTGAAGCTTATTTGAGTCCACGATACCTGTCCCCCGGGTATTGGCATAAGAAAAGTAAGTTTGCATTTTGTCATTACCTGTTTGGAAGGTTAAAGAGTTGATGGCTGTAATACCATTGCCAAACCAATTACCTACGTTATCATAGTCTGTCAGATTTCCTTTGTCGCCCCAACTGCTGGTACCATCGGCAGTTTGTCCATAATTGTTTTGAAATTCCGGCAGGCTGACAGCATGGTCTACTGTCAGGTTAGAGGAGAATGTAACTCTTGACATACCGGCTTTCCCTGATTTTGTAGTAATTAAAATAACACCGTTGGCAGCTTGGGAGCCATAGAGAGCAGCGGCAGACGCACCTTTTAATATACTCATACTTTCAATATCATCAGGGTTCAAGTTGGAAACACCGTCACCAGAGTCATGGTTGACCCCGTCATTTTCACCTCCCATAACGGTGGCTGTTGATTCTGTTGTGATATTCAGCATAGGAACGCCATCTATGACATATAACGGTTGGTTGTTACCACTGGCGAATGCTGAACGTGCACCACGGATAGATACTTTTGCCGAACCTCCCAGACCGGATGAACTCTTTGTTATTTGCACACCGGCAGATTTACCGGCTAATGAATTGATCATATTAGCGTCCTTTACTTTATTCAGTTCGTCACCATTCAGTTGCTGAGTGGAATAAGTTAAAGAGGCTTCTTTCTTTTTAATACCCATAGCGGTTACTACAACAGTTTCCAGTTTCAATGCATCATCTTCCATTTTAATGGTAAAATTAGTCTTTCCGTTTACTGGAATTATGACTTTTTTATAACCGATATAAGATATAACCAGTTGTGCATCAGCCGGAACTTCTAACGTAAAGTTACCGTCAATATCGGTAATTGTACCGTTAGTAGTACCTTGTTGAATAATGTTTGCACCGATAATTGCTTCACCTTGCATATCAGTTATAGCACCTTTAACAGTGATTGTATTTTGCTGTTTTACTTCCTCACGGGCTATATTGCTTTCTTTTGTCAAAACAATGTTTTTACCTTCCATAACATAAGTGATACCAGTTCCGGAAAAAACTTCATCTAGAATTTCGGATACGGCTTTATTTTTTGCGTTGATTTTTACCTTGCGGCTTAGATCTACATTTTTCTTACTATAGACAAACAGGTAATTAGTTTGTGATTCGATGGCAGAAATCAATTGGGCTACCTTCATGATGTTGGTATCCAGACTGACTTTGGCGTTCTGAGAGTGTACATCCATACTGAATGCGCTGAATGCTGTGGTTAACAGAAGAATTAAGGTGATCTTCATAGTTCGTAATATTTGTTTAAAAGCTAAACTTTTTGGGCATAAGTACCCTTCCAAAGAAATTTTTCTCATATCTTTGTAATGTGTTAAGTTAATAAATTTGATTAAGGTCAATTGTTAGCTGTCGAATCGGGGAGTATGGGGGTACTTTCCGATTCTTTTTTCAAAGGTTTTTATGTAATCATAACAGTTCATTTTTTAAGGTTAAACTTCTATTGTGATTTTATTCTATGGTTATCTTGTTATGTTCGTTATCAATATTGTATTTAAACGGATGGTCTTTTTGTATAACTTTTAGTATATGCTCTATGCCGTCCAAATCTTTGAATTTACCAGTGCAGCGGTAGTTCTCTAAGATTTTAGGATTCTTCACTGTTATCTTATAATTATAATATAGAGCAATCTTGTCCAGTAACTCTTTAAACGGAACATCATCGAAATAATAAATGCCTTGCATCCATGCCAAAGCATTGTTACTGCTCATTTCGCCCGTTTTGTATTTGCCGTTTTCCATTGAGAAATACTTTCCTTTTGTCAGGCTGGTAATTGGCTTTTCTTCTTTTGCATTGTTGGTAAGCAAGTTGATGGAACCTTCTATCAGTCTGGCTATAAAGCTGTTTGAACCTTTATAGGAGCATACATCGAATTTTGTTCCGGTGACTTGCACCTTTATGTTTTCTGTCTGCACATAAAAAGGAATCTCCTTATTGTGTGCCACCTCGAAATAGGCTTCTCCGTCTAACGTGACTTACGGTCTTTTTTACCGAAGTTTTCATCATAAGTTAGTGTGGTTTGGGAATTCAACCATACTATAGAACCGTCAGGAAGATCCATCTGTGCACGTTGACCTGCTGGAATACGGATGGTTTGTGACAATTGTTGTTTAGGTTTATGCATATGTGGCAAATCCATTACAAAAACAATAGCCAGCATGGCGGCAATGGCAATCAGTGGGTACAGGTACAGATGCCCTTTCGGTTTCCGTTGTATGTTCGAACCGTCAGAAAAAAGGGTGACATCAAACAGCATTCGCTCTTTTAGAAAGTGTTCCTTGTTTTCTACACTGCTTTCTACCCATTCCACAATCTGGTTTTCCTCTTTTTCGGTGGTTTCTCCTCTGAAATATTTATGTAGCAATTCGGTTTTCATTCTTTCTGCATTTTGTATATAGAACAGGATAGCTGGAAACAACCCTAGTAGAAAAATGATTTTTTTTCGATTTTCTCAAAAAAAGTGCTTTTTATCCTCTTTTTTCATTTCAAGTAAAATTATTACCCCCCTGACACACTGCTAATAAAAAATATTAGTAACTTTGCAACACCCAAAATAAGCGAGATTGTATTTATACACTATAAACAAAAATAAGAGATTATGATGACAATTGACAAATTCAACTTTGCCGGTAAAAAGGCAATTGTCCGTGTGGACTTCAATGTACCTTTGGACGAAAATGGTAAAATTACTGATGATACTCGTATCCGTGGTGCTCTTCCTACACTGAAAAAAGTGTTGCTGATGGTGGCAGCTTGATTATCATGTCACATATGGGTAAACCCAAAGGTAAGGTAAATGCTAAATATTCATTGAGCCAGATTGTCGATGCTGTTTCTGAAAAATTAGGTGTACCTGTTCAATTTGCTCCTGATTGTGCGAAAGCCGGTGATGCTGCAGCTGCTTTGAAACCGGGTGAAGTCCTGTTGTTGGAAAATTTGCGTTTCTATCCTGAAGAAGAAGGAAAGCCTGTTGGCATTGACAAAGAAGATCCTGCATACGAAGATGCCAAGAAAGCGATGAAGGCTTCTCAGAAAGAATTTGCCAAGACTTTGGCTTCTTATGCTGATTGCTATATCAATGACGCATTCGGTACTGCTCACCGTAAACATGCTTCTACAGCCGTTATCGCTGACTATTTCGATGCGGACAACAAGATGTTGGGGTATTTGATGGAAAAAGAAGTTCAAGCTGTTGATAATATCCTGAAAGATATCAAGCGCCCGTTCACGGCTATTATGGGTGGTTCCAAGGTGTCTACTAAGATTGGTATCATTGAAAACCTGATGGATAAAGTGGATAACTTGATTCTTTGCGGTGGTATGACTTATACTTTTGCAAAAGCTCAAGGTGGAAAAATTGGTAATTCTATCGTAGAAGATGACAAATTGGATTTGGCTCTTGATATCATTGCTAAGGCTAAAGCTAAAGGTGTGAATTTGGTATTGGGCTCTGATTGTGTGGCTGCTGATGCATTCTCTAACGATGCTCATACTCAGGTTGTTCCTGCAAATAATATTCCTGACGGATGGGAAGGTTTGGATGCAGGTCCTGAAACTCAGAAAGCATTTGCTGCTGCTATTGAAGATGCCAAGACTATTCTGTGGAACGGTCCTGCCGGTGTTTTTGAATTCGATAACTTTACTGCCGGTTCACGTGCTATCGCTGAAGCTATCGCAAAAGCAACTAAGAACGGTGCATTCTCATTGATCGGTGGTGGTGACTCTGTAGCTTGTATCAACAAGTTCGGCATGGCTGACCAGGTTTCTTATATCTCTACCGGTGGCGGTGCTTTGTTGGAAGCAATTGAAGGAAAAATTCTTCCGGGTGTTGCAGCTATCAAAGGTGAATAATTAATTTTCTGCTATATATAAAGCAGCCTTTTCGAAAGCTGCCTTTTTTATATTCTTTATTTTGTACTTTTCAGAACATGAACAAAACTGTTGCTACCAGTCTGTTGTTTGAAACAGAATGAGTATCAATAATTTTTCCGTTAGAACTTTTCATGGAACCATACCATGCGGAAGTAAGATTGTATTCAACTCCCAATTTCCAGTGAGGCACATTATAGGTTAGTTCTGCGCTGGTACTTACCAATTGGTCTACATTGGTTCCTGTACCATACATTTTACTTATTTCGTCACTCGTTCCTAAATTTTTCATATAACCTAAAAAACAGCCGGTTTCCATTTCTTACCGTATGCAATATTCAGCCATGAACTAGAATTCCGGTTGGGGGAATACTCTTGTTCTCCCGTACGGGCATCAGTGGATTTTACACCGTATCCGCCCAGCATGGATACTTGTGTAAGATTGGAACCCAAAACACTTTTTGCTGCCACATACCATAGGGGAGAAGTATATTTCATGTGAACTTCGTAAGACAGGGCAGTGACACGTTCATCCACTTTGTAAACTTCATCTTCTACTACCGATTGAGTACGAGGTTTAATGAAATCATTTCAATGCCTGCTCCCACTAGCCAGTTGCTTCTTTTGTAATCTGCACCAATATAGATTTCGGGTATACAACTTTCTTTTATGTATTTCTGGCTTTTCCCATCAGGACCTTGAGACAGGTATTGGGATTGCCAAATAGCCGCGCCTGTCAGTTGTATATCACCAGCTTTGTAGCGGAATCGTATTTGTGGGGCACGGCTGAACGGTTGGAAAGGAGCTCCCATATTCAGATTCAGAATTTGTGGAGCAACGTCACCATATAACGGATGCCAGGTTTGTCCCAACAGTAAAGACGGTTTTCCCCAATCAAGGTTTAAATAGGCATGGCGCAGACGTACAGTGGAGAAGGTTGTTCCTGATCCGCGGAAGTCATTTCTACTTTTGCGGAGGTTTTTGCTCTTCCCAACCTGGGACCTTGCACATCTATTCCCAAACGTATATAAAGTATAAAAGCTTCCATTAGCTGTCGCATTCAGGTCTTTACCTGTTGCATCGTACACTTTATCTTTAGGATACATATAGAAAAGCCCGTCAACAGTTTCTTCATTGGCACGACTATTATAATAGAAGTCGGTGCGGATTTGTCCGTAGAACTTGTAATTGAAATCTTTGTCTTGAGCAAAACTTTTTGCCGATAGCAGTAAAAATGTGAATAAAAATAAATATTTTCTCATATTTTAAAGGGTTATTATAAACAGTCGGCAATTACATAATTTATTTGAAAATCGCACGTGTGTCTTGGTAAAAGAATTATGCGCCTCTACATATAAAGTCTGCACCGATACAAATTATTTTTGTTGCCTCATTCAAGGCAACATTTGAATCTTGTCGTATTCTTCATCAGTTACGGGTTCTAACCATTCATTGGATGTGTTTTCTCCGGAAAGTTCGAATGCAAGGTGGGCGAACCAGCTGTTGGCGGCTGCACCGTGCCAATGTTTTACGTTGCAGGGATATGGATCACTGTGCCGGGAAGAATCTCAACGGCTGCTTTACCTTCCTCTTGATACCAGCCACGACCGGCTATGCCGATAAGCATTTGTCCGCCACCTTGAGTTGCATGGTGGATGTGCCAGTTGTTACGGCAGCGTGGTTCAAAGGTGACATTGGAAATGTTTACCTGTTCACGAGAGATAGGGGCGAGGTAACTGTTACCAGTGAAATATTGTGCATAAGCGGTGTTTGGTTCTCCGATAGGAAAATCATTTCGCGTTGGAACGTTGTTTTTCATCTTTATCTTTACAAGAGATTTCTTCATTCCATACTTCTTTGGCAAGACGGAATGCCGCCCATGCTTTCGGCCATCCTGCATAGAAGCCGATTTGAGTGATGATCTCTGCAATTTCCGTACGCGTAATACCGTTGTTTTTGGCTGATTGGAGATGGAATGTAAGCGAACTGTCCGTTATTCCTTGACTGATGAGTGAGGTGATTGTGACTAAACTGCGGTCACGAAGACCGAGTTGCTCGGTGCGGCTCCACACTTCTCCAAAAAGAATGTCGTCATTAAGTTCCGCGAATTTAGGAGCGAATGTTCCTAATTGGTCGCGTCCTGCTGTCTGTTTGATCTTTTTTGTGCCATACTGGTTGTTGTTAAAATACTGAATATTAAAAGTAAAATGACTTTGTTCATAGCGTTCATATTTTAAGTTTTTCAATATAAATTCTATGTACAAAAGTATGGAGTTGAAAAAAAATAAGATTGTACCCGGATTACAGATTTTTATACCATTTTTCCTGTTTGGTTTGTTGTGCTTTTTAAAATGAAATTCCATTGTCATCCGGCTAAGTTTTCAATTAGGAAATAGAAAACAAGGTTTTGAGCCGGATTACAATGGAATTCAATTCTTCTTATATAAATAGGTAATTAATAGATTTCTATTTCATCCAAAGCTATTGTGCTGGGTACCTCGCTTTTATCATGTGGGCTATAGCAATCAATACCATTGCGTATTTTACCTCCGCTTGTAAATTCTATTTTTACCTTCACCGCTTCTTGTGCCGGAAATTCTATTTCTTCATCAAAACCTCTGAACGTATTTTCTTTGATATCGTAAGTGAATTCTTTTTCGGCTACTTTCTCGAATTTGTTGTCTAAAGAGGAAACATAGACTACAGCTTTGCTCACCGGCAATATTCCACCTGCTGCATTATACAATGTACCGAATCTGATTTTACGGATAGTGGCTTTCTCAAAGTCTACTATAAAAGTAACTTTGTCATTATTGTCTGGGCTGATACCTACCCACGGGGTGGAGGAGGCATTATTTCCACGTTTTCCATTGGTCAGTCCTAAAGTCACAGTGTCTGCGCCCAATATATCATTTTCTCCTAAAATATCACCTTTCATACCTTTGGGTTCGGGCATGATTTCATATTTTTTTCCACTGATTAAATTCTTGTAAAGCTGTTTATGAGTAACCTTACCGATTTGTTTGCCGTTAACGAAAGCAGCGGCTTTCAAGTCGTATGTGCCGTCCAATGGGAATGGATGATTGTATAAGTTGGCATGTATGGATGGTTGCTCACCATGAGTCGTATAATAGATTTGTGCTCCCGGATAGAATGTTTCCAGCTCTACATTCAGTACACCTTCTTGGGTGGCACGGGTGTTGATATTTACATCAAAGAAGTTGAGGCAAGGTTTTACGCCCATTGCTTCCAGACGTTGGAAGTCTTCAACCATGCGGTTGCAGAATGAAGTAATTCTTTTTCTTCATCGGAGTCCAGCCGGTTTCGGATATAGCGATCAGGCGTGGGAAGATTTGATAATCACGGTTATCCTCAGTTGGCATATATTCTGCCCAGCAATTGGCCTGTACACCAATGATGTGCTGTTTTACCAAACTGTCTGCATCAGCCGGTACAGGATTATAGCTGTATGTCTTTTTCAGTGTGTTGTATCCACCGATAGTAACAGGGGCTATTTCCGGTTCTTCCTGGTAATGGTCAAGGTAAGCGTAAGGATTAGGAGTCATAATAGCATCATGTCCGGCTTTGGCTGCGGTCATTCCGCCTTCCACACCACGCCATGACATCACTGTGGCGTTGGGGGCAAGCCCTCCTTCCAGTATTTCATCCCAACCGATGATATTACGTCCTTTGCTGTTCAGGTATTTTTCCACACGGCTTACGATATAACTTTGTAATTTCTCTTCTTTCGTATGCTTTCTTCCGTCTACGGGATTGGGAGTGATGTCATTTTCCAATCCCAGTTCACGTATCAGTTTTTGACAATGTTCACATTGTTCCCAAGCTGTTTTAGGACATTCATCACCACCTATATGTATATAAGAGCTTGGGAATAATTCCACCACTTCGTCCATGACTCCTTCCATAAACTGGAAGAAGGTGTCGGTAGGGCAGAATACTTGGTCAAACACACCCCATAATTTGCAAACTTCGTAGGTGCTGTCCGGAGTACAGGACAATTCAGGGTAGGAAGCGATAGCGCCAAGGCATGTCCAGGTAACTCTATCTCCGGAATGACAGTGATATATTTGCTTTGAGCGTATGCAACGACTTCTTTTATTTCGTCTTGTGTGTAAAAACCTCCGTGGGGCTTGCCGTCATATTTGAATGGGTAATGGGTATAGAAATAATCCACCATGGTTTCTGAACGTTGAGAGCCGATCTCAGTCAGTTTGGGGTATTTTTTGATTTCAATTCTCCAGCCTTGGTCGTCTGTAAGATGCCAGTGGAAGGTGTTCATTTTATGTGCAGCCAATACATCTATGAATTTTTTGATATAATCTATAGATGCGAAATGGCGGCATACATCCAGCATGGCTCCGCGATAGCGGAATGTCGGGGCGTCTTCTATTTCAACGCAAGGTACATCCATTCGGCATTACGTGCTCTTTCTTTACAATAGACATCCACCGGCAACAGTTGATACAGGGTCTGTAATCCATAGTAAAAGCCGTTAGGCGCCGATGCGGTAATTTTTATCAGTTGAGGGGTGACCGATAACTTGTAGGCTTCTTTTTCCATCCCCGGAATGCTGTCAAAAACAATGGAGGGTACATTTTCATGTAACTCTCAGTCGGTTTCAGCTTGAGACCGGCTATATCCAGGAGAGTGGTTGACAGGCCGGAAGCAATGTGTTTCACTTCTTGTGAGGCGTTAACGACGATAGGAACATCACTGTTCAGGTAAAAACGTCCCTGCTGCTCGCTCATGGTAACAGGCAATGGAACTACATTGTACTCATTGATTACTTCTTTCATTTGGCATCCACACATTAATAACCCAACGAAAAATACTGGCAGACTCTTTTTCTTCATAATAAATCTGTGTTAAGTTTTTAAATAAAGGGGGTATAGAAATTCTTTTTGGACAAAAATAGCAATAAAAACGGAATAAACATGTTTTTCAGAGAGATTAATATGTTTACAATATAAAAATATTTTTCACAGATTTGTTTCTTTATTGCTAATAGAATGCTATCTTTGTCCGAGTTAACCAATTTATTAATCTAACACGCATGACAGCAAATACCCCCAAACGGTTGCTTGCTCTTGACATATTGAGAGGCATCACTATTGCAGGCATGATTCTTGTAAATAACCCCGGTTCATGGGGGTATGTGTATACTCCGTTGGAGCATGCCGCCTTTAACGGGTTAACCCTACCGATCTCGTTTTTCCTTTTTTTATGTTCATTATGGGAATATCCACTTATATTTCTTTGCGGAAATATAATTTTACTTATTCTCATGCTACATTACGGAAGATTGTGAAACGTACAGTCGTTATTTTTTGTATCGGTCTGTTTTTGAATCTTCTGGCCAAATCGGTTTTTACACATCATCTGAATTTTGAAGAGTTGCGTTATTTAGGAGTCATGCAACGGCTTGCTATAGGATACGGTGTGACTAGTCTGGTTGCTATAACGGTGAAGCATAAATATTTTCCCGCTATCATTTGGTAACTTTGGCCGTCTATTTTCTTTTATTGGCTATGGGAGACGGCTTTAACTTGTCGGCCACTAATATAGTGGCCCGTTTTGATGTATGGGCATTGGGTACATCCCACATGTACCATGATGGTGGAATGGCGTTTGATCCGGAAGGACTATTGAGTACGCTTCCTGCGGTGTGCCATGTAATGGTAGGGTTTTATTGTGGAAAGTTATTGTTTTCTGCTAAAGATAATGACGAGAAGATACAACGATTGTTTTTGGTGGGTACTATTCTCACATTTGCTGGCTTTTTGTTAAGTTACGGCTGCCCTATCAATAAGAAGTGTGGTCGCCTACTTTTGTCATTACAACCTGCGGATTGGCATCCAGCTTTTTGGCTCTGCTTATCTGGATCATTGATATAAAAGGCTATCAAGGTTGGTGCGTTTTTTTCCGGTCGTTCGGAGTGAACCCTTTGTTTATCTATGTGTTTGCGGAAATAATGGGGATTCTATTGGGCGCTACGGGGGCAAGTGTCTTTATTTATGAAAAGGTACTGGTTCCGGTGTTGGGAAATTATCCCGGTTCATTAGCCTATGCTTTGTTGTATGTATTATTTTGTTGGAGTATTGTTCATATTTTATACAAGAAAGGTATTTATGTCAAGATCTAAAAACGGAAACAGAAAATTAGTTAAATGAAAGAGACGAAGAATGTTTTTATGTCAGAACTGACGGAGGTGTTTAGCAAACGTCAGCAACAGTTTGTTCAGTTTGCTTACTCGTATGTCAGGAACAGGGAAGAGGCTGAGGATATTGTAATGGGGGCTTTTACTAATGTATGGGAGCACCGGAATGAGTTACAGGAGGATACCAATATTTCTGCGTTGCTGTTGACTGCCATAAAAATCGTTCATTGAATCATTTGCAACACTTGGAGGTACGTATGCGTGCCGAGCAGCATATAGGAGATATGCGGCAGAAAGAACTGGCTTTGCGTATCTCGACTTTGGAGGCTTGTGATCCCGATAAATTGTTTTGTGATGAGATTCAAGCTTTGGTGCAGGAAGCCATTAGTGAATTGCCTCCTACAAGCAGGGAGGTGTTTATTTTGAGCCGGATGAAAAATTTACCGAACAAGGAAATTGCTTTGCGGCTGGATATTTCTGTAAAGACTGTAGAATTTCATATCACCCGGTCGCTGAAACAGTTGCGGGTGCAGCTGAAGGATTATCAGTTTCTTTGGAGTTTTTTATAAAACAAGACCATGTCTCAGTTATTTGGACATGGTCTTGTTCTTATTTCATATACAGGAATCAGAAACTATAATCTGCACTTAAACCGAACACTTTGTTGGTACGGCTATATACATTTGTTCCGGGTAGTCCGGTTCCGTTATAGTTGGTTGATTTTTTTGTATAATCCTCATAATTAGTCCACATATACCAACATTTAAATAGAGGTGTTTGTTCATCTTTATTTTGGCTCCGACTCCCAAAGAGTAAGAATCACAAGAAAAACTGGTGTCTGATTGATAGTTATCTGATAGTCCGTAGTCAGTGATTTGTCCACCACAGCTGAGAGTTAGTTGCTTGGTTACATCAAATTCAATACCTGCCAAGTATTCATTGGTTCCTTTAGTCAGATATTTTTGTTTGCCGTTTGCCATACCTGCATTTTTGTCATCATAAAAATGATATTCTACAGAAGCGCGAAGTACCGGAAGGAATTCGTAGGCGGCTGCGATAGAGAGCATGGCTGGAATATCATTGGGAGTATTCACACCGTGTTCGTAGGGGGCTACCATATCTTTGGCACTGGTGGATATTGTAAGTTCTTTGTATTGTTTTCGATATTCAAGTTGGTCTTGAATTCATATTTGGCACCAATGTTCAGTTTACCCAGTTTAGCATCTACACCGATAACAGGAGTAAGTCCCCAGCCGGTTTGGTCACAGTCTAGAGCAAGAGGCAACAGGTTTGTGTCTGTTCCTTTTACAATAGCGTTCAGAAAGCCTTTGTAGCCACCGGTAAAGTAGTTCATTCTACCTCCACCGAATACGGAAAGCCATTCGGTAGCTTTATAGGATAATCCCAGCTGCAAAGAGTAAATATATTGTTTACCGTCCATGGCACTTGTTATATCATACATATCAGGAGTTATAACCGTAGGTTTTTCTGCTTTTAAACCTTCTTGAAAAATACCTGCCATAGCTGAGGCGTCGAACATAGGCAGTCCGTCATCAAAAGACGCCTTTCCACCTCCGGCAGTGATGGCGAAGAATCCTGAAATTGTCCACTCACCTTTTTTATATGCGGCGAAGAGGCTGGGGATAACCGGTGCGGCGGCTGTTCCTTCGTAATATTTTTCAAAAGGCTTGTCTGCAACAGTAGGACCTGTGGCGTTAACGCCATTGTATGTCATAAAACTGGCATCAATATTTCTAGTCTGATAAGCGCTCTGAATGCTCAATCCTACATGGAATCCGTCTTTGGGCAAGAAAGCCAGGCCGGCAGGATTAGATAAAGCACCGTCTATTTCTGTTGTAGCACCACGAGATAGCATACGGAGAAAAGCTGCATGTTGATTTGTATTGGTTAAAATACCTCCTGCGAAAGTTGAATTTGAAACGATTAGTGTCGCTGCACTAATTAATAATAGTTTCTTCATTTATTACTTGATTTTTTGTTTGCGGGCGCAAGGTAGGATAAAATAACACACGGGCAAACCTTTTGTGCAATTATTTGTGTCGTCTATTGAAAAAATCAACTGTTTCAACAGAAACTATTTGCCTGGATGATGAATATCCTTTTTTTATTTGTGTGATTGATTGGTAGGAACTGTGGAATGAGGGAGCATGCTGATGCTTTTGTGATATATTTGTTCCGGCACGCCTGTCCGCTAAGTAAATTCCTGGTCTGTTTACAGTTTCTTCACTCCATTCAGAACACCGGATTGAAAAGAATGTAGTATCTTTGCAACTCTTTTACTCAATGCAAAAAAAATATATGTATACCAACAAAGAAATATGGAACGTAAGTTATCCGATTTTTCTCGGATTATTGGCGCAAAACATTATCAATGTGACAGATACTGCTTTCCTGGGCAGGGTAGGAGAAGTCGAGTTGGGAGCTTCCGCCATGGGTGGATTGTTTTATATCTGTGTCTTCACTATTGCTTTCGGTTTTAGTGTCGGTTCACAAATCTTGATTGCTCGTCGTAATGGAGAAGGACGTTACAAAGATGTGGGTCCCGTAATGATACAGGGAGGGACATTCTTGCTGGGATTGGCGGTGCTCATGTTTGGGCTGACACATCTTTTGGCCCCATCCATTGTCCGCTTGCTCATTTCATCTGATTCCATTTTTGATGCTACCATGGAATTTCTCAACTGGCGTATTTGGGGCTTTTTCTTCGCCTTTGTCAACGTGATGTTCCGTGCGCTGTATATTGGTATTACACGTACTAAGGTGCTGACAATGAATGCAGTGGTCATGGCATTGGTGAATGTGCTGTTGGACTATATTTTGATTTTCGGTAAGTTTGGAATGCCGGAGATGGGGATTAAAGGAGCAGCTGTCGCTTCGGTGATGGCTGAAGCCGCTTCATTGGCTTTTTTCTTGATTTATACCTACGCAAAGGTGGATTTTAAGAAATTCGGCTTGAATCACTGGCAGAAGATTGACTTTTCTTTATTGGGAAAAATTCTGAGTATTTCGTGTTTTACCATGATACAATATTTTTTGGCCATGGCTACTTGGTTTGTCTTTTTCATCGCGATAGAACGGTTGGGTCAACGCGAGCTGGCGATTGCCAATATCGTGCGTAGTATCTATATTGTGATGCTCATTCCGGTTCAGGCATTGTCTACTACTACCAATTCATTGGTCAGCAATCTGATTGGTGCGGGGGGGATAACCCATGTCATGCGTTTGATTTGGCGTATAGCCCGGATGTCGTTTCTCATTATGGTGGTCTGTGTGGCGGTGGTGGTGCTTTTTCCTCATGCCATGCTTTCGGTTTACACCAACGAACCGGCGTTGCTGGTAGAGTCTGTGCCTTCGTTGTATGTCATTGCCGGAGCGATGATTATTGCATCAGTGGCGAATATTTATTTCAATGCCATTTCGGGAACTGGAAATACGCAGGCTGCTCTGATACTTGAAATGGGGACTTTGGTATTCTACGCCCTTTACATTCTATGGATAGGCATGGTGGTGAAAGCACCGGTTTCTGTTTGTTTTTCTATAGAGGTGGTGTACTATAGTTTGTTACTGCTTAGCAGCATTATTTATTTGAAAAAAGCAAAATGGCAGAATAAAAAGATATAAGGTTCATAAGTTTTTTGTATTTTTGCACCCTGTTGTTATTCTGAAGGTTAGTAAAGAAGGACAGGCAATCATAATTTGTAATTTATAATTAAATATATATGTTCGATAATTTAAGTGAGAGACTGGAACGGTCTTTTAAGATTCTGAAAGGTGAGGGGAAAATCACCGAGATTAATGTAGCGGAAACATTGAAGGATGTGCGTAAAGCTTTGTTGGATGCTGACGTGAACTATAAGGTCGCAAAGGCTTTACTGATACTGTGAAAGAAAAAGCTTTGGGGCAGAATGTGCTTACGGCTGTGAAGCCCAGCCAGTTGATGGTAAAGATTGTACATGATGAACTGACTGCATTGATGGGCGGTGAGACTGCCGAATTGGTGTTGGAAGGTCGTCCGGCGGTTATCCTGATGTCAGGTCTGCAAGGTTCCGGTAAGACTACTTCTCCGGTAAACTGGCCCGTATGCTGAAAACCAAGAAGAACCGTAAGCCGCTGTTGGTGGCTTGTGACGTTTATCGTCCCGCTGCTATCGAACAGTTAAGAGTATTGGGAGAACAAATCGAGGTTCCTGTATATAGTGAATTGGACAGCAAGAATCCGGTGCAGATTGCATTGAACGCTATTCATGAAGCAAAAGCGAAAGGTTATGATTTGGTTATTGTCGATACAGCCGGTCGTCTGGCTATCGACGAACAGATGATGAATGAGATTGAGGCGATTAAGAAAGCGGTCAATCCGGATGAAACATTGTTCGTTGTCGATTCAATGACCGGTCAGGATGCGGTGAATACAGCCCGTGAATTTAATGAACGTCTGGACTTTAACGGTGTTGTGCTGACCAAGTTGGATGGTGATACCCGTGGCGGTGCCGCTCTTTCTATTCGTACCGTTGTGAATAAGCCTATCAAGTTTGTGGGTACCGGCGAAAAGTTGGATGCTATCGACCAGTTCCATCCTGCACGTATGGCAGACCGTATTCTCGGTATGGGTGATATCGTGTCTTTGGTAGAACGTGCGCAGGAGCAATATGACGAGGAAGAGGCAAAGCGCCTTCAGAAAAAGATTGCCAAAAACCAGTTCGACTTCAATGACTTTTTGAGCCAGATTCATCAGATAAAGAAGATGGGTAACCTGAAAGAGTTGGCTTCCATGATTCCGGGTGTGGGTAAAGCGATTAAAGACATTGATATCGATGATAATGCATTCAAGAGCATTGAGGCGATTATTTATTCCATGACTCCGCAGGAACGTACAAATCCCGAAATCCTGAACGGAACACGTCGTACGCGTATAGCCAAAGGCAGTGGAACCAGCATTCAGGAGGTAAACCGTCTGCTGAAGCAGTTTGACCAGACCCGCAAGATGATGAAGATGGTGACCGGCAGCAAGATGGGTAAGATGATGCCGAAACTTAAAAAGTAAGGTTTAAATAAACAGGTAAGGGAGAAAGTGCGGAACTTTCTCCTTTTTTATTATGCAACGTGGCTGATTTATGCTACATTTGTTGCTCAATGGATTATTTATAAATAAATAGTATGCAACTAATTGATGGAAAAGCTATTTCGGAACTGGTGAAGCAGGAGATTGCTGCGGAAGTTGCCGGAATCGTGGCTAAAGGTGGCAAGCGTCCCCATTTAGCTGCAATCCTCGTTGGACACGACGGGGGAAGTGAGACATACGTGGCGGCTAAAGTAAAGGCCTGTGAAGTATGTGGTTTCAAATCCAGTCTGATCCGTTATGAAGCAGATGTGACGGAAGAAGAATTACTGGCAAAGGTCAGAGAACTGAATGAGGATGCTGACGTGGATGGTTTTATCGTACAACTTCCCTTACCGAAGCATATTTCCGAGCAGAAAGTGATTGAAACCATTGACTATCGGAAAGATGTGGATGGTTTTCACCCTATCAATGTAGGTCGTATGTCCATTGGTCTTCCTTGCTATGTATCTGCTACTCCTAATGGTATTCTGGAATTGCTGAAGCGTTACCATATTGAAACACAGGGAAAGAAGTGTGTAGTATTGGGCCGTAGCAATATTGTGGGTAAGCCTATGGCGAGCCTGATGATGCAGAAAGCTTATCCGGGTGATGCACTGTAACTGTTTGTCACAGCCGCAGCAAGGATTTGGTAAAAGAATGTCAGGAAGCTGACATTATCATTGCTGCACTGGGTCAGCCGAATTTTGTGAAGGCTGAGATGGTGAAAGAAGGTGCGGTGGTTATTGACGTGGGTACTACCCGTGTGCCGGATGCCACAAAGAAATCCGGATTCAAACTGACCGGAGATGTGAAATTTGATGAAGTGGCTCCCAAATGTTCTTATATCACTCCTGTTCCGGGTGGTGTGGGACCTATGACTATTGTATCTTTAATGAAGAATACGTTGCTGGCTGGAAAAAAGGCCATTTACAAATAAGTGCCACACGCTTTGCGAAGCTTGCTGGATAAAAAAGAATGTGTCAAAAGTTTGGTAATGCTTACAAGATAAGCTGACCTGCTTTTGACACACTTGTTTTCATGAACAAAAGTTATGCCTGTTTTTCGGACTTACCTGTAAAATCATAAGGAAGGATTTTCGCTCTTAAAAGATTATTTTGTTCTTCGGAGTAATCATACTTTCGGGAGTGTCCTTGATGTATCGGTCTTTCTCGCTGGGAAGTTCGGGACATTTATGCCCTCATGCCCTCACTGCATGTATAATAGGTTTATTATAAAAGATTTAGATGGTGAGGGCAAAAAATATTGCTCTCACTTATGCTCTTATGCCCTCACTGTATTGTGAAGCTGAATTTTGCATAAAATGCTTGAATACAGTTATATATATACTTTTTATAGGCTATTCCGTTTTGATGTAAAGTAGGCTATTTTTAGGTTTTTTTTGTAAGAAGTGCGCATGGAGGATTTGTACCTTTATGGAATATGGCGGATTCCGGCTGTGGTAAAAAAGATCAGGTCATTTAAAAAAAGATGACGAGCTTTTTTTTAAAAAGGCCGCCGTCTTTTTTTAAAAACGTCTTGGTCTTTTTTTTTAAATGTCCTTGTCTTTTGGACTGGCGGTTGGCATGCTTGCTGACGTGGTTTCTGTTGGGGTCATTGTCATCAATAAGGCATGTGTGTGATATATAAAGATTTGTTGCAAATGCTTGTAGATCCTCTTTCTAATTTTTTATTTGTATTATTCGCTTGAAAAAAACGATGGTACTGCTGTTTCAGAACGGGTGCAGGTTAGTGAAGCCTGTTGGCACAGTTCGGGGTTGCTCCTACGGAATTCAAGCGTATGAAAACTGTAAATTAGTGTAGAACTTTGTTCTTTACGAATTTTTTCCTATCTTGTACCCTTTAATGTTAGAATAGATGAAACAGATCTTCATTCTTTTTTTGCTATGGTTTGGTTTGTCGCTATCGGCGCAAGATCAGATCTCTTTGTTGTTTGTCGGTGATTTGATGCAACATCAGGCTCAAATTGATGCAGCCAGGCAAGGAGACGGGTATAATTATAATGATTGCTTCCGTCATGTGAAGAAAGAAATAAGTGAGGCGGATATGGCTATAGGGAACTTAGAGGTGACATTGGGAGGAAAGCCTTATAGAGGGTATCCGGCGTTCAGTGCTCCGGATGAATATCTTCATGCTATAAAGGAAGCCGGATTTGATGTATTGCTGACCGCTAACAATCATTGTCTGGATAAGGGGAAGTTGGGGTTGGAACGTACTATTCTGATGTTGGATTCTTTGAAAATACATCATGCTGGAACCTATAGGAACCCGGAAGAACGTCATAAGAACTACCCGTTATTGATTGAGAAGAATGGTTTTAGAATTGTATTGTTGAACTATACTTATGGAACGAATGGCTTGAAGACTGATGCTCCGAATGTGGTGAATTATATTAATCGGGAACAAATAAAAAAAGATATTCTTGATGCACGCAGAAAACTTCCTGATGTTATTATAGCCTGTATGCATTGGGGAGTGGAATATTGTTCGTTCCCTGAACGATCGGAGTGTGAATTGGCTAACTGGTTGATTGAACAAGGAGTTGATCATGTAATAGGTTCGCATCCGCATGTACTCCAGCCTATGGAAATTGTAAAAGACCCCCGGACTCCTGCCCGGCATGTCATTGTTTATTCATTAGGTAATTTTATCTCAAATATGTCGAAAGAAAAAACGGATGGAGGAGCTATGGTAAGATTGAAGTTGCAACGGATTTTTCGAATAACCCGTTTAGCGGATTGTGAATATGCATTGGTTTGGACTTCAAGACCTGTTTTAAGTAAAAAAAAGAACTTTGAATTATATCCTGTTACTTTTATTAATAAATCCATTAATAATGAGGAACTTAATGTGATGAAACGTTTCTTGAAAGGAACTGAAAATTTATTAGGAAAATCGAATGGAGGCATAAAAGAGTATTTTTTTGAATAATTTTTCCTCAAAAAGTTTGCAGATATAAAAAAAAGCAGTACCTTTGCATCGCTTTCGAAAGGAAAGCCTAACATGGTGACTATAGTTCAGTCGGTTAGAGCGTCAGATTGTGGTTCTGAATGTCGTGGGTTCGAATCCCACTAGTCACCCCTTCACCTATGAAAGGTTCTGTAAATCTAATGATTTATAGAACCTTTTTCAGTTTTTATGTCTATTAGTGTATTATCATGATGATAAATTTGAAAGATAATAGCGAAAAGGATAAGTATATCTTGGAGTTGTTCCAGACATCTCCTAAGGAGGCTTTTCGTTTATTATTTGATGCTTATCACATGAAATTATGTATATATGCGGTGCAGCTGACCGATTCTTTTGAGATGGCTGAAGATATTGTGCAGGATTTCTTTATCTATTTTTGGGAGAAGAAATATTATTTGAAAATAAATCAGAATCTTCGTTATTATCTTTATTTGTCTGTGCGGAATGCGGCCATCAATGCTTGCAGAAAACAACATGTTGTCTATGGAAGAACTCTCAGGCATTGATATGGGTATTCCTGA
>ENA-OQAS01000511-OQAS01000511.1-human-gut-metagenome-genome-assembly--contig:-NODE-511-length-20074-cov-6.421667_pt1 | contig 20074 bp, 23 predicted proteins | sample MGYA00242733_ERZ504523 | MGnify/ENA primary metagenome ERZ504523 (study PRJEB26092, sample SAMD00036239) | human gut metagenome | host: Homo sapiens | study: EMG produced TPA metagenomics assembly of...
CCGTCCGGCGCAACGGGCGGTGCAAATGTCGCCGGCCCCACTGACCCCGCTAGCAACGCTCATCGCGCCCACAACGCCGGCCCCATCAACTCTGCCAATCCCGCCAATAGTGCTTCTTCTGCTGGAGACGCAGAGCTTACGGGTAACCTAGGCACTATCTATACGGCGCTTCCGAAACCGGCACGTTTGCCCGTCTCAATGACGACGGTGCCGAGTTTAAGGGCTCGGGCTCTAAAGAAGATTATTACGATTTTGGCTTGAACTACGGCGGTGATTCCTCGACGAGCCCGACCTCGAACGGCCTGGTTCGCCATCGCCATCGCAAGGGCGAGCGCAAGAAGCGTCGCGTTGCAGCCGTTGTCGCTGCCATCGTCGCGGTGGTTCTTGTCGCTTTTGGCGTGAGTGGCTACATGCTGTTTAACTCGGCAAAAACCGTGAAGAGCCAGGCAAAGGAAACTGTCGAGATCGTCGGCGGCCTTAAGGACAAGGTCACGTCGGGCGATTTCGACCCTGCCCGACGATGCGAAAAAATTGACGAGCTCTGCAGCAGCATGAAGAAGGAGACCTCGAGCCGGTGTGGACGATGGCCTCGTTCATTCCGGTGTACGGCGGCGACATTGATGCCGCCCGCACTATGGTCGACGCTCTGTCCGATGTTTCGAGCGGCGCGCTGGTCCCCATGGCCTATAATCTCGCTCAGGCAACGCCCGGCAAGCTGTTCCAGGACGGGACAATCAACGTGTCCGCGCTGCAGGCGGTCGCCGATTCGCTCTCCGATAGCTCGAAGGCGTCAAGGGCGCCAACAAAAAGGTGCAGGGTATTGGCGATACGCATATCGCCCAGGTGACCGAGCTGGTCGATAAGGCAAAGGACGCTTTGCCACCCTGGACGGTGTAGTCGATGCGGCAGAGAAGATCGCCCCCGTTCTGCCCCAGATGCTCGGCGCCAACGGCCAGACGCGCCATTATCTTGTGCTCGCGATGAGCAATGTCGAGATCCGCGCCTGCGGCGGTTTCCCGGGTTCTCGCGGCGTGATGTCAGTGACTGACGGTAAGCTCGAACTGGGCGATTTTGTCAAAGTCGACATGATGAAAGAGCCCTTGAGCCCGCTTCCCATCACCGATGAAGAGGCAAACTTGTTCACGACCGGATGGGGCCTGACCGGATTCAACACGCTCGGATACACGATGGGCGATGTTACGATGACGCCCGATTATCCGCGTGCGGCTCAGCTTGCCAGCGATATGCAGAAGGCCATTGTCGGAGATGACATCGACGGCGTATTTGCAGTCGATCCGGTATTTTTGCAGTATATGCTCGGCATTGTAGGTGGCACGCAGCTTCCCGACGGCACCGTCGTCGACGGAAGCAACGCTGCAAAGGTGCTGCTGCACGATATTTATTGGAATTACCCGGTAGAGGAACAGGACGCCATTTTTGCGGCGGTTGCCGGATCGGCTTTTAACAAGATCGTGGACGAACTGGCTCCAGCGATATTACTAAGATCGCTGCCGCCATCGAAAAGGGCGCTTCCGAAGGTCGCATCCTGATGTATTCGAGAAACGATGACGAGGAAAAGGCCGCGAAGGCTCTTGGAATATCGGGCGCCCTCCAAGCCGATACGTCGGAGGCTCCGATCTTGGGCGTCTATGTGAACAACTACAGCTATTCGAAGATGGATTGGTTCCTTGATAAGCGAGTCACCATCGATTCTTCGGTTGAAAATGCCGATGGCTCGACGACGTATCGAGTGACCACCACGCTCAAGAACACGATGACCCCCCAGGAGAAGGCCGAGATGCCTGGTTATTTCCAGGGCCATAACGGCATTAGCAGGATATTGATGACGAGGTGCTGAGGCTCTATCTCTACGCTCCCGCGGGAGGCAGCATTTCGGACGTTAAGACTTCGGGCTCCGGTTCTATCGAGATGAACGAAGCGACGCACGATGGCCTGAAGGTTGCATGGGGCGGCGTCCACATGCTTCTTGGACAAGACATAAAGGTCGAGTACACGGTTACGACTTCGAAGGACTCTGGGCACAAAGCGCTTAAGGTTCGCACCACGCCAACCGCTCAAACGTTTGAACAGGATAAGTAAGATATGAAGTACTTTGGCACCGACGGCTTTCGCGGCGAGGCCAACGTTGGACTGACGGTAGAGCACGCTTATAAGATCGGCCGCTTTGTGGGCTGGTATTACGGCGCCAACCGCGGGACCAAAGCACGCGTGATCGTGGGCAAGGACACGCGTCGCTCGAGCTATATGTTCGAGGCGGCGCTGGTGAGCGGCTTGGTCGCGAGCGGCGCGGACGCCTACATGCTGCACGTGATCCCGACGCCGGGCGTGGCGCATCAGACCGTGGAGGGCTGCTTCGATTGCGGCATCATGATCAGTGCGAGCCACAACCCGTTTTGCGATAACGGCATTAAGCTCGTCAACAGCGACGGCTTTAAGATGGACGAGGACGTGCTGGAGCTCAACGAGGATTACATCGATGGCAAGAGCGAGGTGCCGCTGGCTACGGGCAACCACATCGGTGCCACGGTCGACTACATGCAGGGCCGCAACCGCTACATCGCCTCGCTCATCGCTAGCGCGAACTTTTCGCTGCAGGGCGTCAAGATCGGTCTCGACTGCGCCAACGGCTCGGCATCCTCGGTGGCCAAGCCGGTGTTCGACGCGCTGGGTGCCGATGTGCGCGTGATTAACGCCGCGCCCGATGGTTTTAACATCAACGTCGACTGCGGCTCCACGCATATGGAGCGTCTGCAGCGCCACGTGGTGGAGCAGGGCCTGGACGTTGGCTTTGCCTACGACGGCGATGCCGACCGCTGCCTGGCCGTGGACGAGCGTGGTCGCGTGGTCGACGGCGACCAGATCCTGTATGTGTGCGGCGTGTACCTGAACAAGCACGGGCGCCTCTCGGGCGGTACCGTGGTGCCGACGATCGCCAGCAACTTTGGCCTGGTCAAGTCGCTGGAGCTTGCCGGTCTGAGTGCCGTGACCAGCGGCGTGGGCGACCGTCATGTGTATGCCAAGATGCGCGAGGCGGCTACAGCCTGGGCGGCGAGCAGACGGGCCACACGATCTTTGGCGATATCGAGCGCACGGGCGACGGCATTATGACCTCGCTGCGCGTGATGGAAGTGATTCGCGCTGAGCGCGAGACACTCTCGCAGCTCACGGCTCCGTGCAAGCTGCTACCGCAGGCTCAGGTCGCCGTGCGCGTGGCGGATAAGGACGCCGCGCTGGGCAACATGGGCGTCCAGGCCGCCATTGCCGAGGCCGAGGCGTCGCTGGCGGGCGAGGGCCGCGTACTGGTGCGCAAGAGCGGAACCGAGTCGTGATTCGCGTTTTGGCTGAGGCTCCGGACCAATCGGCCGCCGACGCCGCTATGAAGCGCATCGCCAACGCGCTGGAAGCTTTATAGTTACGCGGTTTTACCAAACCGCGTAACTGCTCGACGCTGCAAACGTCCCCAATGACTAGGTGAAAAAGGGGGCGCCGCGGGATAGATCCCGCGCGCCCCCTTTGCGTTGACGTGTTGCCTAAGCTTTACAGCTGGTACAGCGTGGTGAACTTGTCCTGCAGGTAGCTGCAGTAGTAGCGGGCGTCAAAGTCCATGCCGCAGGCGCCTTGATGAGCTCCGGCGCGTCTTTGGCGCGGCCCCACTGCCAATGTGCTCGCCCAGCCAGGCGCGAACGGGCGCCAAATCGCCGCTCGCACAGGCGCCATTGAGGTCGACGCCGTCGCGGCACATGGCCGGCACAAACATGGCGTCGTAGGCGCTACCCAGCGCATAGGTGGGGAAGTAGCCAAACGAGCCGCCGCTCCAGTGCGTATCCTGCAGGCAGCCGTGCGTGTCGTCGGGAACGGGAATGCCCAGGTACTCGTTCATAAAGCGATTCCAAAGCGCGGGGATATCCTTGGCCGTGGCCTCGCCGGCAAACAGCATGCGCTCAATCTGGTAACGCACCATAATATGCAGCGGATAGGTGAGCTCGTCCGCCTCGGTGCGGATCAACGACGGCTGCGCGATGTTCACGGCGCGGTAGAGCGTGTCCTCGTCCACGTTGCCGTAGACCTCGGGCGCGTGGCGGCGCAGCACCTCGAGCAGCGGTCCCATAAAGGCGCGGCTGCGACCCACGGTGTTCTCAAAGAAGCGGCTCTGGCTCTCGTGGATGCCCATGGAGGTGCCGCCCTCCAGGCAGGTGCGAGCATAGGCGGGGTTCACGCCCAGCTCATACATGGTGTGACCGGCCTCGTGGATGATGCTGTAGACGTTGGAGATGCAGTCGTCCTCATAGATGTGCGTCGCGATGCGCGCGTCGCCCACGGCAAAGCCCTCGCTAAACGGGTGCTCGGTAAAGGCAAGCGTGGTGTCGTCTAGGTCCAGGCCGACGAGCTTCATAAGGTCGAAGCTCATGGCGCGCTGGGCGGCCTCGGGCACACGGGCGTGCAAAAAGTCGGCAGCGGGCTGCTGGCTGCGCTCGCCGATGGCGTGCACGAGCGGCACGACCGTCGCCTTGACCTCATCGCAAAACGCATCGAAGCTCTTGGCGGAAAGGCCGCGCTCGTACTGGTCAAGCCAAACATCGTATGGGTCGCGCTTGGGGTCCATGAGCTCGGCCTGATGCTTAAGCTGGCCGACGATTCTATCCACATAGGGCTCAAAGCTCGCCCAGTCATTGGCCGTCTTGGCCTTGTGCCACACGGCGTCGGCCTCGCAGGTGAGCCTGGTCCAGGCCTCGGCCTCCTCGGTGGGAATGACGCTCGCTTCGCGCTGGTCGCGGCCGAGTACGCGGATCTCGTCGAGCAGCTGCGGGTCGTCGATCTTGCCGCCGGCGACGGTTTCGCGTGCCAGCGAGCGCACAAGTTCGACAGACTTTTCGCTGGTCAGGAGCTTATGATGCTCGCCGGCAAGGGTGCCCATGGCGTCGGCGCGCGCTGCGGCGCGTTGGCGGGGGCAATGGTCGCGCCGTCAAACTCGGCAATCTTGAGCAGGTACTCGCGGGTCCACAGCTTGCCCTCGAGCTTGCGGAATTTTTTGACGGCCTTATCGACTTCATGCCTTTGGGCGTCTTGCCCGCTGCGGGCTCGGCCTTCTTATCGTGCTTCTTTCCCATACCATATCCTTGATCTCGCAGGTCGCCCGTCGCACGCGGCGGCGCGGCCAGTTTGCACAGCTACTTGCCTTGTACCCAGCACGAACAAAACGGAACGCGGCGATACACCCAAACAATGTGGTATCCTGTAGCCCAATGCGTTGACGGAGAGGGTTTTGCCCGCCGCGTCGCCGGCAAGAGAGGGAAGGTCATGGGCTGCAAGCCTTCCTGCGGTGACAAGGGCCAAGCGTTCACTCCCGAGCAGCGACCTCAACGGGCGCGCGGCCAGCGGCGGCGATGTCCCCAGTAGGGAAGCCGTGAGCCTCGCGACAAGGGGCAAAGAGTGGGCGCGGCGGGCCAGACATCCGTCGGGTCAAACAAGGTGGTACCGCGGAATTCAACCGTCCTTGGGCAATGCACATGCCCGAGGACGGTTTTTTGTTACCGAACCGGGCCGCGTTTTCGCAACGCCAAGCGGCATTGGTCGCCCTGGCAAGCGAATGCGCGAGAGACGAAAGGGAAGACATGAGTCTGATTGATGATCTGGTCAAACTCGAGGAAGAGGCCAAGGAGCTCGTCGCAGGCGCCGACGACGCCGCCAAGCTCGAGGCTGCGCGCGTTGAGCTGCTCGGTCGCAAGGGTCGCATCACCGGCCTGATGCGCATGATGGGCAAGCTCGCCCCCGAGGATCGTCCATGATGGGCAAGCGTGCCAACGAGATGCGCCAACTGATCGAGGGCATGCTCGACGAGCGCACCACCGAGATGAAGGCCGCCGCCCTCAAGCACGCTCTCGAGCACGAGGCCGTCGACATTACCCTGCCGGGTATCCGTCCGCAGATCGGTCACCAGCACCTGATCAAGCAGATCATCGAGGAGGCCGAGGACATCTTCTGCGGCATCGGCTACACCGTCGAGTCCGGTCCCATGGTCGATACTTCCTACTACAACTTCACTGCGCTCAACGCCCCCATGGATCACCCGAGCCGCTCGGCCCGCGATACCTTCTACGTGGTCGACAACAACCCTGGCAGCGTCGCACACCCCGAGGCTCACGCCCATGGCGAGTCCGACGTACTGCTGCGCACCCAGACTTCGGGCGTGCAGATCCACACTATGGAGTCGCAGAAGCCGCCCATCTACATGATCTGCCCGGGCACCGTCTACCGTCCCGACACGGCCGACGCCTGCCACCTGCCGCAGTTCAACCAGATCGAGGGCCTGGTCGTCGACGAGGGCATCACCTTTGGCGATCTTAAGGGCACGCTCGACTACTTTGTTAAGTGCATGTTTGGCGAGGACCGCAAGACGCGCTACCGCCCGCACTTCTTCCCCTTCACCGAGCCTTCCTGCGAGGTGGACGTGAGCTGCCACGTGTGCGGCGGCAAGGGCTGCAACTTCTGCAAGCACAGCGGCTGGATCGAGATCTTGGGCTGCGGCATGGTCGACCCCACGTCCTGATCAACTGCGGCATCGACCCCGAGAAGTACACCGGCTTCGCCTTTGGCATTGGCGCCGAGCGCGTCGCGGCCCTGCGCTACGACCTGCCCGACCTGCGTACTCTCATGACAGGCGATATGCGTTTCCTGAATCAGTTCTAGGCTGCGGCTTGCCCAAGCACGGCACCTCGGCGCTCATTCGTCGCTTGCGTACCAAAGTACGCGGCGCTCCTCTTTCGGGCCGATCTGCCGCACTTGGACAACCCTCGCTTTGTAAGGAATGTTCACAAAGTTGAAGTTTCCACCTGCATCTCTTCGCAGGCTTTCAGTATGAAAGGAGAGCTAGATGCGTGTTTCTTACGACTGGCTCAAGACCATGATCGATATTCCGGAGGATCCCAAGACCCTTTCGGACGAATATATCCGTACCGGCACCGAGGTCGAGGCGATCGACACCGTGGGCGAGTCCTTCGACCACGTGGTGACCGCCAAGGTGCTCACCAAGACCCCGCACCCCGATAGCGACCATATGTATGTGTGCTCGGTCGACGTGGGCGACAAGAACCTCGACGCCGACGGCAACCCCGCTCCGCTGCAGATCGTCTGCGGCGCGCAGAACTTCGAGGCCGGCGACCACATCGTCACGGCCATGATCGGCGCTGTGCTCCCCGGCGACGTCAAGATCAAGAAGAGCAAGCTTCGCGGCGTCGTGTCCATGGGCATGAACTGCTCTGCGCGCGAGCTCGGCCTGGGCGGCGACCACTCCGGCATCATGATCCTGCCCGAGGACACGCCCTGCGGCATGCCGTTTGCCGAGTATGTGGGCTCGAGCGACACCGTGCTCGACTGCGAGATCACGCCCAACCGTCCCGACTGCCTGTCCATGATCGGCATGGCCCGCGAGACCGGCGCCATTTTCGATCGCGATTTCCACGTTGAGCTGCCCGCCATCAAGCCGAGACCGGCCGCGCGACCGACGACGAGCTTTCGGTCGAGATTGCCGACGAGGGCCTGTGCGACCGCTATGTCGCCCGCATCGTGCGCAACGTGAAGGTCGGCCCCTCGCCCGACTGGATGGTCAAGCGCCTCAACGCCCTGGGCGTGCGTCCGCACAACAACATCGTCGACATCACCAACTACGTGATGATGCTCACCGGTCAGCCGCTGCACGCCTTTGACCTGGACACCTTTGCCGAGCGCGAGGGCAGCGTCGCGTGGTGGTTCGCGCCGCCCAGCAGGATGAGAAGTTCACGACGCTCGACGGCGAGGAGCGCGTGCTCGACGCCGGCATGGGCCTCATCACCGACGGCGAGCGCCCGTGGCGCTGGCCGGTGTTATGGGCGGTATGGATTCCGAGATCGAGACGACACCGTCGATGTGATGGTCGAGAGCGCCTGCTTCAACGCCGGTCGCACCTCGCACACCAGCCGCGACCTGTCGCTGATCTCCGACGCTCCATTCGCTTTGAGCGCCAGGTTGACGAGACCGGCTGCGTGGACGTCGCCAACGTTACCTGCGCTCTCATCGAGGAGATCGCCGGCGGCGAGGTCGCTCCCGGCTATGTCGACGTGTTCCCCGCGCCCAAGACCATCGATAGCATCAAGCTGCGCTTGGCCCGCGTGCACGCCATCTGCGGCGCCGACATCGAGCCCGACTTTATCGAGCGCTCACTCACCCGCCTGGGCTGCACCGTCGAGCGCGACGGCGAGGACTTTATGGTCACCCCGCCGAGCTTCCGTCCCGACCTGCGCGCGAGATTGACTGATCGAGGAGGTCCTGCGCCTGTGGGGCATGGGCCGTGTGACGGCGACCATCCCGGCTGCCAAGAACCACATCGGCGGTCTGACGCGCGAGCAGAAGCTTACCCGCAAGGTCGGCGAGATCCTGCGCGCCTGTGGCCTCAACGAGACCACGACCTTTGGCTTTGCGCCCCGGGCGACCTGGAGAAGATCGGCATGTCCACCGAGGGCCGCGGCTGCCCCGTGGTGCTCATGAACCCGCTGGTGGCCGAGCAGACCGAGATGCGCCGCTCGCTGCTGCCGGGCCTGCTGCAGTCTGTGGCCTATAACGAGGCCCACGGCACGCCCAACGTGCACCTGTACGAGGTCGGCAGCCTGTTCCACGGCCGCGAGAACGCCAGCCTGCCCAAGGAGACCAAGTCCGTGGCGGGTGTGCTCTCGGGCCAGTGGAGCGAGCAGTCTTGGACCATGAAGTACCGTAAGCTGCGTTTCTTCTTTGGCAAGGGCATCGTCGAGGAGCTGCTCGCCCAGCTGCGCATTGAGAAGGTTCGCTTCCGTCCTGTCGAGGGCGAGGGCTATGCCTTCCTGCAGCCGGGTCGCGCCGCCGAGGTCCTGTCCGGCGGCACCGTGCTGGGCTGGGTCGGCGAGATTCACCCCGAGGCGCGCGAGGCGATGGGCATCGATGAGGTCGTTGTTGCCTTTGAGCTCGATCTGGACAAGCTGATCAAGGGCGCTCGCAACCAGGAGAACTACCGCGAGTTCTCGCAGTATCCGGCTGTTGAGCACGACCTGGCTATCGTGGTCGATAACTCCGTGACCTGCGAGGATCTTGAGCGCCGCATTACCAGCGCCGGTGGCAAGCTGCTCGAGGGCGTGCGCCTGTTCGACGTCTACCGCGATCCCATCCGCATCGGAGCGGGCAAGAAGTCCATGGCCTTTGCGCTTACGTATCGCTCCGACGACCACACGCTCACCAGCGAAGAAGTCGAGAAGGCACACCAGAAGATCGTCACCAAGGTGTGCAAGGGCGTAAACGGCGAGGTCCGCGGCTAGGATTTGCGCTGGGTATAGGCCAGCGGTGGCTGCCGCCGAGTCCTACGTGACTGCTATGCTCGATATAAGGCGCTGCTGAGCCTGCATATATGACACGCGCATTACATAACGGCGTGCTGCTTTGTCGGCAGTGCGCCGTTTTGCTATGATAGCCCGCGGCGTGTTACGAATCTGACATTACGTAACACTGACAAGGTGATTTTAGCGGCGTTGCAATTCCGCGCGCGATAACCGGGAGGCGTATATGCACATTCCAGACAACTACCTGTCCCCGCAGACCGATGCCGTCATGGCGGTGGCGATGGTGCCCGTATGGGTTCACTGCATCAAAAAGGTGCGCGCCACGCTCGATCGCGAGCATATGGCGTTCCTGGGCATCTGCGCCGCATTCTCCTTCTTGCTCATGATGTTCAACGTGCCGCTGCCCGGCGGTACCACGGGTCACGCCGTTGGCGGCGCGCTCATCGCGCTGCTGCTTGGCCCCGAGGCCGCTGCCATTGCCGTCTCGGTCGCGCTAGCGCTGCAGGCGCTGCTATTTGGCGACGGCGGCGTTCTGTCGTTTGGCGCCAACTGCTTTAACATGGCCTTTGTGCTGCCGTTTGTCGCTGCTATCGTGTTTCGTGCGCTCAACAGCCGTCTGCACGACAAGAGCTGGGGCACCTCGGTTTCTGCCATCGTAAGCGGCTGGGTCGGCCTGTGCTGGCGGCCCTGTGCGCGGCAATCGAGTTCGGTATTCAGCCGATGCTCTTCACGAATGCTTCGGGCGCTCCGCTGTACTGCCCCTTCCCGCTGTCCGTGGCTATTCCTGCCATGTTGATCCCGCATATGCTGTTGCCGGCGTGATCGAGGGCGTGGCGACGGCCGCCATCTACGGCTTTATCAAGAAGACGGCGCCGAGCATTATCGTCGGGCCCGGGGCCATCGATGGCCAGCTTGCTGCCGAGGGCGCTGCTGTCAAGAAGACCTCGCTGGTTCCCACGCTCATTTTGGTCGCCGTGCTCGTGGTGGCCACGCCGCTGGGATTGCTTGCCACCGGTGACGCCTGGGGTGAGTGGGACGCCGAGGGCGCCGCAACTGCCGTTCAGGAGGCTGGCGACGACAGCCTGCAGCTTCGGTCGGCCTCGATACTCCGACCTTTGCCGACGCGCTGCCCACGGGTGATTACCTGCAGGCCTATTCCGAGGAACAGGGCCTTGGCTTTGCCGGCCAGGCTGCCATGTATATCCTTTCCGGTGTGATTGGCGTGGCGGTGCTCACCATCGCATTCCGCCTGATTTCGCTGACGGTTAAGGAAAGCTGAGCGCATGCAAATGGTCGAGCTGCCTAGCTGGCTTGCGGCCGAGGAGCGATACGAGCCCGCGGGGGCTCGGCATCGTGTGATGCAAAAGAATGTCCTGCACCTGGCGAGCTGCTTGAGCGGGTTCGCTGGGTGGAGGTGCGCACGAGGGCGGGTCGATGGTCGACCGCGCCCTTTCTTGCGTTTCGGCTCCGGTGCGTCTGGTGGGGATGTTCGTTTGCGTCCTGTGCGTGTGTCTGGCGCAAAGCCCGCTGTACCTCATGTTGATGGCGGCTATCGTGTTGGTGCTCGTTGCCGTACGCCCCGTACGCGGGCTGCGGGCAACCTTTGTGCCGGCGCTTGGCGCTGCGGGGCTCGCGGTGGTTCTGGCACTGCCTGCCTTGCTGCTGGGCGCGTCTGCCACGGGCGCCATGCTCAAGATCGCGCTCAAGACGTTTATTAATGTGTCGCTGGTGCTGGGTGTTTCGTGGACGCTCACCTGGAGCCGCATGTCGGCGGCGCTCAAAATGCTGCACCTGCCCGATGAGGTTATCTTTACGTTTGATATGGCACTCAAGCATATCGAGGTGCTGGGACGCACGGCGCACGATCTGTGCGAATCAGTCATGCTGCGCAGCGTCGGTTCCGCGCCTGCGGGTTTTTCGCGCACCGATTCGCTGGCGGGTATCATGGGCATGACGTTTATCAAGGCGATGGAATGCAGCCGCGCGATGGACGAGGCCATGCTCTGCCGCGGCTTTGCCGGTGCGTACCCGGCCCCCGCGCGTAGCGGCTTTGGCTGGCGCGATGCCGTTTACGCGGCCGTTGTGGCTCTGCTCGCCGTATTGTGCGCGGTGCTGTAGCGCGGGCGGTCGAACCGTCGATGTGAGTAGGGAAGGGCGACGTTTTGACAAACGATACAAATGGCGCGATGGCGCGAGCGGTGCTGCTGGCGTCGAAACAACGCCGCTCATCGAGTTTCGTGACGTGGTGTTTTCCTATGCGGGCCATACGGTGGTCGACGGCGTTTCGCTGCAGGTGGACCGTGGAGAGCTCGTTGCCCTGCTAGGTCCCAACGGCTGCGGCAAGACGACGATCATGCGCCTTATTAACGGCCTTGAGCTCGCGGACGCGGGTGCGTACCTGTTCGACGGGCATGCGGTCGATGCGGCATATCTCAAGGATTCCGCGACGGCCCAGCGGTTCCATCAATGCGTGGCTTTGTGTTCCAAAACGCCGATGCGCAGCTCTTTTGCGCTACGGTGGGCGAGGAGGTCGCGTTTGGCCCGGCTCAAATGGGACTGCCGGCAGACGAGCTCGAGCGCCGCGTGCGCGATGCCATGGAGCTGTTCCAGGTTGCCGATCTTGCCGACGTCTCTCCCTATCAGCTCTCGGGCGGGCAAAAGAAGCGCGTTGCGCTGGCTGCGGTGGTGTCGATGAACCCGGATATCCTGGTGCTCGACGAGCCTACCAACGGACTTGACGAGGACTCGTGCGACATCGTGGTCAACTTTCTACTGGCCTATGTTGCTGCCGGCAAGACGGTCTTGATGAGTACACATCATCAGGATTTGGTGCGGCGCCTGGGTGCCCGCGCCATCTATATCGATCGATATCACCATGTGGTCGAGGCGCCGGTGTCGTCGTATGGAACCGAGAGCGGCGCTGCGGAATAGTTGCTGCGTAGAGCGTGCGTAGCCGCCCGCGCGGCTTTGCCGTGATGGTATAGTTATCCAGGTTTTTATGGGGGTGGCTATGCCAAGCTGGAACATTCATATCGCTCAGACGGAGCGTTTGCTGGAGCGCAGCGGTGCGCTTGCCAATAGCGTGCGCGACCGCAATGCCTTTTTGTTTGGCTGCGTGGTTCCGGATATCTTCGTGGGCTATATGGTCCCTGGCATCGCTGATCCCATTCCGTATCGCATTACGCACTTTGCAAAGCCCGAGCCTATCCCTAAGCCTCGTGAGCATGAGTTCTGGGATACCTATGTGGCGCCGCTGCTTAAAGGCGCACCCGCGGGCGAACCTGCTGAGGCCACCTCGATTGTCGAGGAACGCGAGCGACTCAATCGGGTGCATTATCCCCAACGTTACAAGGACGCCGAGCCGGTTGCCGGTCCCGGCGCCTGTGAGTTTCGCTCGCGCCGATGAGTGGCGCAGTCGCTGCTCGATCTGACGCTGGGCGTTTGGTCTCACCTTGTGGCCGATACTGTGTGGAATACCCGCGTGAACCAGTACCTGGAGGCGCACGGCGGCAAGCCGTGCGAGGAATTCCGCATTAAAAAGCAAGGCGACTTTGACTGGTTTGGCAAGACGCTCAGCATTGTTTCGATTCCGCGCGCGACCGATCGCCTCTATACTGCGGCGACGCGTTTTGGTCAGTATCCCATCCATAAGGAGTATGTGCTCAAGACCATCGGCGTTATGCACGAGATTGTACGCGAAAACCCCGGCGAGCCCGATCATCCGCCGTATCGCTTGCTAACCGAGGAGTTTTTCGATGCAACGTTTACCGAGGTCGTCGAGCTAACCGAGGCGGGTTTTGCCGCCCGTGTCGAATCGCCCGATGTGTCTGCGCTGCCCTGATTGCTAGCTGCTAGCTGGCCGGCCCGGCAGTGAATAGCTCAACCCAATCGACAAGTAGCTCTTGCCGCAGGCATCTTCGGCAGTGCGCTCCTGTTTAGTCTTTGGGGTGTAGGGAAGCCCAGCCTTTTTATGGATGAGCTCGGCTATGTGGTTGAAGCTCTTCTTCTCCTTGATCTGGTCATAGGTAATTTGGATGCGTCGTAGCCCATGCTTGTGAGTGCGGTGGCGCGCTCGGCATCGGAGAGGCTCGCGGCTTCGCTGTCGTGGGCGGAGCGGCCTTGGCATTCAAGGATGACGCCCATGCTGTCGTGGCGCTTTCGATGAGGATATCGGCGTAGCAGCAGGTTTTGTCATACAGCGACGCGCGGCTTCGCTGAGCGGGATGCGCGCGTTATTGGTGATGTCGATGCCCAGACCGCCCTCATCGCGGGGGAGCGAGATGAGAATTGACGTCTGGACTTCAAAGGGCGAGGCGGTCTGTCCTGTCATGCGTTCGGCGGCCCAGCGGAGCTGCTTAACGCCGCGCAGGCCTGCGGCCTGCTTGGCGAACGCGGCGATATCCGCTGCGGTAAGAAGCGGCGTGCGCTTCCACAAGTTGGTGTCATTGCCCTTGGTGTCGTTAGCTCGCTCCCAGCCGCAGCTGGGCGGAATGAGCTTAAGCGAAATAGCTTCATCGAGTTGTTGTTGCGTTCGCTCGCAGGGCTTAAACACTGCAAAGGAGCCGCACATCTCGTAGCAAGCCATGAGTAACTGGCTGCGTGAGACCTGCGTGGCAAGGCTGAGCAGCGTGAACTCCGGTGAAGTGACATCAAACCCATGCTCAGTCTGCCTAAACGACCCAGGAGGCGGCTCTTGGGTTAGCAGACGGCTATGAAATAGCTTTCCGTTCGCGCGCTGTTTTCTTTCGCCCACGAATCTCCAAACTGGTGTGCCGAGCAAGTCTTTAAATACTGGTTGTTTTGAGTAGTGTACCAAGCGGTGGTCATGGTCGGGCGGCAGGATTGCCGGATAGAGTCCCAGTATCTGGGGCGGGATGCGATAGTACTGAAAAGCCGTGGGTCCGCAGGCAAGAAATGACATGGCGATCCGATCGTTTGAGCGTAGTTTGGGCTAGAAAAGCTATCGGTTTCGGAAGTGCGGGGAAAAAGACAAACAGGCAAACCACAAGCGGTATTTGAGCCAACTTTATCAGGGGTTTTGTTGAAATAAAAGGGCTTGTACTCGGAGGTAAGGTTGAAATAAAAGGGCTTGTACTCGGAGGTAAGCAATTTTTCCCCGCACTTCCGAAAACCAGGTCGATCTGGCTCTTGCTAAAACGATTTATCAGCGTCGGTTAAGGTGTGGGTTTGCCACCGGGCGAACACTTTTAGCGCTTGGGACTTTATTCATTGGGCCTCGAAGGGTGGATTTCGCACTTTTGGTAAAGAAATGAGTGCGTGTTTTGCTGTGCGCCGGCATTGGCATAGAAAAAGGGCCCGGAAGGCTTTGCCTTCCGGGCCTTTGCAATGCAAGTGTGCTTGCAAGTACGACTTAGCGCACCTGAGCGACGTAAGCGACGTTGGTCGAGGAGACCTTGTCCTCGAGCTGGACGCTCATGCGGGGATCGCCAGCGGTAGCGACGGTCAGGTCTCCGGCCTCGACGTAGCCGAGCTCCTTAGCGGTCTCGATCGCCTTGACGATCGTGCCGTTGACGGTGCCCTGGGTAATCTCGGCCTGGTGCGGGATAACGCCCCAGTACATGATCATCTGCTGGACGGCCCACTCGTGGCGGGAGAACGCGCAGATCGGCATGTTGGGACGGAAGTGCGAGATCAGGCGAGCGGTGCGGCCGGTGGTCGTCGGCACGGTGATGCACTTGGCGCCAACGGTGGTAGCCATGTTCACAGCGGACATACCCACAACGTTGTTGACAACACGGGTGCCGTGGGCATCGGCCGGAACCTCGAGCGGAGCGTGAGCCGGGAGGTACTTTTCGGTCTCGAGAGCAATGCTGGCCTGCATCTTAACGGCCTCGACCGGGTACTTACCGGCAGCGGACTCGCCAGAGAGCATAACGGCGTCGGTGCCGTCGTAGATGGCGTTAGCAACGTCGGCAACCTCGGCGCGCGTCGGGCGCGGGTTCTGCTGCATGGAGTCGAGCATCTGCGTAGCGGTGATAACGGGCTTGTAGGCCGCGTTGCACTTGGCGATGATCTCCTTCTGGATGTGGGGAACGAGCTCGGGCTTGATCTCGATGCCCAGGTCGCCACGGGCAACCATGATGCCGTCGGAAGCCTCGAGGATCTCGTCGAAGTTCTCGACGCCCAGGCGCACTCGATCTTCGGGAAGATCGTCACGTGCTCGCCACCGTTCTCGCGGCAAAGCTCGCGGATGCCGCGGACGGACTCGCCGTCACGGATGAAGGAAGCGGCGATGTAGTCGATGTTCTCGGTCAGGCCAAAGAGGATGTCCTGACGATCGCGCTCGGTGATAGCGGGCAGCGAGATGTTGACGTTGGGCATGTTGACGCCCTTGCGCTCGCCGATCAGGCCGTCGTTCTTGACGACGCAGGTCATGTCCTGGCCGTCGACGGACTCGACCTCGAGGGCAACCAGGCCGTCATCGATCAGGATGAGGGAGCCCTTCTCGACCTCGGAGGGCAGAGCCAGGTAGTCGAGGGAGATGTGCTCAGCGGTGCCGTGGAAATCCTCGGTCGTGGGCTGAGCGGTGACGACGATCTTGTCGCCGGTCTTGACGGCAACCTTCTTGCCATCGACCAGAAGGCCGGTGCGGACCTCGGGGCCCTTGGTGTCGAGCAGGATGCCGACGGGCATACCGAGCTCCTTGGAAATACGACGGACGCGCTCGATGCGACCGTGGTGCTCGTCGTAGGAGCCGTGCGAGAAGTTAAAACGGGCGACGTTCATGCCCGCCTTGATCATCTCGCGGATGGTCTCGTCGCTATCGCAGGCGGGACCCATGGTGCATACAATCTTAGTGCGCTTGTACATTCAGACCTCCATCTGACATCGTCTTGCGCTGATAGATAAACCATAAGAAATAAAACTGAGTTGATTATAACGAAATGGCGACCGAATACCCCAAAAATCGACCGTATGCCGAATTAGAAGTTCATTTTTTGCGGAAAAACGGTATATGCAAAAACTTTACCAACCGTTCTAACCGCTGCTATCTGGGCGATATTTCAGTTTGATGATGCGCCGAAGAAAAAACGTTTTATCAATGTTGAGCATCACACGGCCTGCACCGTTGCTTATGGACCATATTTCCAAATGGATTGTTTTGGCTAGACGCGTTGCTTTGGGGTACCATAGCTCCACTATCAACTGCCGCTCAGCACGGCAGCCTTGATGAGCCCTTGCCCTTCTCCTGGGAATTATGATCGGGCATCAATCTGCTGAGTGGCCCGAATCCCAGGAGGGGACTCTATATGCAAAAGGAATACCTGTCCGCCGCGGCGGAGGTGCTCAGCGACCAGGGTGTCGATGAGAACCTCGGCCTGAGCGACGACGAGGCGTCGTCGCGCCTCGCTAAGACAGGCCCTAACAAGCTCGAGGAAGCCGAGAAGACGCCGCTGTGGAAGCGTTTCTTTGAGCAGATGGCCGATCCCATGGTCATCATGCTGATCGTTGCCGCCGTCATCAGTGCGCTCACGGGCATGGTCAAGGGCGAGCCCGACTTTGCCGATGTCGTCATTATCATGTTCGTCGTTATCGTCAACTCGGTGCTGGGCGTGGTCCAGGAAGCCAAGAGCGAGGAGGCCCTCGAGGCCCTGCAGGAGATGAGCGCGGCGCAGTCCAAGGTACTGCGCGACGGCAAGCTCGTGCATCTGCCGAGCGCCGAGCTCGTGCCCGGTGACGTGATCATGCTCGAGGCGGGCGACTCCGTTCCGGCCGACTGCCGCGTCCTCGAGAGCGCCACGATGAAGATCGAAGAGGCCGCACTCACCGGCGAGTCCGTGCCCGTAGAGAAGCACGCCAACGTGATCGAGCTTGCCGCGGGCACCGATGACGTGCCGCTCGGCGACCGCAAGAACATGTGCTACATGGTTCCACCGTTGTGTACGGCCGTGGCCGCGCCGTCGTAGTCGGCACCGGCATGGATACCGAGATGGGCAAGATTGCCGGCGCCCTGGCCGAGGCCAAGGAAGAGCTCACGCCGCTGCAAGTGAAGCTCGCCGAGCTCAGCCGCATCCTTACCATTATGGTTATCGTCATCTGCGTCGTCATCTTTGGCGTCGACATCATCCGTCACGGCGTGGGCAACGTCCTCACCGACCCGACTGCCCTGCTCGACACCTTTATGGTCGCCGTCTCGCTTGCCGTCGCCGCCATCCCCGAGGGCCTGGTCGCCGTCGTGACCATCGTGCTGTCGCTTGGCGTGACCAAGATGGCCAAGCGCCAGGCGATTATCCGCAAGCTTTCTGCCGTCGAGACCCTCGGCTGCACGCAGACCATCTGCTCCGACAAGACCGGCACGCTTACCCAGAACAAGATGACCGTCGTCAAGCACGAGCTCGCTGCGCCCAAGGAAAAGTTCTTGGCCGGCATGGCGCTGTGCTCCGATGCCCAGTGGGACGAGGAGCTGGGCGAGGCCGTGGGCGAGCCGACCGAGTGCGCGCTCGTCAACGATGCCGGCAAGGCTGGTCTTACTGGCCTGACTGCCGAGCACCCGCGCGTGGGCGAGGCCCCGTTCGACTCGGGCCGTAAGATGATGTCCGTGGTCGTCGAGACCCTGGACGGCGAGTACGAGCAGTACACCAAGGCGCGCCGACGTGGTGATCGGCCTGTGCACCCATATCTACGAGGGCGATAAGGTCGTCCCCCTGACCGAGGAGCGCCGCGCCGAGCTCGTGGCGGGCCAACAAGGCCATGGCCGACGAGGCCCTGCGCGTGCTGGCGCTGGCGAGCCGCACCTACACCGAGGTTCCCGCCGACTGCAGCCCCGCTGCGCTCGAGCACGACCTGGTCTTCTGCGGCCTGTCCGGCATGATCGACCCGGTCCGTCCCGAGGTGGCCGACGCTATCCGCGAGGCGCACGACGCCGGTATTCGCACCGTCATGATCACGGGCGACCATATCGACACCGCCGTGGCCATTGCCAAGCAGTTGGGCATCGTCACCGATCGCAGCCATGCCATTACCGGCCCCGACCTCGATCGCATGAGCGACGAGGAGCTCGACGCGCACATCGAGGATTACGGCGTGTACGCCCGCGTCCAGCCCGAGCACAAGACCCGCATCGTCGAGGCCTGGAAGTCGCGTGACCAGATCGTGGCCATGACGGGCGATGGCGTCAACGACGCCCCGTCCATCAAGCGCGCCGACATCGGCGTGGGCATGGGCATCACCGGTACCGATGTCACCAAGAACGTCGCCGACATGGTACTTGCCGACGACAATTTCGCCACCATCATCGGTGCCTGCGAAGAGGGCCGTCGCATCTACGACAACATCCGCAAGGTCATCCAGTTCCTGCTTTCGGCCAACCTTGCCGAGGTCTTCTCGGTGTTTATCGCCACGCTCATCGGCTTTACCATCTTCCAGCCGGTGCAGCTGCTGTGGGTGAACCTGGTTACCGACTGCTTCCCTGCGCTCGCGCTGGGCATGGAGGACGCCGAGGGCGACATCATGAAGCGCAAGCCGCGCAACGCCAAGGATGGTGTCTTTGCCGGACATATGGGTCTGGACTGCGTGGTCCAGGGCCTAATCATCACCGTGCTGGTGCTGGCGAGCTTCTTTGTGGGCGTGTACTTTGACATGGGCTACATCCACATCGCCGATATGATCGCCGGCAATGCCGACGAGGAAGGCGTGATGATGGCGTTCATCACGCTCAACATGGTCGAGATCTTCCACTGCTTCAATATGCGCAGCCGTCGTGCGTCGCTGTTTAGCATGAAGAAGCAGAACAAGTGGCTGTGGGCATCTGCCGCGCTGGCGCTGGTACTGACGGTTATCGTGACCGTTCAGCCGACGCTTGCCGAGATGTTCTTTGGCCCCGTGACGCTTGAGCTCAAGGGCGTTATCGCCGCCCTGGGCCTTGCCTTCCTGATCATTCCGTTGATGGAGATCTACAAGGCGATCATGCGCGCAGTGGAGAAGGAGTAGGTCGAAAGGTCAACCTTCCCACCGGTCCGACCGCCTGCGGGGTTTCTTCTTCGCTGGTCCTCGCGCTTCGCGCTGCGGGATCGCTCAGAAGAAACCCCTCCCGGCGGGCGGGCCTTCGGATAACCTCTCGGGACCATTGGCTAAGGGAAAGTATGTGAGCTGGTCGAGCGTTTGCTCGACCAGCTCTTTTTTGTGGGTAAAATACCTGCTCAGTTGTGATTTGTGGTGCTGGGAGGCGCTTGTGGGCAAGGCGAAGGCTAAGGCGAAGAAAAAGACGACGGGGGCGCGGGCTAAGCGCGATCGTCGTCGGAAGCTTGCGACCGAAGCTCCCGCGTCTGCCGAGGAGCTGCTGGCAAGCGTGCCGGGACTCGATGCGCTGCAGGATGTTCCGGCGTTCGACGATCTGCCGGTCGATGATGCTCAGCGGGCTGCCTTCGATGATTTTTGTGCTCGGGCCGAGGAGCCCGAGCAGATGCAGCTTGGTGCCGTGGTGCGCCTGGATCGTGGGTTTCCACTGGTGGCGACTGCCGATGACACCTTTCGTGCCGAGCATGCCGTGGGGTTTGCCAAGTCGCGTGGCGAGGACGAGGTTCTGCTGCCCGCCGTGGGCGACCGCGTGGCGGTGCGTCGTGCGCCGGGCACGACATGGGCGTGATCGAGTGCGTGCTGCCACGCCGCACGAGTTTTGAGCGCTGGCGCGGACGCGCTCGCGGCGAGCGTCAGGTGCTTTGCTCCAACGTGGATAGCGTGCTGATCGTGCAGGC
>ENA-OQAS01000512-OQAS01000512.1-human-gut-metagenome-genome-assembly--contig:-NODE-512-length-20056-cov-2.421095_pt1 | contig 20056 bp, 30 predicted proteins | sample MGYA00242733_ERZ504523 | MGnify/ENA primary metagenome ERZ504523 (study PRJEB26092, sample SAMD00036239) | human gut metagenome | host: Homo sapiens | study: EMG produced TPA metagenomics assembly of...
AATGTTTCACGTGAACATTTTATTATCCTTTTTTAAACGAAACTCTCTCGTTTTCCATTCTTTTACAATTCAATTAAATTATTGCGAATGGCAAACACTGCAGCTGCGTCCGATCTGTTACTTCTATCTTCTTAAAAATGTTAGATACATGGTTCTTAACGGTTCTCTCACTGATATTTAACTTTTCAGCAACTTCCTTATTATACATTCCAACTGCCAAAAGTTTCAAAACTTCCAATTCACGCTTTGTGAGGCTCTCTATCTTTCCTTCATCCCTGTTCTTTTCAATCATCTTGGAATTTAATGCTGGAATAAAGACTTGGCTGAATATAATTTTCTCCTTCTACGATGGAAAAATATAGCTTTTTTCAATTCTGCGGATTCAGAATCTTTTAAAATATAGCCATCCACCCCTATATCAACCGCTTTCATCAGATATTCCACTTCATTATGTACGGTAAGAACCAAAACCTTTACCTTTGACTTTGAAGATTTAAGCGTCTGCAATACTTCCAGACCATTTTTTCTTGGCATATTAATATCAAGCAATAATACATCCGGTGTACAAATTTTTAACTTTTCCAGACAGTCAACACCATCTTCTGCTTCTGCAACTACCTGTATATCTCCTTCCAATTCCAGTAAACTTTTTAATCCCTCTCTGATCATGGAATGGTCATCTGCGATCATAATTTTAATTGCCATTTTTATAAGTCCTCCTTCATTTTTGGAATTGACACAATAATAGAACATCCCTTTCCAGGTGCAGATTCTATAGAAATTGTTCCTGATAACAGATAGACCTTTCTTTCATCATAGACAATCCGAATCCGGAATTATCATCTTGTCTCATCGGGAACTGCATGAACATCAAATCCCTTACCGTCATCTTTAATAACTAACACAATCTTCTTTTCTAAATAAGAAACTTTTACCTCCAGATAAGATGCCTGTGCATGCTTAACTGCATTATTACATGCCTCCTGAATCACCCGAAGCAATGTAATCTGAACAACACTGTTAATCGGATATGATGTACCTTCCGTATAATATCCACATTCTATTCTATGGAATCTCTGAAATCGATCCAATGCTCTTTCAACCGTAACGTCAAATCCAATGTCATCAAAAGACATGGGTCTTAAATCATAGATTAACCCTCTGGTATCCTCAATTATTTTACGGAGTGTCTGACCAATGGAAAATAGCTCTAATTTACATTTTACCGGATCTGATTCTATAATTTTTGAGCATAATTCCGTTTTATGTACAATTGCAGTCAGATTCTGTGTGGTAGAATCATGTAATTCTCGCGCTATTCTCTGACGCTCTGTTTCAACAGAACGAAGTAATGCCAGCCTGGTATCATAAGAATCTATATCCGCAGCCTCATGAATCTTTCTTTCAATCTCCGTTTCTTCCTTGATAACGCTGGTAATATCTGCAATTCGGAATTCATATTCCTGCATCTGATCTCTCAGACACATAATTTCATTTGATATCCTTTTTGATCTGCCCGAAGTTCTTCCATCTTTTCTTTATGAAAAGAATTAAATTCTCTCGGCTGAACGCTTCATATCCGGGATTTGTTTCCTTCTCTAAAACTTGAAGAAACTTTGTATTCTCTTTTACTTTATTTTCATATGAAGAAATCTGCTCTTCCAGAGAAACTTTGTGTTCTATATACTCCTGACGGATTTTTTCCAGATAATCTTTTACCATCTTATTCCTCAAACGTATGTTCTGTTTTGTATTTTCAATATCAATAATATTATAAATCATTTTACGGGTAAAGAAAATAAAGAAATAAATATTGTTTGTAAAAAGACCCAAAAATGTCTATAATATATTTAAAATCAAACAAATTTTAAATACAAGGAGGATTTCCATGAAAAAAGGCACAAAAAAATTTCTTTTTTTGAGTGTTGCAACACTGGCAGGAATGTATGCATACAATCAGTTTGTTGCCTCCACTTCCACAAAAAAGAATATGCTCCCAACCAAAAACGGATCCTATTATTCCTGGAAACAGGGAAATGTTTTTTACACAAAACTGGAACAGGAGATCCTGTTCTTCTTATTCATGACACAAATTCCGCTAGTTCATCTGTTGAGTGGTCAAAAATTTCAAAAAGACTTCAAAAGAAACATACGGTATATACCATGGATCTTCTGGGCTGCGGTCTCTCCGACAAACCAGGGCTGAGTTATACCAACTATATGTATGTCCAGCTGATCACTGCTTTTATCAAAGATATTATAAAATCCAAAACATCAGTTGTAGCTTCAAACCTCTCCTCCTCATTTGTAATTATGGCAAATCAACTGGATGCTCCATCATTGACAAAATGATTTTTATTAATCCGGTTTCCTTCCATTCCATGGATGCCATGCCGGATCAGCAAAGTAAATTAAAGCAAACGATCATAAATCTTCCTCTGGTCGGAACCTTTATCTATAATTTGCTCATGAACCCGAAGCGTATTGACCGTCAGTTCCGTTTTACCTATTACTGCAGACCTCAGCTGATTTCTTCCAAAACGAAAGATGCCTACTATGAAGCAGCCCATATGGACAACAGTAATGGAAAATACTTATACTCAAGTCTTCTTGGCAATTATATGAATATTGACCTTCGGCATGCTGTGAAAAAAATCACAAAACCTGTTTCTTTTATTATCAGCAGCGATATAAAAGCAAACTACAAAACAGCACAGGAATATCGTAAACTGAATTCTAACATAGACATCACCTATGTTTCCAATTGCAAATTGTATCCACAACTGGAGAATCCGGAAAAGGTTTACCAAATTATCGAAAACAAGTTATCCAATTAATTGGAAATGGACTGTACCTCAAAGGTACAGTCCATTTTATAACTCATCCATAAATGTGGATAACATCTTTTTTCCGCTCAAAGCAGTGGAAAAAGCATAAATTACAAAGGATTTTTGGAGGGCATTCCGGCTTTTCTTGGATATTTTTTTGATGTACCGTTTGCCTTTATTAAAGAAATGAATGCCCGCTGCGCCTCTCCAATAGAAAACTTATACACATCCTCAACTTTCCTCCGAGAAGAAAAATAGCTGATTTTGCAGCTGCCACTTCATTTTCACACTCTCCCGATTTATAAGAAATAAACTTTCCACCCAACCGGACGAATGGAAGACAATATTCTGCAAGTGTGGATAAATTGGCAACCGCACGGGAAACACACAGATCAAACTGTTCTCTATATTCGGGCATGCGTGCCAGATCTTCTGCGCGGCATGAACCGTATAGATCTCTGTCAGTCCTAACGCATCAATCACTTCATTCAAAAAAACAAGTCTCTTATTTAAAGAATCAGCCAGCACCACATTTAATTCCGGAAAAACAATTTTTAATGGGATTCCCGGAAACCCCGCACCAGTTCCAAGATCTATAACTTTTAACGGCTGATGAAGATCCACAACCTGTATCAGAGAAACACTATCTACAAAATGTTTCTCGACGACTTCATCAAAATCGGTAATGGCAGTCAGATTCATCACCTTATTTTTTCGATGAGCATTTCATAATAAGTCATAAATTGCTGCAACTGCTTGTCTGATAATGAAATATTCATTTTTGCAAGCATAGACAGAAAATGGTCTGTATTATATTCCATAGAATCCTCCACTATTCTTGTTTTTCTTTGTGTTCATCCGGGTTTAACTTAAAAAATAAATCTGGATTTGAATATTTTAACTGTTCCAGATAGACCAGAAGAACAGAGATATCGGCTGGTGTGACACCCGAAATACGTGATGCCTGACCGATATTCAACGGCTGGAACTCATTCAGCTTCTGTTGTGCCTCGATTCGAAGTCCCGAAATTTCATTATAGTCGAATTTCTCAGGAAGTTTTTTCTTCTCCAGCTTTTTAAACTTCTCCACCTGCTTGATCTGTCTGCTGATATACCCATCATATTTGATCAGAATATTCACCTGCTCTGTTACCTCCGCAGGTAAATCCGGCCGGTCTGTATCAATTTCTGCCAGTTTATCATAATCAAGCTCCGGTCTGCGAATCAAATCAGAAAGCGTTGTACCGGTATGAAGCGGAATGCTTCCATATTGCTCCAGTACATGCTGTACCCTCGCATTCGCACCAAGCTTAACTTCATTCACGCGCTCAATTTCCTTTTTATCAGTTCCTCTTTTTGCAAACCCAGTCATACCGCTCCTGTGAAATCAGTCCAATTTCATATCCCTTTTTTGTCAGCCGCAAATCCGCATTGTCCTGACGCAAAAGTAAACGATATTCCGCTCGTGAAGTCATCATGCGGTAAGGTTCGCGGTTTTTCTTTGTGACAAGATCGTCAATCAAAACTCCGATATATGCTTCCGACCGATCAAGAATCAGAGGATCTCTTCCCTTAATTTCCATTGCAGCATTGATTCCGGCAATCAATCCCTGACAGGCAGCCTCTTCATATCCGGAGCTTCCATTAAACTGACCGCCACTGAACAAACCTTTCATTGCTTTAAACTCGAGAGACGCATATAAATTGTTTGCGTCAATACAGTCATACTCTATCGCATATGCATTTCTTACAATTTTAACATGTTCCAGTCCCGGAAGTGTCCGGTACATTTCATGCTGGACATCCTCCGGCAGGGAAGAGGACATTCCGCCCACATACATTTCATTTGTACTAAGTCCTTCCGGCTCAATAAAAATCTGATGCCTGTTTTTATCTGCAAATTTTACCACTTTATCTTCAATGGACGGACAGTATCTCGGTCCTGTTCCCTCAATGATTCCCGCATAAATCGGAGAACGATCCAGATTGTTTCGGATAATTTCATGTGTCGTTTCATTTGTATAGGTCAGCCAACAGGAAGCCTGCTCGATCTGCACATCCTCCGGATTCGTTGTGAAAGAAAACGGAACAACTCTTTCATCTCCAAACTGCTCTTCCATTTTTGAAAAATCAAGACTCCTTTTATCGACACGCGCCGGTGTTCCTGTTTTAAATCTTCTTGTCTGGATACCATGAGCAACCAGGGAATCTGTCAGATGGTTTGCAGCTGATAATCCATTTGGTCCCGTATGTGTAATCATTTCACCGGTTAAGCAGCGCGCTCTCAGATAAGTTCCCGTACAAAGAACAACTGCCTTACATCTGTAAACACCTCCGGAAACTGTACGCACTCCGGTAATTTTCTGTTCTTCTCCCTCATGATATTCATCTTCCGGGAAAAACTGGTCTTTATTTGTTAATATCTCTGCGACTTCCGCCTGTCTTATGGATAAATGATCCGTATTTTGCAGGGTTTTTCGCATTTCTTTTGTGTATTCCGCTTTATCAGCCTGTGCGCGGAGAGAATGTACAGCCGGTCCTTTTGATTTATTCAGCATTTTCGACTGGATAAATGTTTTATCAATATTTTTGCCCATCTCTCCACCAAGTGCATCAATTTCCCGAACCAGATGTCCCTTGGAACTTCCACCAATGTTCGGATTACATGGCATTAGTGCAATACTGTCCACACTTACCGTAAACATCATTGTTTCCAATCCGAGTCTGGCACATGCCAATGCTGCCTCACAACCTGCATGCCCGGCACCGACAACAACCACATCATATGTTTCTTCAATATAAGGAATATTTTTCTTACTCATTTTTTACCTGCTACTTTCCCATACAAAACTTTGAAAAAATTTCATCCACCAGATCATCCTCGACAGCTTCCCCGATAATCTTACCCAGCTCTTCATACGCGCCCATCAGATCAATGGAATAAAAATCTTCAGGCATGTCATCCTCAATGCTTTGTGTTACCTGATGTAAATGATCAAGTGCTACCTGAAGTGACGTTTTCTGCCTCATGTTAATTGCATAAACTTCATCATTAAAAGTAACTTCACCCTGAAAAAACATATTCCGGATCGTTTCTTCCAATTCATCAATTCCCTGATGTTCTTTTGCAGAAATCGGAATAATCTTTTTATCCAGAATATGCTGTACCTCTTCCACTGTGACTTTTGTGTCCAGATCTGATTTGTTTAATAAAACAATTGCTTTTTTATCCTGCAACAGATCCATGATCTCATAATCACTTTCATCCAGCTCTGTCGATGCATCAATCACATAGATTACGAGATCCGCCTTCGATGCATATGTTCTCGCCCGATCCACACCGATTTTCTCCACTACATCTTCCGTATCCCGAATTCCTGCCGTATCCATGACGTTTAATGTAATTCCATTCAGGTTAATCTGCTCTTCCAGGACATCTCTGGTTGTTCCTGCAATTTCCGTTACAATTGCCCGTTCCTCTCCCACCAGAATATTCAACAGGGAAGACTTACCTGCATTGGGTTTACCCACAATTACAGTGTTGATACCTTCCTTCAGAAAACGCCCATTTTCAAAGGTTTTGAGGATTTTATCAATTTTTATAACCAAGTTATCCACAGTATTGTGTAAAGTTTGTGGATAATTATCCAGAGAAATATGTTCAGGGTCATCCAAGGCAGATTCTATAAAGGCAATTTCATGCAATATATCTGCCCGGATCTTTCGGATATCCACAAGAACCGCCCCCTGCAACTGGGAAAGTGAACTTTTCAGTGCAAATTCATTTTTTGCGTTGATAACATCAATAACGGATTCTGCCTGTGTCAGATCAATCCGGCCATTTAAAAATGCCCGTTTCGTAAATTCGCCGGGTTCTGCCGGCCGTGCCCCATGTCTGATTACGGTTTCCAGAATTCTTTTCATAACATAGACACCGCCATGACAGTCAATTTCCACCGTATCTTCTTTTGTATAAGAATGTGGCGCCTTCATGAGTAAAACCATCACTTCATCCACCATCTCGTTATCGTCATAAATATATCCATAATGAATGGTATGACTTTCACATAAACTCAATTTTTTATGACCATATTTCGAACGATAAATCCGGTCAATAACCGGCAACGCGTCTTCTCCGCTGATCCGGATAATCCCGATTCCCGAAGGAGACATCGCGGTCGCAATTGCAGCAATTGTATCTGAATTCATAAGTCTCTCCAATTCTAAACAAAGGTGAATACCCAAAACTGGATATTCACCTTATTTTTAACTCTATCAGTCAGTTCCTTATTTCTTTAATGTTACAACTACATGGCGATATGGTTCATCCCCTTCACTGTGTGTTGTAACATAACGATCATTCTGAAGTGCAGAATGAATGATCCGTCTCTCAAAAGGATTCATTGGTTCAAGAGAAACCGGGCGCTTGGTGCGCTTTACCTTGTACGCAATATTCTTTGCAAGATTCTCAAGTGTCTCTTTTCTTCTCTTTCTGTAATCTTCCGTATCAATCTTAACCTTATAATATTCATCGGAATGTTTGTTGATTGCAAGATTTGTCAGATACTGAAGAGAATCCAGAGTCTGTCCTCTCTTACCGATCAGAATTCCCATATCATCTCCCTTTAACTCTACTTCGATGATATGTTCTTCCTCATTTACTGCAACGAGAATTTCTACCTCCATCTTCATCGCATCAAAAATGGAAGATAAAAATTCAACAACATTCTCATCAATGGAAAATTTCTTACGAGCCTTAATTACTGCATTTTTACTTCCGATTCCAAGAAAACCGGTACTTCCTTTATCAAGAACCTCATACTCAAGCTGATCACTGGTTATTCCCAGCTGAACAGTAGCCTGTGTAATCGCGTCATCCACATTTTTAGCAGAAATCTCAATAAACTCCATATAACTGCCCCCTCTTATTTACGATTATTCTTTTCTCTAAATTCTTTTACAAGATTTGCTTTCGCTGCCATACTTCCCGGCTTTGCATTTGCTTTCGCTGCATTTGCTTTTCAAGTTCCAGTTCCCTGTTTGCAGAAGAAACATTTGCCTTCGACTGGATGGATCTGGTATTCATTGCCGCTGCCTGACGGATGCGTTCCTCAGTAACGCCCATCTTCTCCCGTTTCTTTTTCACCTTTTCCTGATTCTTTGCAATAATATCCTCAAGATTAAGATTTTCAATATGCTTGTTGATAAAGAACTGCTGAACCGCACGGCACACGGCACTGGCAATCCAGTAAATACCGAGACCAACCGGTGTCACGAAACAGAAAAACAAAGACATCAGAGGCATCATGGTATTCATAGTTTTCATCTGTCTTGCCATCTGATCATTATCCCCGCCTGCGGTAGCTGCGGTTGGCATCAACTTGATATTGATCACCTGTGTAATATAAGATAAAACCGGAATCAATACTGCAATAATCAACAACAGCCATGCATGACTTGCTATACTGCTCTTAATGATTGCCCACGGAGTATCTGAAATATTCAGTCCAAGAAAATAATTAAACTGGTTCATGTCATGGAGTGTAGAATTAAGGCTGTCACTCAGATTCGGAAACTGCTCAAAAATAGTTTTTCCTGCATCTGCTGTCTTCTCCCATGCAGTAGATGGAAGCTTGTACATAATATCGGTAACATAATTCGAAAGTGTAGTGCCGGTAGCAGCATTTAATTTATCTGCCACATTGTTTGCATTTAATCCACTGGACGTCACTGCATTAAAGTTTGTCATCAATGCAGTGAGTTTATCCACAAAACCATTGGTATTGATAATTCCGTCCACAAGACCGGTGTAAGAAGATCTCACACTGCTGATATATGCCGGAATATTATAAAATACACGATACAAAGCAAACAGAATCGGCATCTGGATAAGCATCTGGATACAGCTTCCGGATGGAGAAATACCATATTTCTGATATACAAGCTGTGTCTCCTGATTCATTGCCATCATGGCTTCCTGATCCTTGCGATTCTTATATTTATCACGGATCGCATTCAGTTCCGGCTGCATTTTCTGCGAAAGTTTCGAGAATTTCTGCTGCTGGATTGTCAATGGCAAAAGACACATATAGATCAAAATCGTCATGAGAACGATTGCAAGCGGTACACTGTTGATCGTACCACCGGAAATTTTTAAAACAATATCGTAAATTCCGCTCATGATCCATCCAAGAACCTTTGCAATCGGTCCGAGGAATTTTCCGGAATACGCTGTCAATTCAATCATGCCTGACATAAAAACCTCCATTTGGTTTATGGAACCGGGTCATATCCTCCCTTAGAAAAAGGATTACATCGCAAAATTCTCCAGGCAGCCAGTGCCCCACCCTTTATCGCACCATACTTTTGTACAGCTTCCAGTCCATAACAGGAACAGGTCGGATAATACGGACATTTCGTTGACTTCATGGGAGAAATATATCTCTGATAGAATTTAATACATGCAATAAGTAATTTTTTCAATAGAATTCCATCTTCTTTTCCATATTAATGTATTATTTTGTGAAGACCTCCAAGATGTTTCAGTGCGCTCGAAATCTGATGAAACGAAGCATCACGCGCTGTTCCTCTTGCGATGACTACAATGTCCAAACCACTATTGAACATGTCCTCCTGTAGCCGGTACCCCTCTCTGATCAGACGGTCAAATGATGTCTTATAACACTATTTCCTACTTTTTTACTAACGGATATACCTAATCTGTTTTTGTCTGTGTGATTTTCCAGAACATACATAACCAATAAACGGTTTGCATATGAATTTCCTTTGTTATACACATTCTGAAAATCTTTACTTTTCTTTAATGATTCTGAGAACTTCATCTGAAAATATCCTCATAATAGAAGAAAAGACCACAATAATGTGGCCTAAGCTGATAATTTTTTTCTACCTTTTAATCTTCTAGCAGCCAATACTTTTCTTCCGCCTGCAGTACTCATTCTGCTTCTGAAACCATGAACTCTGGCTCTCTGTCTTTTTTTTGGTTGGAATGTCATCTTCATTTCGTATCCACCTCCTCTACGTTAAAAAACATCACTTAGCATTATATCAGAAAAACGCTACAAGTCAAGTAAAATCAAGGTTTTTTCCTAATTTAATGTTATAAACACTACATATAATAAGGAAGAAAAGCAGTCCACTATATATAGTATCCACGCTTTTCCACGAAATAATAAGTTATCCACAATTTGGGGATAACTTGTGGATAAACTGTCAATACGCCTTGGATAACTCTTTTCCATCAACATCCATATAATTAAAAAACCTTCCTAAAACGCATTATTTCGCCGTTTACGCATATGTTTATATGTTAGTTTTGAAAAATATAAAAGGGTGTCTAAAAAGTTGATTCTACACCGAAAATGGTGTATTATAGATAAGAATAGGATTATGGGATAGTATCCTATTTTATAAGAAGAATGTGGAGAAAAGCAGATGGATAAGATTATTGAAAAGTGGGATGAAATTTTAAATACTGTGAAACAGGAGTACGAAATCAGTGATGTCTCTTTCGATACCTGGATTCGTCCCTTAGAAGTCTTTGCCATTGAGGGAAATACTCTCTATATCCTGGTTCCTTCCGAACAGATGGCTTTAAGCTATATTTCCAAGAAGTACCTTGCACCACTTCGCGTTGCGATCGTGGAAATTACAGAAATTGAATATGAAATCAAATTCATCCTTCCGGAAGAAGCCAGGACGCTGAAATTAAACACAAAACCAGCAAAAGCTACACCTGCCGTAACCGCAGATGAATCTAATCTTAATCCAAATTATACATTTGATACATTTGTCGTTGGTAATAATAACCGTTTTGCACATTCGGCTTCCCTTGCAGTCGCAGAATCTCCGGGAGAAGCATATAATCCGCTTTACATTTACGGCGGTCCGGGACTGGGAAAAACCCACCTTATGCACTCCATCGGACACTTTATTTTAAACCAGAATCCGGATGCCAAGGTTATCTACGTTACATCCGAAGAATTTACGAATGAAGTAATTGAATCCATTCGAAAACGGTAATGCTTCATCCATGACAAAATTTCGTGACAAATACCGGAAAGTGGATGTCCTTATGATTGACGATATCCAGTTTATCATCGGAAAAGAAAGTACACAGGAAGAGTTTTTCCACACATTCAACGCACTCCAGACACAGGGAAAACAGATTATACTGACATCCGATAAACCACCAAAAGAAATGGAAACCCTTGAAGAGCGTATCCGTTCCCGTTTTGAGTGGGGACTGATGGCAGATATCGGAGTGCCGGATTATGAAACACGTATGGCTATTCTCCGGAAAAAAGCCGAATCGGATAACTTTGACATTGATGATGAAGTATTAAGCTACATTGCAAACAACATTAAATCAAACGTGCGTGAACTTGAAGGAGCATTAAATAAACTTCTTGCTTATAACAATCTTGTCCACATTCCAATTACAATGGATATTGCAGAAAAGGAACTTTCCAACATTATCACGCCGGACAAGCCACGGGAAATCACACCACAGCTCATTATTGAAGTTGTTTCCGAACATTATCACATCTCTGTAGATCAGATGATTTCAAAGACAAGAAGCAGTGATGTTGCAAAACCACGCCAGATTGCAATGTATTTATGTAAAAATATGACCGAAAGTCCACTGGACACCATAGGTTCTTTACTCGGCGGACGCGATCATTCCACAATTATCCACGGTATCAAGAAAGTTACCGAAGAATACGAAAAAAACGAAACTACAAGAAATATGATCGAAACCATCAAAAAGAAAATAAATCCAAACTAAATGAGTTTCTTCCTATTATAATGTAGTTTTATTTGCTTTTTTAATTTCAACTTATTCACGTTTATCCACAGTGGATGGATTGTGCATGAGGTTGTTAACGTAAATCTCTTAAAATTTGTTCCACAGACGGACCTTAAGAATCCTCGCACTTTTCACATGCTTTCAAGCCGGTTATCAAACGCCGGAAACCGCTTAACATCTAACATGAAGAGGCTTATTCACATATTAACAGCCCCTATTAAGACTAAGACGAATGTCTTAATATATTTTTATTTATACCAGGAGGGAGTTTTTCATGAAACTGATCTGTTCTAAATCAAATTTATTGCGCGGAGTAAATATCGTATCCAAAGCTGTTCCTACCCGTACAACTATGGCAATACTCGAATGTATTCTTATCGATGCTTCTACGAATGAAATTAAATTAATGGCAAACGATATGGAACTTGGAATCGAAACCCGCGTAGAAGGAGACATTACTGAACGTGGAGTTATTGCACTGGATGCAAAAATCTTTTCTGAAATTGTACGCAAACTTCCAGACAGTGATGTTACGATTGAAACAGATGCCTCTTTTAAGACAGTTATCTCCTGTGAAAAAGCAAAATTCAATATTGTTGGAAAATCCGGAGATGATTTTTCATATCTTCCATACATTGAAAAAAATGATGCAATCGTGATTTCCCAGTTCACACTGAAGGAAGTGATCAGACAAACAATCTTTTCCATTGCTGATAACGACAATAACAAACTTATGACAGGTGAACTGTTTGAAATTATTGAGAATGAACTGAAGTTGTTTCGCTTGATGGTCATCGTATCTCCATTCGTAATATAGAACTTAAAAATAATTACGAAAATAAAAAGGTTGTCGTTCCTGGAAAAACATTACAGGAAATCAGCAAGATTGTTCCAGGTGGAGTTGATGATGATGTACTCATCTACCTGACGGACAACCATATCGTTTTTGAATTTGACACTACTACGGTTGTATCCCGTCTGATCGAAGGAGAATATTTCCGCATTGATCAGATGCTCTCATCTGCTTATGAAACAAAAGTTATAGTCAATAAAAAAGAATTACTTGATTGTATTGATCGTGCTACTCTTCTTGTCAAAGAAGGTGACAAAAAGCCGATCATTATGAATATCACAGATGGAAGTATGGAGTTAAAAATCAATTCTTTCATTGGTTCCATGAATGAAGATATCGATATGAGAAAGAAGGAAAAGATATCCTGATTGGATTTAATCCAAAATTCTTCATTGATGCATTGCGTGTTATCGATGAAGAAAATGTAAGTCTTTATATGGTAAACCCAAAAGCTCCATGTTTTATCAAAGATGATGAAGGAAAATTCATTTATCTTATTCTTCCTGTTAACTTTAATAATGCTGCAAATTAGGAGATTACATGATTACAGTAAATATCCGTGAAGAAGACGAATTTATCAAACTTGGACAGGCGTTGAAAAAAGCCGGAGTTGTTGGTTCCGGTGTGGATGCCAAAATGGTTATTTTAGATGGGCAGGTTTCGGTAAACGGTCAGACAGAACTTCAACGAGGAAAAAAATTACATAATGGGGATGTTGTTACCTTTCAGGGTGAAACAATTCAGATAGTTCAATGATCATAAAATCAATCGAGCTGCGAAATTTTCGAAATTATGAAAATCTGGATATTCACCTGGATGAAGGAACCAATATTCTTTACGGAGACAATGCACAGGGGAAAACCAATATTCTCGAAGCTGCTTATCTGAGTGTACAACAAAATCCCACAAAGGAAGCCGTGATAAGAGATGATTCGGTTTGGTGAGAAAGAATCACATATTCGTACTGTCGTACAGAAAAAAGAAAAGAGTACCAGATTGATATGCATCTTAGAAAAAGTGGATCAAAAGGCGTGGCTGTGAATAAGATTCCGATCAAAAAGGCAAGTGAGTTGTTTGGAATACTCAATATCGTTTTCTTTTCGCCCGAAGATTTAAATATTATAAAAAACGGACCTGCGGAGAGAAGAAGATTTATTGATTTAGAACTCTGTCAGTTGGATAAACTATATTTGTCAGATTTATCCAGTTTCAACAAAGTGTTGAATCAGAGAAACAAATTGTTGAAAGATATTTCTTTTCGCCCGGACCTTGTGGATACTCTTCCGGTGTGGGATATGCAGTTACTGGAGTATGGAACAAGAATCATCCGGAAACGAAAAGAATTTGTGGAGGAACTGAATGAAATTATTTCGGAAATCCATTCTAAAATTTCCGGTGGCAGGGAACATCTGGTATTAAAGTATGAGCCAAATATTACCGCTGATCTTTTTGCGGATGAATTGCTGCGGGCACAGAACCGGGATCTGAAACTCTGCCAGACAACGACAGGACACACAGGGATGACATGCTGTTTTCCGTTGATGATGTGGATATCCGTAAGTTTGGGTCTCAGGGACAGCAGCGTACTTCAGCACTTTCTTTGAAATTGTCGGAGATTGATCTGGTCAGGAGATCCATTCATGATACTCCGGTGTTGCTGCTGGACGACGTGTTATCGGAACTTGACAGTAACCGACAGAATTACCTGCTGAACAGTATTGCTAAAATACAGACTGTCATTACATGTACAGGGTTGGAGGAATTTGTAAAGAACCGTTTTTGTATCAACAAAATTTTCCAGGTGATAAACGGAAATGTTTATGAAAAGGAATCGGTTGAAGAGATATAAAGGAAAGGTTCATCCGTTGGATGAGGAGGAAATTGATGAGCGAATTAACAAATAATAATCAGGAATATGGCGCAGATCAGATTCAGATTCTTGAAGGACTCGAAGCGGTCAGAAAGAGACCTGGAATGTACATCGGAAGTACATCTGCACGCGGACTGCATCATCTGGTCTATGAGATTGTTGATAATGCGGTAGATGAAGCACTTGCCGGTTATTGTAAAAACATTGAGGTGACCATAGAAAAAGATAATTCCATAACCGTTGAAGATGATGGACGTGGAATCCTGTCGGAATGAATCACAAAGCCGGTGTGTCTGCACTGGAAGTTGTGTTTACTGTTCTGCATGCAGGCGGAAAGTTTGGCGGCGGAGGATACAAAGTATCCGGAGGACTGCATGGAGTAGGTGCTTCTGTTGTTAATGCCCTCTCCGCCTGGTTAACGGTTGAAGTATATCATGACGGAAAAGTGTATATGCAAAGTTACAAGAGAGGAAAAGCGGATGGACCGGTAGCGGCAGTCCGGGACTGTGATCCACAACTTCACGGTACAAAGGTTCATTTCTGCCGGATGCGGAAATTTTTGAAGAAACCGTATATGATTACAACACGCTCAAACAGCGTTTAAGAGAAACTGCTTTTCTGACAAAAGGATTATGCATTACATTAAAAGACACGAGGGAAGATAGTCTGCATAATCATAAATTCCATTATGCCGGTGGAATCAAGGAATTTGTGGAGTATTTAAACCGCGGAAAAGAACCGTTATATCCGGAAGTTATTTACTGTGAGGGAAATCGTGACGGAGTTTACGTGGAAGTTGCAATGCAGCATAATGATTCTTTTAACGATTCCACGTTTAGTTTTGTTAACAACATCATTACGCCGGAAGGTGGAACACATCTTGCCGGTTTTCGAAATGCGTTGACAAAGACGTTTAATTCGTATGCGCGGGAAGCAAAAATTTTAAAAGACAGCGATGCGGCACTTACCGGAGATGATATCCGTGAAGGATTGACAGCAATTATCAGTATCAAAATTGAAGAGCCACAGTTTGAAGGACAGACCAAACAGAAACTCGGAAACAGTGAGGCACGTGGTGCTGTAGATTCTGTGGTTACGGAACAGCTGACGTATTTTCTGGAGCAGAATCCGGATGTGGCCAAAAATATCTGTGAAAAATCGCTGCTGGCCCAGCGTGCCAGAGAGGCAGCCCGGAAAGCACGTGATCTGACAAGAAGAAAGACAGCACTTGAGGGTACTGCTTCCGGGAAACTTGCGGATTGTTCCGACAAAAATCCAAAAAATTGTGAAATCTTTATCGTTGAGGGAGATTCCGCCGGTGGTTCTGCAAAAACTGCAAGAAGCCGTGCAACACAGGCAATTCTCCCGCTTCGCGGAAAAATTTTAAATGTGGAGAAGGCAAGACTCGACCGTATTTATGATAATGCCGAGATCAAGGCAATGATCACGGCGTTCGGTACCGGAATTCATGAAGATTTTGATATATCCAAGCTGCGTTATAACAAAATTATTATTATGACAGATGCCGATGTGGACGGTGCACATATTGCAACACTCATGCTGACATTTTTGTATCGTTTTATGCCGGAGCTTATTAAGCAGGGACATGTTTATCTTGCTACCCCGCCGCTTTACAAAATTGAGAAAAACAAAAATGTCTGGTATGCATACAGTGATGAAGAATTAAACAATATTCTTGTGGAAATCGGGCGCGATCAGAATAATAAGATCCAGCGTTACAAAGGACTTGGTGAGATGGATGCGGAACAGTTATGGGAAACCACCATGGATCCGGAGCACCGGATTTTAAAACAGGTTATGATGGATGACGAAAGTTCATCGGAAATTGACGTAACATTCACGACTCTGATGGGTGATAAAGTAGAGCCGAGACGGGAATTTATAGAAGAAAATGCCAAGTATGTACAGAATCTTGATATTTAGGGAGGAGCAGATCAGTGGACGATAAAATATTTGACCAAATTCAACAGGTTGACCTGAAGAAAACGATGGAAACCTCCTACATCGACTACGCGATGAGCGTTATCGCAAGCCGTGCGCTTCCGGATGTCAGGGATGGATTAAAGCCGGTACAGCGGCGTGTCCTGTATTCCATGATCGAACTGAGTAATACACCGGACAAGCCACATCGTAAATGTGCGCGTATTGTCGGGGATACGATGGGTAAATACCATCCGCACGGGGACAGCTCCATTTACGGGGCACTTGTCAACATGGCACAGCCGTGGTCGACAGATATCCACTTGTCGACGGACATGGTAACTTTGGTTCTGTGGATGGAGACGGTGCTGCCGCCATGCGATACACAGAGGCAAGGCTTTCGAAAATTTCCATGCAGATGATTCGGGACATCAACAAAGATACCGTTGACTTTACCCCGAACTTTGATGAAACAGAAAAAGAACCTACCGTACTTCCGGCGCGCTACCCGAACCTTCTGGTAAACGGAACGACAGGTATTGCGGTCGGTATGGCAACAAATATTCCTCCTCACAATCTGCGTGATGTCATTCATGCCGTTGTGAAATTAATTGACAACGATATTGAGGAGAAAGAGACCGACATTGATGAATTAATCAACATCATCAAGGGACCAGATTTTCCAACCGGAGGTGTGATTTTAGGTACTGCCGGTATCAATGAGGCATACCGGACCGGCCGTGGTAAAATCCGTGTACGCGCTGTGACAGATATTGAACCGATGGATAACGGAAAAACCGTATTGTTGTCACCGAACTTCCGTATCTGGTCAACAAAGCCAGACTGATTGAAAAAATTGCAGAACTGCACAAAGATAAAAGAATTGATGGAATTACAGATCTTCGGGATGAGTCTGACCGCGAAGGCATGCGCATTGTTATTGAGCTTCGAAGAGATGTAAATCCAAGTGTTGTTTTGAATTTATTATATAAACACACACAGATGCAGGATACATTTGGCGTTATCAACCTTTGCGCTTTGTGGATAACCAGCCAAAAATTCTGAATTTATATGAATTACTTAACTATTATCTCATTCACCAGAAAGAGGTTATCACAAGACGTACCAGATTTGACCTGAACAAGGCGGAAGAACGTGCGCATATTTTACAGGGATTGATCATTGCATTAGACAACATTGATGAAGTGATTTCCATTATTCGCGGAAGCCGTACAACTGCAGACGCAAAGAATTCCCTGATGGAGCGGTTTGGATTATCCGATGCACAGGCACAGGCAATTGTTGACATGCGTCTGAAGACCCTGACCGGTTTGGAACGTGAGAAACTCGAAAACGAGTATAAAGATCTCATGGCACAGATCACGGAACTTAAGGCGATTCTTGCAGATGAGAAAAAGCTTCTTGCAGTTATCCGCACAGAAATTCTGGAAATTGCAGATAAATATGGCGATGACAGAAGAACCCAGATCGGATACGATGAGTTTGATATTTCCATGGAAGATCTGATTCCGGAAACCAATACGGTCATTACCATGACAAAAGTTGGCTATATCAAGCGCATGGGAACCGATAATTTCAAAAGCCAGCACCGTGGAGGCAAGGGAATTAAGGGAATGGAGACCATTCAGGATGATTATATCGTGGAAATGCTTATGACAACCTCCCACCATTACCTGATGTTCTTTACCAATATGGGACGTGTGTACCGGATTAAGGCATATGAAATTCCGGAAGCCAGCCGGACTTCCCGTGGAACTGCAATTATCAATATCATTCCGTTACAGCCGGATGAAAAGATTACCGCAATGATTCCAATCAAGGATTATGAGAAGGATAAATATCTGTTTATGGCAACCAAAAACGGAATAGTGAAAAAAACTTCCGTGCTGGACTATGAAAACATCCGGAAAACAGGATTGGCAGCGATCAGTCTGCGTGATGATGATGAATTGATCGAAGTAAAAATTACCGGGGATGATGAAGAAATTCTGTTATTTACCCGGTATGGACAGTGTATCCGGTCTAAAGAAGCCGATGTCCGTGCAACCGGTCGTACGACAATGGGAGTCATTGGAATGAACCTTACTGCCGGAGATGAAGTAATTGCCATGCAGATGGCTTCCCAGGGAGAGTCCGTCATGATCGTATCGGAGAACGGTCTTGGAAAATGTACACGGATCAATGAGTTTACAACACAGAACCGTGGTGGAAAAGGTGTAAAATGCTATAAAATCACAGAAAAATCTGGAAATCTGATCGGAGTGAAGTCTGTCGTAAAAGATGATGAACTGATGTTGATTACAACAGAAGGAATCATCATTCGAATTCGCGTAAATGATACGGCATTACTGGGACGTGTAACCTCTGGTGTAAAACTGATTGATCTCAAAAGTGGTGTGACGGTTGCAAGCATTGCAAGAGTCGTAGAAGATAAATCACTGATGCCACCGGAAGAGGAAGCAACAGAAGAAAATGAGACGGAAGGTGATCCATCATGATTCGGACCATACAGACAGAAGAAATCACAAGAAATATAAAAGAAATGTGCATTGAAGCGAATCATTTTCTTGCGGAAGATATGGAACATGCCATGAAAAAGGCGGCAGAAGAAGAAAAATCCGAACTTGGAAAAAAAATTCTTCTGCAGCTGCAGGAAAATCTTAAAATTGCGGGAGAAGAAATGATTCCTATCTGTCAGGATACCGGAATGGCTGTATTTTTTGTAGAAATCGGTCAGGACGTGCATTTTGAAGGGCAATGGCTGGAAGATGCAATCAATGAAGGTGTGCGCCAGGGTTATACGGAAGGGTATCTCCGTAAATCCGTTGTAGCTGACCCGATTCTTCGTGAAAACACGAAAGATAATACACCGGCAATTATCCACTATTCGATTGTTCCCGGAGATAAGGTGACGATTACATTTGCTCCGAAGGGATTTGGAAGTGAAAATATGAGCCGTATTTTCATGTTAAAACCTGCGGATGGAATAGACGGAGTAAAAAATGCGATTCTTACTGCCGTAAAAGATGCAGGACCAAACGCGTGTCCTCCAATGGTAGTTGGTGTTGGAGTCGGCGGAACATTTGAAAAATGTGCAATTCTGGCCAAAAAAGCACTGACAAGGCCGGTAAATGAACATTCTGAGATTCCTTATGTTGCAGATCTGGAAAAAGAAATGCTGGAAAAATCAATAAGCTTGGTATTGGACCGGGAGGATTAGGTGGAACCACTACTGCCCTTGCTGTTAATATAAATACTTATCCGACACATATTGCAGGGCTTCCTGTGGCAGTTAATATCTGTTGCCATGTAAATCGTCATGCAGTCAGAACGATATAAGGAGGAACAGGTATGGATCAGCATATTACAACACCCATCACAGAAGAAGTGACAAAAAAACTTCTTCCGGGATATTGGTATACATCACAGGGACAATCTATGTAGCAAGGGATGCCGCACATAAGAGGATGATAGAAGCATTGGATCGGGGAGATCAATTATCGATTGATATCAAAGATGCAACGATATATTATATGGGCCCTTCTCCTGCCCGTGAAAGGACGTCCGATTGGATCTGCGGGACCAACTACAGCCACTCGTATGGATAAGTATGCCCCTACCCTGCTTGATCTTGGTGAAAAAGCAATGATTGGCAAGGGAAAGAGATCAAAAGAGGTTATAGACGCTATTATCCGCAATCATGCAGTCTATTT
>ENA-OQAS01000514-OQAS01000514.1-human-gut-metagenome-genome-assembly--contig:-NODE-514-length-19996-cov-2.444260_pt1 | contig 19996 bp, 27 predicted proteins | sample MGYA00242733_ERZ504523 | MGnify/ENA primary metagenome ERZ504523 (study PRJEB26092, sample SAMD00036239) | human gut metagenome | host: Homo sapiens | study: EMG produced TPA metagenomics assembly of...
CCTTATACAACGACTCACAAAAATCAGCAATTGCATTACATATGCTTTCATACCATTCAACATATTCCTCCTGCGCCTCTTTTGCTTTCCTGCGATATAAATCAATTATGTACTTATTTCCATGTCCCATTATAGGGGCTATTTCACAACATGATGGGATACCTCCATGCAGATGAAGTACGTCTTTTATGCCATAAACCTTTTCAAGAGTATCTGTGTAATTAAAACTCATAAACAGATCATTTCTGTTATTAATGAGACTATCTTTTTTACACATAGCTTGGGATGTATCAATAGTTTGTAACCATTCTAATACGTACTTTTGGAGTTTATCTACAAATCCGTATTGTTCCCTCCAGTATACATTCATAGTATCAATTATGCCCTCCATAGGCATTGTATCTACCATAGAATAAGCAGAATCATACATTCCCTCAACATCCGGATGCCCTATTTTTCTTCAAAACTCCACCACAAATCATTAATAACCGACTTATCCCATCTTTCTTGAGCCTCTTTCGTATACCAGGGTTCCGTATCAATCTAAGGTTGAATATTATACATACTTTCGAAGTAGTTAAAAAAGACTCATGATTCTCTTTCAAAAATTCTCTAAAAGCTGCATATGGCGTTCTTATTCCATGTGCTATATCAAAACCATTGCCGAATATATATAATGTCTGCAACAATCATACCCCCAATTTATTATTTCCACCCCTTATTGAAAATCAAAGTAAATCACTAAGTGGCCTCCAACTATCATGAGACATATCCTCGTGATATTCTGTATTATTGATAAATAAATCCTCATTAATGTCTCTCACAAAACCAAAATTAAGCTTGTACTTTTCGGCATACTGTTTGAAAGCAATGAATTTATTTTCTACTTGAATATCAATATTCTTACTATGCCCAGCTACTTCTCCACCTTTTGTCTCTATCAACCAAACCTGACCATCATTCGTTTTAACTATATAATCCGGATAAAACAGCCACTGCTTTAAGAAACCGTCCAGATATACTATTGATAAATATTGCTGCCCTGTATCACCGTTTTTATATACCCACTCAATTCTATCCGGTCTTGTTTCACAATATCTTTCAAATAATCTCTCTGGCATACTTCGAGTCTTGTCAGTAATAAATTCATTGGTATATTCCAGATAGGCATTCAAACGCATAAGCTGTCGTTTCTTCACTTCGCTATACTTATATATTTCCATCTCTGGAATAGAAAACTCCGCCTGCTTTGGCTCAAGAACGAATGACATCTGTCTTCCGCCCATCTGAGCAGTACATCCTTTAAAGTCAATCTTCAACTGCTTAACATTATTAATGATAAATGCATAGAAATCTGAATTTTCCAATGCAACGAATTTGTACTTTGTTTTCTTCCCTTTGCTGAACATTCTACGAAGAATATTCTTCACCTTCTGCGATTGCAAGCCTGTAACCTTCTTAATCTCATCAACGGAATGCAACAAATAAATACCATGAGAATGAGTATTTACTGCAGTTTTGATTGTTACATTATTCTTTCCTACTCCTGAAGCTAATTCTTCAGTTGTTCGGAATATACCTTGTAGTATCTTACTATCTATTTCATGATCAAAATTGTATCCGCAAGCCTCAAGATTCTCCCGATTTATACGCATATCACTTCCAAGACTATACTTCTTTTTAAAATACTCATATACTTTTTCTAACGTTTCTCTCTCTCCAAGTCCGTCAAAGTCAAGATTTCGAAGTTCCTTGGTTAGAACAAAATCTTTTGCCTCATCACGCACAAATAATCTCCTAACCTGGTAAGCCTTATCCATTGATGACATAAGCCCCATCTTGTAATGGCTATCTAATGTATAGATATAACAATAATCAAGCGTGTTCAATCCATAGTGCTTTTTTTCAGGCATACGTCTAATTCGACCAATTGTCTGAATCTGAAAATCTTCACTACCGCCCTCGCGAAGCTTTACAAGAATCTTTGCTCTCGGGCAATCCCATCCGGTAGAAATGGCCTGTTTCATTAAAAGAAATGCTGGTGAACCATCATTTCCTGTAAGATCATCAATATTTCTCTTTATATCACTCATCCAAATTGAAACCATGCCATTATCGTAGGTATATCCCATACTTTCAAGCTTGGCTTCTACACCTGCAATCGTTTCTGGTTGTCCCATCGGAAACTGAATAAGCACAAGTGGCCTAATCTTTGTTTTGATTGCATCATATCCAGCCTGAATTTCTTTTCTCTTTTCGTCAGCCAACTCAAGAAGGTACTCATAATCATTTGTGATCTGTTTTTTCTCATCAACGCCTTCATTTACATAGATTGCCCGTGTAATAAGTCCTGCATTGATAACCTCATCTTCCGGAATTTCATAGTATTCATGATGTGCTACCTTCTGCGCTGTTGCAGACACACGAATAATATTCTTTGCAGCAAATGCTCTAATAATATCATCCGCCTTCTTCGTATTATTGAGATGTTCTTCATCGATAATAACAACAAATTGAATTCCATCCCTATGGCAGCGGCAATCGTTTCAAACAAGTTTGCTTTTTCACCATCTTTAAGTGCAGTGTTTCCCTTCTTAGTAACAAGTTCCCAGTTGATAAAAGTAACACTACCTCCTTCAAAGCCCATAAGCATAGAATACAAGAGATTCCTAGTATCTCTCTGTGGAGTAAGCTCATTCATCTTATCCATACTCTGTTGTTCAAGATCACCTTTACCTGGCATAGCCATACAAAAGCGGTATTTCCACTTGTATTCTTAAGATACTCATCTACATATTTAATGAGCATGACAGTTTTACCAGCCCCCGTAGGTGCTTTGACTGTGATAACCTGCTTACTTGCAGGATCCAATGTCTTGTCAATCAGGAACTCAACGCAATTATCCTGGAATTCAAAATCCATTATTCCATTTACCATAATTCTCCAGCCTCCCTTAGTTCGAAATCAAAGTAATAGTCCGGAATTATAAATGTATCAACATTCTGGAGCATTCGTTCCTGTGAAGTAGACAGCAATACATCTTGATTTAAGAACACTGCTTTCAAATTCTTATAAGAATTATAATTCGTCTCTAAATCATCCATTTCGTCATCATCCATGACAATTAGATACTGAGAATTATTAATACTTACTCCGTATTCCAACTGAATCATCTCTACTATATGTTCAAGCAATTCATCTACCAATTCATCAGAATTTTTGTCTACAAAAATCTGTTCTATAGTACTTCAAATTACCTTTTACTCTTTTTTTGTATTCGCAACCAGATGCCATTCTTCCAGTCAAAACAGTCTTTATTCTCTGATAAGTAACTTCCTGGCAAATATTATTTTCATTATTTGTGCAGACAATAAATCTGCGAGAGCCCCCATCTTCTTCATTTAGTTCTAGCACCGCTTGTGCAGTTGTTCCCGATCCGGCGAAAAAATCTAATATCAATGCATCATTTTATAATATGCTTTTACCAGCTTTTTAATAAGCTCTACCGGTTTAGAATAATCAAATTTATCGCCTAATCCAAATAGGGAAAGATCTTTCTTTGCATTGTCATTCGAGTATTTATTATCAATATATTCTAATGAGCTGGTCGCCTTAACTCTTTTGTTATATTCAATGACAATTGCCATTGCTATCTTTTCCAATTTTTGCGTTCAGATATGTTTTTGTGTATATTCTTGCAGAGCCATCCTTTTCCTCTTTATAACAACAAATCCATTATCATATCCAAATTGAAAGAGTTTTTTGCTCCATCTCCATGCCCAATCAGCACGTCTATGGTTTCCCTTCTGTCTTTCTTCCCACAATTCTTTACTGCTGCCTGGATCGAATATTTCTCCCTCGATTTCCAGTGGATAGTCAAGCGAAGAACTATATGACAAACTATCATAATCTAAAGTTTGATTTAGTTTGTATTTTCCCCGTTCCCTAACATACTCATCTTCATATTTAAACGCCTCATCTACATGCTCTTCCATAACAAAGATGTCTTGTTCTCTTTTTGTATAAACCAAAATATAGTCATGATTCTTCGCATATGCAGACGTTGTCTTTCCACTTTTTTGGTAATTCTTGGCATACATATAATGAAGTTATCTTCTGAAAAAATCTCATCCATCAAGAGTTTTAATTGTGCTTGTTCATTATCATCAATAGACACAAAAATCAATCCATCTGGAGAAAGCAATTTATGGGCAATTCGCAACCTTTCTGAAAGAAAAGAAAGCCATGTCGAATGTCTAAACGAATCTTCTCGCCCCACAAATTCATCATTATATATAAAATCTTTATTTCCTGTATTGTATGGAGGATCTATATAAATAACATCCACTTTCCCCTTGTGAGTTTTTTCTAATAATTTTAAAGAATGTAAATTGTCGCCTTCTAAAAGAAAGTTAAAAGATGTATTATATTCATCTTCAATCAATTCATATTCCGGAATCTCTGAAAATACAGGAATATGCGTTTCCATTTTCTTATCAACTTCTTCCTGATGTTCCTCCCACACCAAACCATATTTCTTTGAGGTCAATTCCTTTTCAATCCTATTAATCGCTATTAACGAATCATCATCCGAATGTTGTTTCTTAAGCAGCTCTAAGAAGGCTATCATTTCATCCCTTCTCTTTTTTGATAAATTTTCCATGTACTAATCCTTCCTACATATTGGTTCTGTAAATATCTGTCATTTCCATCCATTTGTGCTCTCTGGGGCAAGAATCACATACATAAAGGAATTTACTATTTTGTCCTGTAACCTCTACCATTCTCAACCTATTCCCACAATAAGGACAATACGGAATATTTGCACCGAATAATTTTTGATAAGCAGCAATTCTGTTCCATCTTAGCAAATCCTCATCATTATCAATTTCTAAAATATTCTTACCATGTTGCATGTGATACATATAATAAATTGCATTCTGAGATTTTGGAGATGGCATTTTTCTAATACGCGGTTCTTCGAAAAATCTTGTTTTACGATATATCCCGGAATCAAAATTTCATTTCTTCTCAATCAAAAAAACTCTTGTATAAATATTGCATGCATTATCAAATTCCTGTTTCATTAAAGAATATACAAATTCTTGCTTATTCCTTGAGCCCCAATTATTAATGTCTCTAATGTACCTTGTGTAATCATAAAATGAAGTTATATTCCTATTATCCCTACAAAAATGTGGATACACAAAATAATCATAAAAACCTTTTACATATTCACATAATCTTAGATAATTATCATCAGATCTAGTAACTTCAATATCACCATTAATACAGCGATAATCTCTTGGATGTTGAAGTAAAGAAGATTTAATTTCAATGGTATAAATGCCACTTGTTTCCAAATATTCTCTTGTCTCAACAGTAATTGTTCCAGAGTCTCCCGCAATACTAATCACATCATTGTTTATCCTATCAATTGCTGACTGCAATATATTGGTGGTAATATCATTGCGATAAATAATTCCATCAAATGGTGCATGCTTATTAAAATTATCTCTTCTCATCTTGTCATATGCCAAAAATCTGGAAGTACTATTATCCCTTAGAATATTTTCTATTACTATTTCCGCCCTTTTTCCCTGAATTGTATTTTCCCTTATTTCTTGAATTGGACGATCGTGTTGCCATGTATTATGCGTATGAGTTACGATTTGTTCTATCTCAGCCTGATCTAGTTCAGATACAGCTGGAATAGGACATATTATAAAATCGCTAAATCTTTTTATTTCCATATGTCCTCCCTATTGTTTTCTTAACTTTCTTGCAATAATACCTCATATCGCAGTTGAGACATGACTTCTTGTTCTTTGCCTCTGTAGAAAATTCATGGTTTTGAATCTTAGCTACAACCTTATCAAATTCAGAAATCGTCTTATCAATGAGTACTGAGATTTCTCAAATGTAACAGTAGGATTTGCCCCTTCCTCACCAGTGTAATAAAGATGCATCCTACTCACATTCTTTCCTGTTTTTTCCTCTACAAGATGTGCATATACTTCCAATTGACGCTTATAGCGTTCAAAATCCTCTGACCGTTCAGTTAAGTCTGGTCTTTTCTCCGACTTAAAGTCAACAATTTCCACTGTATTTCCATCTCCACGAATCAAATCAACGGTACCCTTAAGTATGTATTCTGGCTTTACAAGGCTCACATCAACTTCTGCATCTTGGATATGACTCCAAAGAGATTCTCCTGTCACTACTCCATCTCCTGTCAAGCCTGTACCATTAGACATCCGTTCTACATATGCAATCACCTGTCTATAAGCAGCATCAACCTGCTTGACACCCAAATAAGAATGTTCACTCTTAGATAAAGTCAAATAATTTGTATCGAGCCATGCACGCACATTGTCCGGCGTAATAGTACTCTCTTCGTGACGCATTGCTGCTCGATGTACATCCTCTATTGTTTCATGAACCAGAGTTCCAAACAAAGTAGCACCTACTCTAATTTGTGTAAAACCCAACTCTTTGAAAAATTTATACTGTAGTGAACAATTCTCATATAATTCGATATGAGATGTAAATGAAAACGACTTCTTAATATTTACAGGCTTAACCATTTCCAATTCCATTTCTGATAAATCTACATCATTATATGATGGTAATGTGCTATAACAAGATTCAAAATACTTACTTGGAGTTCTTCCGATGCCATTCTTTTCATAGCAAGAAAGAACTAGTAAGTTTTGAGCTCTAGAGAACGCAGTGTAATACAATCTCCAAAAGTCAAAGAATTTAATATCTTCTTTCGCTTCAAAAGCAGGTCTGTGAAAATATTTCTTTTCTATCTCTTCAATAACTCCATCTGATTGTGTTCTCGGAACAGCAGACAATGAATCAACCATAACAACCGGAAATTCCATTCCTTTAGATTGGTGAATTGTCATAAAAGAGACACATCCACTTGGTGCATACTCAGAATCATCCCTCGTATTCCGTGATTCCACCTTCAAATAAAAAGCGCATATACATATTAAAGAAGATTTCCGGAGCACTTATTATATTTTTCTCCGAAAATACTTCTACTCTGTGCAAATATTCGTATTTGCCCAAAACAGCTGAAAGAATAGATATATTTCTTGCGGCTCTCTCATCTGTAACACCACTGCCAATATCAATTCCAACATATCCCCTAAAAGGTTCAAATTCCAGCAATTGATAGATAATACCAGTAAATGCATAATCTGTATTACTTTTCAATTGACTATGATTACGCAATATATTTTCATACCATTTTTTCAGATCTTTATGTGCCTTAATAAGTTTCTGCGCTGCTTCGACACATTCCTCACGATAGTACCTATAAAGAACTGGATAAGAATATGTAAAACTTCTGTTTTAAGTCTTAAGAAATAATTAGGGAAACACATTATCAAACATCCCAATATTTCTTTAACTTCAGGCCTAGTAAAAAACATCTCTGATCTCGGCGAATATACAGGTATATTCATAGCTTCCAAATACTGAATAAGATTAATTACCTTGTCATTCTTAACCGATTTGCACAGAAAAGCCACCTGATTGTAATCTTTTATTACACCTTGATGCTTCAACGATATAACAAAGTCGTATACACTATCATACCAATCCTCTACACCGTTCTTCCCAGAACATTTTACTACTCTTGTATCTGAAGAATAGTCTTTCTTGCCAGGCACAATCTTCTTGGGAAATCTAAAATTTTTCCACACAAACTTTTCATCAGTAGATGTCATCCAATCATTATAAAAATCTATAATTTCTTTTTCTGATCGATAATTAATGGTCAAATCAACTCGCTTACACTTCCCATCAATAAAATGATCCGGGAATTCAAGAATGTTTCTTATGGTCGCTCCACGGAATCGGTATAACCCTTGATCATCATCTCCAACAACACATATATTCTCTGACTCTCCTGCAATAAGGAAAACGATTAATTCCTGAATATAATTTGTGTCTTGGTATTCATCAACCATTACATATTTAATTTTTTCTCTTATTTCTGCCAAAATCCCCTGATGGTTAAGCATAAGAGAATATGCTTCTGTTTGAATAGATGAAAAATCAATCAAGTTTTCTTCTTCAGTTATCTTCTGATATAATGCCAAAACATTAGCCATACCAACAGTTGCTGGATTAGAATCTCTCAACATTCCATTAACATCCACCAACTCTTCTAATAGATTACTTACATATTTTGCAATTTCTCCAGCTTGCTTCCATGTTCCAATTTTTTTGTAAATATATCCTCATAGTGAGGTAATGCCCTAAAATCGTTTATATGTTGAAAAATCATGTACTTCTGATCAAACTGATCCAGCATTCGATAATTTTTCTTAACTCTCGTGTATTCCAAATGCTCCTTATTACTCGAAGGCATATAGAATGAAATGTTCCTACATACATCTCATTAAGGTTCACTTGAACCCCCATCTTATACAATTCATTAGTAATACGAGTAATAAGCTCCTTTGCAGCCTTTTCTGTAAAAGTAGCAACCATTATTTCTTCAGGTTGTATTCCTCTTTCAGTTATTAGATAGACTATACGCTTAACAAGAGTAAATGTTTTTCCGGTTCCTGGACCAGCTATTATTAGCAATGGGCCTTCTGTTGTCTGAATAGCTTCTTTCTGTTGATCATTCGCGTTTCCAAAATCAAAAGCCATTAGTCCCCCTCCTCAAGTATTGTCTATTAGAATTGTCATTCTATTTCAGCTTAGTTATTGTCCATCTTCGATTAATTCATCCGGGACATCAATCATCTCCATAATATCCGACACATCGCATTCTAGTCCCGTGCATATCTTTTGCAGGACTCCCGTCGTCAGGTTTTCATTTTTTCCAAGCTTTGCAATCGAAGCTGAACTAATTTTGCACATATCCTTTAAGTCCGTGCGTTTTAGTCCTCGATCAATTAACAATTTCCAAAGTTTATTATAACTGATTACCTTCGCCATATAAGTTCTCCTCTTAGTTCTTCAACAACTATTAATTTTTTACGCTTTTAAGGAACCCATAAGTGCCTTCTCTTTCGTCTGTTGTATATTCAATTAAATTAACAAATGAGTAATCTACGCCTTCCGGAATCTCATTTTCCGCAATAATCACCTGATTCTTTCCGTAATGATTTACAATATATTTGAACAGGGATTCCCGCATTCCAGGCGTGGCTTTTTCTTTCTCTGTAATTTTGTGTTTTTTCTCCTTTAAGGACAGTATTGGTGAATCTAAAATCAAAAGATGTGGTGCATAAATTGCGTTTTCTTCCAAATACTTCATAAGGTTAAATAACATAATTGTATTCAGATAGGCTCTATATCCCTTTCCTTGATCCTTCTTAAATTTTCCACCAACTACCACATCTAATGTATCTATATTCAATCTGGATTCCGGTGAATTTGGATATCCACACTCTTTTATCATTGAATTTAGGTTATCACTCAAAACCTTCCAGGTATCTTTATTGATAAGTTCTCTTCCTTTAAACTTTGCACTTTCACCATCTTCTTCATTTTCTTTTTCAAATACATCTGTATTAAGCTCTGTTGCCATAGCATCAATTGCATATATCTCTTGCTTAGCTCTTAAAATTTCTTTATAAGCTTCAACAGACTGCCTGAGTTCTGCAGCCCTTGGTTTTAATTCTCCATTAATCGAATTTGTAATTTCAGCAATCTGATCATCTATCTCTTGCAATTTTCTTTCGTACTTATCAATGCCTTCGCAAACATCTGATTCAGCAGAAATCAAATCACTGATTTGTAGCTGAATCCTTTGAATCTCTATTGTTGCAGACTCTATGTATGATTCATGCGCTACAGTTCCTTTTTCTATTTCATGATTACAAAATGGACACGCAACTGCCTCATCAATAGTATCTTCTTTTCTTTCTCCATCACATATAAATTGTAAGCGCAATATGTCCGCTTCATATTGAGATTTTAATACACGATACCTATCTTTAAGGAACAATGCTTCCTCAATTTTCGTACTAATTTCGTATCTCTCTCTCATTAATTCTCTATTTTCTGATGAAGCTGTTCCTATTTCATTTTCTATCTCTTCAATCGCTGAAAGTAACTCTTCTATTCTTCCTTCTGCATCAGTTTCCCCAACTGCTTCCCTAGCCTCGAGCTCCGCTTTTCTTTGAGATAATTCTTCTATTTTCTGATTCAAATAGGCAATAACTCCTGTACGCTCAGTGATTCTCCGCTCACGTTCTTCCTTAGTTTCTTCCGGCATCAAATGCATAGAATCATCACCGGTCAACAAGAAATTCAATGCACACAGGTATGCATTAATCTTGCTGTAGCTTGGTGAATCTAGAACAGTTCTTTTTCCAAAAATATGTTCTTCATCTATAAAAAAGAAATGTATCAAAGTACGTATTCCTAAGCTTTGAGAATCAAATCCTTCTGTTGAAATAATCTTGTGATGTTCATTAATTCCCATCAATTTCAATAAAAGATCACTGTACTCATTTTACTAATGCTATATGGCCCGCTCTCTACATTTGGATAATTACTGATCACTTCTACGGAGTTTTCACCCACTTCACCGTTTTTCCATCGATAATCTTTCTTGGTCATAAATATTGCATATCCATCATCCGACTCCATTGTCATCGTAACCGTATCATACCCAGTCGATGACTTAGTGAAAGGTGGGTCTCCAGCAAACATAAAATTTATGCAATTGATTATATATGATTTACCTGCATTTGAAGGTCCGTAAATAATATTCACTCCATCATTGAATGACACTTCAGAAAATAAAACCTTTTCTCCAGTAACGGATATTTGCTTTATAAAAAATCTGCTCATCAGCCAATCTCCTTTCACAGTGATGTCGACAACTTATTTATCTGACTTATAATTTGCCTTTCAGATTTATTTCCAATCATCGCAATTGTTTTGCTTGCATATTCTTTATATTTCATTGCAAACTCGCTATCCAACATAGCACAATACTCTTCTCCCTCAGATGAAATCACGTACGACATTCCCTTACTTGTTTCGACTGGTTGTACTAATCCTTTTAACACTAACTGCCGTAGACTCTCCTTCACCAAATCTCTTCGACCGGTAAACTCACTGAATTTGAATGGATTGCTTCCATTCAACTCTTCATTTGTAATACCAAAGGTTTTTCCGTACTGTGTCATAAAATCAACTGCATATAACATATCCAATGTTTGAGGCATCTCGTATAAATTCAAAAGAAGAAGCATTCTTAGCGAGTTTTCAAACACAGTATTAAATAGTCTGTTCATCATCGTCTCGTACCCATCCGTCCAATTTCCCTTCTTTAACAAGGAAATGGCACACACCTTTCTTCTGTGGATTTCCTACCCAATCAGTATCTCTGCTTAACCAACACTTATCAACTCTCGTAGCAGATGCCTGCGACATCACTTTGCGCAATCGTGCATATCCACTTTTGTATTCTTCTTCCCAAACTTCCTTTACACCTTCATAAGTCTCATTCTTCAATACATCGAACTGACTTTCATCACTGTATATGTCGCGCGTTCCTCGTCTTACAGCTTCTGCCGCAAAATAGTAACCTCGTTGGTCTGAAAAATGCTGCTGATGCTTCGGAAATCCTGCAAGCATTGACTCATCAAAATTTGGAATGCCCTCTGCCTGACCATATACAGTCATCAAGGCATCTGCATATTTCCGTTCTTCTTCTATTACTTCTGGCGGAGTAGGTATTTCTCTTAATGGATGTCTTTTATAATCTTCAATTTCCTGTGTTGTTTTTATTCTTATTTCTTTCAAAACATTATCTCTTGTCAACGAATACAGATAAGTAAATCCCAAAAACGCTGCAAGTTTATTCCTAGAAGCATTCTTTAATAATTCTTCCTTTTTTGTTTCCGATATCGACGAATCTCCCTCGATTATCTTCTTCAGATTAGAAATCAAATCATCTATACAGTCACTGTGTAATCTCTTTACCACATTTTTCTCGAAATATTGTTCAATGGAGGAGCGCACTTTATCCTTATTGGCATTAGTTCGTATAACTTTTAGCGCATTTCCACCTTTTTGACGATTCACAATCTTACTAGCTGCAGATTTTTCGGTCGTGATAGTGCCATTTTCTTTGTTCACCAACTCCATAGGTTCAGAAACAGCATCATATAGTAGATTAATCAAATCCGGATCTGCTATTTCTTCTGCCCATGCATTTTTCAGTTCTTTTAAATAGGTTGCAAAAACCAATTCTGACAATGCTTTCACCTCCCAAATTTGCAACTCATCCTCAACTTTCAACCAACTCGTCCCAAACGATTTTTCCCTTATTTTTTTCTACAATAAAAGTGTTCCAAATGAGAAAAGAAGAGAATTTCACCATGATATTTCATTATATCACACATTAGGAGAAAAATCGATATTTTCTTTACGTACATGAACATTTTCTTTTCTCTGTAAGAACATCACAAAACAACTGCTTGGCCAGCATCTTCTTAGAGTTGTGGCGTGATGAACCCAATTAACCGCATCAGGGGCTAAGAAGCCTGATTGCTTATTTTACGGAACGGAGACGTGCCATGAATAAGACAATCGATGCTTATCTGAATTTCATATCGAAGCCTTCGTTCCGCATTCAGCGGACACAGGAGGCCGCACGATATGGAAATCAATGTAAATGTACAGACAAGTACTGAAAATCAGCAGTCAACCAATGACAACCACAACTACGACAACCGTCGCAGTTACAACAATCTCCCACTTCATCTGGGAGAATGCCTCGTACCAATCCGTGTGGACTGGGAAATGGTGAAACACTTCAATATGTGCCAGGACAACCTTGAGACCTGGCATATCGGACCTAATAAGGTTCTGGTAGCATTTGCACCTGTAAAATTGAGGACAAGCCTGCTGCCCTTAAACAGTTCAATACTGATGTCAGAGCACACTTGCATCTTTTAAATCAGATGATGTTCTCTCTCTTAACCAGTTTATGGACGAAGCCACATCAGAAGATGGCAAAGGCTTTGAACCTGCATCACCGGAAAATCTTGAAGAAACCGTTATGCTCCGTATGATTATTCAGGATCTCTTAAAAAAGATTCATGAAATCAATCCGAAGTATGGTCGTATTCTCGACCTTATCTGCGAGGATTACACCAAAGGACAGATTCTTGATGAATTAGGTCTTGGAAATCTCAGGGATATACTGACATCAAAGCAGCACAGGCTCTGGCAAAGAAACTCTATTTCGGTGAATAAGCTTCCTTAATTTGAAAACAGCGGTATCCTCACTTCGAAGATACCGCTGTCTTTTATGTTATACGCATTTTCTTACATTCAATTGGTAATCATCGTGTCTCACAATACTCTTAATCGCCTGTCTCAGACTTCTTGCGTGTCCGTGCTGATGATACCCGTCCTTAAAACGATGCTTATGGAATATGACCAAAGCTTCCTCTGTAGGATATCCGGCACAGTGCAGGTACCAGTAATGACCGGTATTCCTGCTCTGTATCGTCACATCCTGACTATCCGCAATTATGATATTGAAGTAATCTCCATCAATCCTATCAAGGCTCTTCTGTTCGAACATTCGCAGCTCCTTACTAAACCAGGCTTCCAATGCCTGTTCCACTATTGCATCCACCTGGTTCGGTCCATTCCCTTAAAATATTTCTCCACAATTCTGCTTGGAACCTTATAGCATTTCTTTTTGATAGGTTCTGTACTTAAATATCTTTTTACCATTGCCTCTGTCAGAGCACCAGAATGACTTCTAATCTTCATAACCATCTCTATGGTAATTTTAGTTTTCTTCTCCCTCATAATCTCATATACCATCGTCTGCTCATTCTCCGGAAGGAAAGCCAGCTGTAATGCCACCTTCGTATAGAGGGCACCTCTATCCACCATATCCTTGAAGGGTTTAATCAGGTCATTCAGCTTAAGTAATCTCCCCACAGAGCTACCGGACAACTCATATTCCTTGCCAATCATATCTCTGGTTTTCAGCCTGTGGTCATCGTGACCACGAGTGATCGAAATTTCTTTGCCTTCTAGACGAGCAATTTCTTCCAGAATATCATTTCTTTTTCCTTGACAAGCTTCCTTCTCATACCTTGCCTTCAACACCGCTGCCTTCTCCGATATTGCCAAATCCGAAAATGACCTTTGCATCAGATTCGTTTCGATTACATACACATAGGCCTCTTCCTCAGATAAATCGGTCTTCACTATTGCTGGTATTTCTTTAAGCCCTGCCAGCTTAGCTGCATTCCAACGGTTATGCCCGGAAAGCATTTCATAACCGCTATCAAGCTTCTGTACAATAACCGGATTGAGCACTCCGTGCTCCTTCACACTGGCAATCATATCTTCTAAGCGTTCTCCCTCATACAGATGAAACGGATGATCGTGAAAAGGCTGAATACCCTTCACTGGTAACATCTGAACACCTCTTGGCATTGTTACTTCTTCCATATCTCCCATCAGCAAATCTACTGCATCACCAAATACTTTTCTCTTTGAATTAGCCTTCATATGCAATTATCTCCTTTGCAAATTTTCTATATGCGATTCCTGCAGATGCTTTTTTGCTATACTGAGCAATCGGCATATTGTAGTAAATGCTCTCTCCCACCTTGACTGTTGTCGGTATCCTTGTATCAAATACTTTGATTTTTCCCTGGAAGCTTCCGGTCACTTCCTCTGTCAGAACCTTACAAAGAGTGGTTCTACTCTCACACATAGTTAAGAGAATGCCTGCAATCTCCACCTTCGGATTGATTCGCTTTTTAATCTTTGCCACAGTTCTTAGGAAATCCTCCAATCCCATCATCGCAAGAAGCTGAGGATTTACCGTAATAATCACCTCATCTGCCGCAGCCAATGCATTGATGGTAAGCATTCCCAAGGATGGGCAGGTATCAATCAGTATGTAATCATATCTGCTCTTCAACGCTTCCAGGACCTCTGCCAGCATCCTCTCTGCACCCATTTCTGTTCTAAGCTTTGCATCCACCACAGACAGATAAATGATGATGGAATATAGTCTACGCCCTCTCTACTCTGGATATAATCCTCAAAGCTCTCTGGCACCTCTTCTTCCATCTGAGCCATCATCAGATGGCCAATCGTATATTCCAAGGCTCCGGTATCCTCTACTCCGTAACAGGTAGTCAGATTTGCCTGACTATCAAAATCTACCGTCAGCACCTTCTTGCCCAGTTCCTTCAGAGAATAAGCCAGGTTAAGTGTGGTCGTGGTTTTACCCACGCCACCTTTTTGTGAACCGATAACAATAATCTTTCCCATAATTACTGCACCTCTCTTCCGTTATATTCAGTGCTACTTTCAGCCACAAACTGAGCATGGAGCTGTTCCTTCTCTGCCTGGAAACGCTTCTGGAGCTTCTTCATTTCCTTCTCCATGAATTCCGTTTCTGCCTTTGCCATTGCAGCCTTTTCTGCATCCGGAGTAATAATCAGCTTCCCATCCTCACAGCTGACACTGATGTAATCACCAATCTCAAATCCCATTTCCTTAAGCCACTGCCCTTTAAGAATGATGGTAGGTGTTGCCTTGTAGTTATATCCGCTCTGTTCATGAACCTTCATGCTTCTAATCTTCTGATTTTTCATAAGCTTGTCTCCTTTTCCAATCAAATGTTATTTTTTGAAAATCTTACATAGTCTTATGTATCAATCTGTGCTATACTCTTTACAGGCATATCTGCCAATACACATCCTGGAGGCTGTCATGAGTGAAGAGAAAAATGGTTCCTATAAGGCTTAACCGAAGCTCGCAGAAGAGCGAACAAAAAATATAATGACCGTTTCGTTGAAATTAAGGTTCGTGTCACCCCAGAGAAGCGTGCCATCATAAAAGACCACGCAGAAAGATGGGTGAAAGTGCTACTGCCTTTATCAATCGAGCAATCGATGAAGCCATGAAACGCGATCAGGAATCAAATCCCGAAACGTAAAACATCCGGTGACGTATGGATACATTTCCACACATCACCGGATGATTTTTCCGCTCAAAAATTATCTCCGTTGTGTAATTTTCTATATGAGTATATTTGCAACAAGGCTCCCCATCTGCATGTTTTTTTCGTTATTTTCTACACATTTCAAATGGTCTAAACCTGGTCTAAAACAGAACTGTGAAGCTTCCCTTTCCCCGATAAATCAAGACTTTTTAGAGAGTTGCCAGTATATTGCCGTGGCAGATAAAGAGCACTTTTATCATGCAATTTTACTTCCTCTCTTATAAATTTAAAATCTCCTATATACCTAATTACTTAATTATATATTTCGTGCCTCTGCCTTTACCTTCAATTGCTATCACACCTTTTTCGCACATATCTTTCAGCAACTTTGTTGTCTTTGATTTTCCAAAAGGTATATATGGTGCAATTTCACTTATTGGTTTCAGCATAGTCTTGCTTAAGAGTTTATAAATTACTTTTTCGTCTCCGGTTAAATTAGCATCCTTTTCAAATAAAGGAAGCACAATTTTTATAGCATTCTCTGACACTTCAAAATCCGGTTTCACCAGACCTTCTGCATACAGTTGTTTTATTCTTGTAATTCCGGTTCCAAATATCTCGACAAATCCTAATCTATAAAACACATTTGCAAGATTTCTGTTTCTTAAAACGGAAAGTTTACCTGACAAATATTCTTCTACTGTTATTCCGGACGGCAATCCACCTGGAGATACAACTTCTACTCTGTCATCAAACATGGAAACTCTGATGTGTGAATCCACATCCCATACCCTATGGATCAGAGCATTCGCAATCGCTTCTCTGAAGGCTGCTTCTGGTATCTTCTCCATCTTCTTTCTGTCAGCACCTTGTATTACTTCATACTGATAGTAATCCCTAAATACAGCAAGTGCCTTTTCATACGCATCCAAAATGGATATATTTTCAACCGTTGTTCTCTTTTGAATAATACTGATATTTTCCCCGAACTTGACAATATCAATTCCCGGAAAATGATTTTTATCCGCCAAAAGACCTGCTGCATTATTAAAACCATTTACATTGTCATACAAGTTCAATGTTCTCAATGTATCTTGATTAAAGTTTCAATCTGAATACTTTTCTTTCAACTTACACTGTAAAACTTCGAAAGACAAATCCTGATCTTTACAAGGTAATTCTTCAAATCTAATATTTTTGCCGTCTAATACAAGTCTTGAAAATTCCAGAGTATCTACCTCTATCGTTGCTGTATCATTTCGTTTGTATGCTTTTGATTTATATAAATATGGTTTCTGAAAGCCACTGGTTACAGTGAGTTTTATCATCTGATCATTATTCTGTATTTCAAGTGTATAGTTCGGTTGAGGCGAAATACTGTCATTGATTTTATTTTCGATATCCAGACACGCCTGCTTTACATCCGGCAAGCCTTTTACATTTCCATCATCATCTACTCCAAAAAGAATTGTTCCACCATCGTAATTCGAAAAGGCACTGACTGTTTTTAAAAAAGTATTCGTAATCGTTTCTTTGAACTCTAATATTCTCGTTTCACGCATAATGATCGCATCCTTCCAACTTCATTGATTATATTATATGCATAAATGCGCGAAAACAATCGCAAATTTTTGTGATTGTTTTATGGCTATTTTTTCAATTCTCTCTGGTGGAATTGATTCAAGTAATTCACTTGCTTGATCCCTTGTAAGTTTTAATTCTTCTCTTCTTGAAAATATCTCCTGCTATGTAGCTTGATGACTCAATCTCACGAATTGGCTCTTTGTCATTTCCGATGCGCTACTAATTCGATTCTCGTAACATCAAATTTCTTTATACGAGCACCCTGATCTGGATCATACAATTCCACAACTCCTTCAGCGTCGCCAGACACAACATCCGCATACGGAAACACCGGCTTCATCCAAACGCTCTTTCAAAGTCGGTTTTCATCCTCCAATGCCTGTATCCTGGATTGTAATGAATTAATTAAATCTGAATATTGCTATGTCGGTTCGTTCATCGCTATCACACTCCCATTTCCCCATAACCTCTATCTTCTCGTATTTTCCGGTTTCCGAATCAATAACAATCATCGCAGATTCTCCAATCTGTCTTCCGTCTCCATAGGTAGAGAACACATCTGTCGATATGATGCTTTCTTTTTCAAATATCTTCTCCACCGGAGTGTGCCCTACCACCTGTTTGTAGGTATCTGGCCTAAATATCTCTCTGGTCTCGTACTGTGGTCTGAACCATAAGGGTGATTCGTCATTCCAGAGGAAATCATGAGAAGCATCGTTCACCGCTGCAATGACATCATCTATCTCGGCATCCAACAAATCCTCGTCTAACCATTTCAGGAAATCAGCCGTAAGCCCTCCATGTGAGAAAAGCACATTGTCAATCCGATGCATTATGTCGATCTGTGTTGGACTCTTAAGGCTGTTCTCAAGTTCTTCAAACTTTGATATAACCATCCTCTCAGCATAAGGAGAATACCCGGTCTCAAGTCTACCCCACGGGTAGCTAACATCATGATTACCATAACACCAGAGAGTATCCGGATAGTCCACAGCAAATGTGATTGCCTGGTCAAATGTTTCCTTATATTGCTCTATCTGAAATTCCATATTCCAATCATCCGGAATATCCATTAGGCATACAGCCGATCTGCCTTACCGTCTTTTAAAATTTTCTCTGCCCTGTCGAATATCCATGTTTTCAGATGAATATCCGGTATTACAAGTACTCGCATAACTCCATCTCCTAAAATTGAAACACAAACTTATATTAGTTTAGTACCATTATAATTCCTCCAACAGTTTCTCAATACTCATTTCTATTCTTTCGTCTTCGTTACCTCTGAATGTACATACAAGTGAAACAAGATCAACACATCCTTCCTTTGCGAAATAGGAAGGATTGTATTTCCATAATTGTACTTTCAAGCAGTCATCCGGATCTTCAGATCTGGCATCCACAATTTCCAACTGATCAACAACTTCCTCACCCTTGTAGATTGCGCGTTCCTCTATTCTAGGTGGATTTAGTTCTGACACTTGACTAAGTGCACTTTCTCCTGCGACAAATGATTCAAAGGTTGCTTCACATCGCATAATTGTAATCACTTTCTGCACCGGATTAATCAAATATGCTTTTGCCTTTTCATAATACTCTTTGCGTGAATAATTCCTTTTAATGGAAATCTCTGTTCCTGATTTAAGCTGCTCAATAAGACCCATTTTCTCCAATTGCGCCGTCGCTCTTGTAACAGATGTTTTTGTAAGATTCAACTTATTCGCAACCTCGCTTTTTAATGCTGATTCCTCATCATTCATATATAGCAATTCAAGAAACACCATCTGTGTTGCCGGCATCATCTTGTCCACTTTAACAAGATGCTTTCTATAAACATCCTGCAACACTATTCCCATAAATGGTAAGAATACATTTCCCGGTAGATCCACAAACGGAACTCCGATTTTCACCAGAGCATTCCTCATGGACACACTGTTTAATGTCACTTGAAATACAACCGGGCACTGCAATGCTTCCTCATACTTTACTTTCTGTTTTTTCATTGCTGCAACACTTAGCTCCGTTTCCTTCATAACATCTATTATGGCAAAGCTAACACCATATATTTCAACCATCATAATATCACGCATAGTCATAAAGATCGGCAATGGCAATTTATTCTTGTATTCTGCTATTTTTACTTTGCAGCCGAAATACTGCTCTAATTGATTTTTCATCCGGCGTCTCCTTGTAACATATTTTTATGTATAATAACATATTTTCTGTTATTATACAATGTTTTATGTTATTATATTGTAACATCTTGGTTTTTATGCAAACGAAAAGGGGATGTGAAATAAGTCCCTAATCACAACCACCGGCTAAGCCGGTGGTTTGCTTTGACCCTATAAGGGTCTGTTACCGGCACTGGAGTCTAAAGACTCATCGAAATAGATTCGCCAACCGCAACATCATTTACTCACTAAGCCCTTT
>ENA-OQAS01000515-OQAS01000515.1-human-gut-metagenome-genome-assembly--contig:-NODE-515-length-19919-cov-2.613480_pt1 | contig 19919 bp, 23 predicted proteins | sample MGYA00242733_ERZ504523 | MGnify/ENA primary metagenome ERZ504523 (study PRJEB26092, sample SAMD00036239) | human gut metagenome | host: Homo sapiens | study: EMG produced TPA metagenomics assembly of...
CTCTATCCAACTGTAGCTAAGTAGTGCATTTTGCAAATCATTTTTATTGTACACCCTCAGGGATTCGAACCCTGGACCCACTGATTAAGAGTCAGTTGCTCTACCAACTGAGCTAAGAGTGCATTCATTTCTGATTTGCGGTTGCAAAGGTAGGTGTTTTCTTTTAAACATCCAACATTTTGCACCATTTTTTTACCTTTTCATCGAAATTTATTCAAACTCATAAACATCTGAAGGTGTATTCCGCTTTAAAGCAATGACTTGCACATCTTTGCCGACGATAACCCCTTTGTTTCGTAGTGAGAGTTCTACTGTCTTGTATGCCAGTTCGGGGTGGTTATTGTCTTTGCTAAGATGACAAAGCCAAATGTATTTAAGACTTCATTGATATTTTCTGCCAAAAATCGGCGGTTTCGCGGTTACTCATATGTCCATTAGGCCCGGCAATACGTTCTTTTAAATATTGGGGATAAGGTCCCATTTTCAACATCTCTTCATCGTAATTTGCTTCCAATACCAAATAGTTTGCTTTACATATATATTCGGCGGCAGTGGGGGTGATATGCCCCAAGTCAGTAAGGAAAGAAAATATTTTACCGTCTATATTCATGCAATAGCCTACATTGTCAGTTCCGTCGTGAGGTACTTCAAAGGCAGTAATTGCGAAATCTTCCAATTCCATTGTCTCACCTTTGTGCAGATAGTGTACGCAGGTCGATAATTTCTCGGTCATGCAATAACTTTTGTTGATTCCTGCATGTACTTCCGGAGTGGAGTAAACAGGAATTCCAAATTTCTCTCCTAAATGCCCTACTGCTTTGATGTGGTCGGCATGATCGTGTGTTATGAATACTGCCCGGATGATATCCAGTCCGATTCCAAGTTCTTTTAATGTTTTTTTTATTGTACGGATGCCAATGCCTGCATCCACCAATATGCCATATCTGTCTGTTCCGAGAAAATAGCAGTTGCCGCTACTTCCGCTTGCGAGACTTATAAATTTGATTTTCATTTTTGTTGCTCTCCCAATTCTAGTGAATCCCCACGTTTTTTTGTGTTAAAAGAGCCGCAAATATACATAAAAAAAGGAGGAAATAAAATAGAAACAGGCTTTTTCGGAAAGATGATTTAGTGGATATTGTTTTAAAAGAATGCCTGGAATCTGGATTATGGAATACGTAGATAATAACCCTTTCCTCTGACTGTTATTAATTTATATTCTTGGAATTCTTTTATTTCCGGATTGATTTGATGTGTGCATCTATTTTTTCATTGGCATTATCATCCGTAGGCCAGAAACTCTTTTTTATTTCTTCACGGCTTACGCAAGTTCCTGCTTTTTCATAAAGCATATTTAGTAAGGTGAGGTCTAATTTCTGAATGTTGCACTTTTTGTTTCCTATATACAACTCTTGTTTCTCCATGTCTATGTTCATACGGGTAAGGAGTGTTTGAGTATCCTTTTCCTTTTTAAGAAAAATGAGTATGAAATAAGAATCATCAATTGTCCGATGAGCCAAAAGAGTGTGTTGTCTATGTGTCGTAAAATAGTTTTGAAGTCATAGTTTACCCATGCTTGTACCTTGATGTTCTGGGTGATATCTACTATGTATCGGGGAGTATTGTATGCCGTTCGGGGAATTGCAGAACTTTGGTCGCTGTGTTGGGAAATGGATTTGTTATAATAAATAGTTCCGGTCCTGCCGGTTATGCCATGATCGGATAATATTTTTCTAAAGGTTGCATTTAACTCATCGGGCTTTATGGGTTTTAGTTGGGATAGAATGTATTGGTTCAGCATACGTTTGGCGGTCTGCTCGTCCAGGCTGTCTTTAAAGGTATAGATTGTTTTTCCTTGTCTGGTTCTTATGGTGTAGCTTTTTACTTTTTGGTGTAGGCTGGGAGCGATAGTATACATTTTTATATCCCAGTTTGTAGGTTCGGGATGATAATAGCTGATGTAGGCAAGTCTTTCATTGTAATCTTCCGTAATGGCGGATTTGAAAGCGTGGTCTATTTGGGTATTCACTCGTTCGGCACTATTATGAAAAGCGATATAAACAGTATATAGAACGGTGATGGTGACTGCCATAAATAAGATAATGTGTGTTTTTGCCCTTTTCATCGTATGAATTTTGAATGCAAAAGTAAATAACGTTAAGGAAAAAACAGGTGTTTTATCTGATCTTTTTCTGAAAAAGGAGAAAATTCAGAAAGAGTTCAGATAAATATTTTGCAGAGATACAGGCTTTTCTTCTTCTTTGCGTCAGCAATATTTTGCGAATCAATAAAAGCAAGAAACGTATGAGAACAAAAGCTGTTTTATTTTTTCTCTTGTTATTGCCGGTGTATGTGGTGAATGGCCAAGATGACAAGAGAGAGTATTTGAAAAAGGTGTTGGATAATTTAGAGCAGATTAAGTCAGCAACGTATAAAGTAGAGAGCGAAGTCTGGAATCCTGGTGATACAATTCCTTCCAGTATTAGAAAATATATAGTGAAAGAGTTCGATGATCCGGCTGATTCTACGATAGGGGCAAGTTTTGTGAATTTGGGAACAGATGATGGTAAAGAGTTCCAATTCGGTTATAATGGTGAAGTACGTGTGTTGGTGAATCATGCTGTCAAGGAAATAAAAATCGATAATTTTACCACCAGACCGTTACCTTTCAGACCGTTGTCCCCACCTTTCTTTAATTATTGCAAAAATATTGTCAGGTATGCTTTGGAAACAGAAGACAGCATAGCCACCACATTGGAAGACTGTGGGGATTATTTTCATTTTAAACTTGTCATAAACGAAAATACACAAGTGGAGTTCTTTGGTAAAGCTTATCACATGCCTCCACCTCCTTTTTATGTAGAGCCGACTTCTATTTATGAACTGTGGATTCACAAATCGAATGGTTTGCCTTATAAAAAACGGAGAGCAATGTCCCATAATATATCGGTGGAAACTTGCTGTAATGTGGAAATAAACAAAGAAACAATTGACAGGTTTGATGTTTTCGATTATGTTCCGCAAGGTTATGAAACAAAAAAATATGATTATGGCGCTCCTTCCAGGAATATGGCCGCTAATCTGACGGGTAAGAAAGCACCAGAATGGACATTGAATGATATAAAGGAGCGTCCCGTGTCATTGAGTGATTTGAAAAGTAAGGTCATCTTGGTAAATATAACAGGAATAGGCTGTGGAGCTTGCCAGGCTTCTATCCCTTTTCTGAAAGAACTGAAAAGAAAGTACCAAGAAGAAGATTTTGAATTGGTAGCCATTGAAAGTTGGAGCCGGATGCATTCACTTCAGAATTATGCAAAGAGAAAGGAATTGAATTATATGTTTTTGGATGGAGATGATAAAGTGATAGAAGATTACCGGACGGGTGGGGCGGCTCCGTACTTTTTTATTTTGGATAAAGAACGGATTATACGGAAAGTCATCCGAGGATATGGCATGGGAAAAACCGACAAGGAAATAACGGAGGCTATAGAAGAATTGCTATGACTGGAATGAGGATGGAACAAAAAGTGAAAACTTTTGCAGACACATTTGTTCCATCCTCATTTATTTATATTCAGCATTCTGACGGTTGTCAGAATTGGAAGAACTTCTTGGCATTATTATAGCAGATATCTTCCACCATCTGATTGACGCGTTCTATTTCGCAAGCAGGGATTTCGCCGTTTTCCACATCATTACCCAGCAAGTTGCACAAAGTACGGCGGAAATATTCGTGACGCGGATAAGACAGGAATGAACGAGAGTCTGTCAGCATACCTACGAAGCGGCTCAACAAGCCTAACAATGACAGTGCATTCATCTGCTTTTCCATACCGTCTTTCTGATCGAGGAACCACCATCCGGAACCGAATTGAATCTTGCCTGGAATTGTGCCATCCTGGAAGTTGCCTAACATGGTGGCAATTACTTCATTGGCGCAAGGATTCAAGTTGTAAAGGATAGTTTTGGTCAGTTTTCCTTCTGTATTCAGGCGGTCAAGGAATTTAGCCATCGCTTTGGCGGTGGTAAACTCACCGATTGAATCGAAACCGGTATCAGGTCCCAGAAGTTTGAACATCTTGGTGTTGTTGTTGCGGATTGCTCCATAGTGGAACTGCTGGGTCCAGCCTTTTTCCCAATCCATTTCCCCAAATACGATCAGCATGGCTGATTTGAATTTCAGAATTTCTTCCTTGGTCAGTTCTGTACCACCATATACCTTATTAAATATAGCATTGATTTCAGCATCAGTATAGTCTTCAGCATAAAACTCTTCAATTCCGTGGTCAGACAATTTACAACCTTGTTCAGCAAAGAAGTCATGACGTTTCCGCAAAGCAGCCACCATGTCATCGAAAGAAGATATCGTGACACCGCTTACAGCAGACAATTTTTCCATATAAGCACGGAAATCAGCGGGAACTTCTACTGCCATCGCCTTGTCCGGACGCCAAGTGGGAAGCATTTTAATTTCGAATCCGCTTTCACGGGTTTTGATGTGATATTCCAATGAATCTACCGGATCATCGGTTGTACAAACGGTTTCCACATGATAACGACGCATCATGCCTCGTGCGGAGTATTCCGGTTTGGCAAGCTTTTCATTACATTCATCAAAAATCTCGCGGGCAGTTTTCGGATTCAATACTTTATTGATTCCAAATGCGGTTTTCAATTCCAAATGAGTCCAATGGTATAATGGGTTGCGGAAGGTATAAGGAACTGTTTCCGCCCATTTTTCAAATTTTTCCCAGTCCGTGGTGTCTTTACCGGTACAATAACGTTCGTCCACACCGTTGGTACGCATGGCACGCCATTTATAGTGGTCTCCACCCAACCAGATTTCTGTCAGTGACTTAACTGATAGTCATCAGCAACCATCTGGGGAATCAGGTGGCAGTGGTAATCGATAATAGGCATTTTAGCCGCATGTTCATGATACAACTTCTGCGCAGTTTCTGTCTGAAGCAGGAAGTTTTCATCCATAAAGTTTTTCATAAGTAGTCTTTTTATATCTATATAATTGTTGTTTATTTTGACTTTCAGTAAAAACTCATTCTAAAAAAGATGTCAAAGAGCATCTCTTTAGATTTATTAACCGTTATCGAACACGAAAGTAGAAATTTTATTTGGAATAACAAAATTATTTGTATCTTTGCGGCGAAGATTTAAAGATTTTAAATGCTTGGTTCAATGATGATATATAAAAACTTAAATATATATTACCATTTAAAAGAAAGCATGAATACTATGAGTACACAATAAAATCTGATTCGTCTTCAATAAGTACAGGTATGGATAAACACATAATATAATTAAAAATATGAAAGCATTAAACAAGGAGACAGCAGCAAAGACTCAACGTCCCGAAAGAATCATTCAATTTGGTGAGGGTAACTTCCTGCGTGCGTTTGTGGATTGGATTATCTACAACATGAACGAAAAAACTGATTTCAACAGCAGTGTGGTGGTGGTTCAACCTATTGAAAAAGGTATGGTTGACATGTTGAACGCACAAGATTGTCTGTATCATGTAAACTTGCAGGGTTTGGATAAAGGACAGGTGGTAAACAGCCTGACAAAAATTGATGTGATCAGTCGTGCCTTGAATCCTTATTCTCAGAATGATGAATTTATGAAATTGGCGGAACAGCCGGAAATGCGTTTCGTTATCTCTAATACGACAGAGGCCGGTATCGCTTTTGATCCTGCCTGCAAGCTGGATGATGCCCCTGCTTCATCTTATCCGGGCAAACTGACCCAGTTGCTGTATCACCGTTATAAAACGTTCAATGGTGACAAGAGCAAAGGTTTGATAATTTTCCCTTGCGAATTGATTTTCCTGAACGGCCATAAACTGAAAGAAACCATCTATCAATATATTGATTTGTGGAACTTGGGTGAAGACTTCAAGCAATGGTTTGAGGAAGCTTGTGGTGTCTATGCTACTTTGGTAGACCGTATTGTGCCGGGATTCCCCCGCAAAGATATCGCTGCTATTAAAGAAAAATTGCAGTATGATGACAATCTGGTGGTACAGGCAGAAATCTTCCATTTGTGGGTAATTGAAGCTCCGCAGGAGTCGCCAAGGAATTCCCTGCCGACAAAGCCGGTTTGAATGTATTGTTCGTTCCGTCTGAAGCTCCTTATCACGAAAGAAAAGTTACTTTGCTGAACGGTCCTCACACAGTGCTGTCTCCGGTAGCTTATCTGTCTGGAATCAACATTGTGCGCGAGGCTTGCGAGCATGAAGTGGTAGGTAAATACATTCATAAAGTTATGTTCGATGAGTTGATGGAAACCCTGAACCTGCCGAAAGAAGAATTGAAGAAGTTTGCGGAAGATGTTTTGGAGCGTTTCAACAATCCGTTTGTTGATCACCAGGTGACTTCTATCATGCTGAATTCATTCCCTAAATATGAAACTCGCGACCTCCCGGGCTTGAAAGTTTATCTGGAGCGTAAGGGTGAGTTGCCTAAAGGTTGGTATTGGGACTGGCGGCTATCATCACTTATTATAAAGGTGGTGTTCGTGCTGACGGTGCTGAGATTGTTCCGAACGATGCTCCTGAAATCATGAATCTGCTGAAAGAACTTTGGGCTACAGGCTGCACTCAGAAAGTGGCGGAAGGCGTGTTGGCAGCAGAATCTATTTGGGGTGAGAACTTGAACAACATTCCGGGTTTGACCGCCGCAGTAAAAGCTGATCTTGACTCTATTCAAGAAAAGGGTATGCTGGAAACAGTAAAGGGTATTCTCTAATCAGATTAATTGTTAGAAATAGTTTATAAATTCCTTGAGGGAGATTTGGTTATAAAACTGAGTCTCCCTATTTTGTATCTATACAAGATAGATGTGGCATATGGAAAAACAAGAATTCAGACCCGGTTATCCTTTATGGATTTGGGCAGTTATTGCTATTATGTTGGTGGCGTGTACATGCTTTTATAGCGCATGGAAGATATGCATCTTTGCTGGTCTTGACTCCTCCTCTGTTGATAACGGGGTAAGGTTATTGTCTGTTTATACTATTACTCCTGATTCTTTTACCTTAGCTATAAGAGGGATGAAGCCTCGGCATGTTTTTCCTTTGCAAAACATCACAGAGATAGAAAAGGAGTACACAAAGTCTGGTAAACTCAAGTCGATTGTGATCCGTTACCGGAAAGAAGGAATGTACCACAATTTTTTAGTTATCAAGAAAGATGATGTAAATATTGAAGGTATTCTGAACGCTATTTTGCACTATCATCCTTCCGTGTCTGTTCGTTAAAGATGATCATTAAGGAAAAATAAGGAAATACTCTTCTTTTCAGTTCCGCCTGATGGGAAGAATGATATTCTTCGGCTGTCGATATATTTTCAAAATAATGATAACTGTATTGGGGGTGGGACTCCATGTAATCCTGTACTATGTCTGCACATTGAGATAATTCATGATAACCGGCACATGATGATGGCTCAGATACATGTCCAGTCGTCCGAAGTAATATTGCCCGGAATAATGACCAGTCTTTCTTTTTGGCTGATGAGATGTAGTTTTGCGGCCGCTTCCGCAGCGATGAATGAAGGAATACCGGGAAGTTGCTCTACGGGGATTCCATTTTCTTCGAGGAGATCCAGTACATAGTGAACGGAGGCGTAAATTCCCGCATCGCCTTCTACTGCTACCGCCAACCGTTTTCCTGCTTTTTGTTCCAGCCTCATTTCTTCGAAAAGTTGCCGATAGACTTTGATTGCTTTTGTTCTGTCTTTGCTCATCGGGAGCGAGAATAGGTGTATATCTCCTTTGATGCCTAGCTTATGTAACAGGGTGGCGGCACGTGACAAGATTTTGTCTGGCTCCCGAACGTTGATGGACAATATATTATGTCTGCTTGCTGTAAAGCATGCAATGATTTCAATGTAATCAGTTCGGCATCACCGGGTCCTAAAGAAACAAAATAGATCGGACGACTCATCTTTTGTAGGTATTTACAGTTTTTAAGCACGCAAAAGTGCTGAAAATTCCGTATAAAGCAAGAGAATTGATTACCTTTGTTGGCTGAAAAACAGAAAAGAACATGAAAAAACTAATATGGGCTTCGGGCCTTTTGTTATTATTGACTGTTACAGCCTGCCAAAATAAGCACAAACAGGGCTCCGGGAATCTGGAACATAAGACATTGACAGATTCTTCTATTGTGAAGATTATTCCGGAATATGCCCAAGGGTTTAAAATAACCTATACGGATCAGGCTTGTCTGCTTGACATTCAGGACCCTCAGAATAAAGAAAGTCAGTCTTTTCATTATGCTTTGGTGCCAAGAGGTGTGGAAGCGGAAAACATACCTGCGGATTATACGGTTATTGAACTCCCATACGAAGCGTTATCTGCATGACTTCCCTGCAACTTTCCAATTTTATCAAGTTGGAAGAGCTGGATGCAGTGGTGGGTATCACCAGTACACGTCATTTGTTTAACAAGAAAATAAATGATCGTTTGAAAGATGGAAGCATTCATAAGATAGGTATTGAAGGGAATTTCGATAATGAGGTGATTATGAGTGTAAACCCGGATTTGATTTTGATCTCTCCTTTTAAACGAGGGGGGTACGATGCTTTGAAAGAGGTAGGCATTCCTTTGATGCCGCATTTGGGATATAAGGAAATGACTCCTTTGGGACAGGCTGAATGGATAAAGTTTGTGGGCTTGTTATTGGGAAAAGAAGAAAAAGCTAATGAGCAGTTTGCCGCTATTAAGAAAAGATATAACGAGCTGAAGGAACTGACCGGTCGGGTGACAAAACGCCCGGTGGTATTCAGTGGAGAATTGCGGGGCGGCAATTGGTATGCTGTAGGAGGGAGGAGTTTTCTCGCACAATTGTTTAAAGATGCCGGTGCCGATTATTTTTTGAAAGACGATGAACAGTCTGGAGGAGTCACCCTCGATTTTGAAACAGTTTACAGCCAAGCGGCAGGTGCCGATTATTGGCGTATTGTGAATAGCTATCAAGGAGAATTTTCTTATAACACGTTGAAAGAGGAAGATGCCCGTTATGTTGATTTCAAAGCATACAAAGAGAAAGGGGTGATTTATTGTAACATGCGTGAAAAACCTTTTTATGAGAGTATGCCTACAGAACCGGAAGTTGTTCTGGCAGATTTGATTCAAATCTTTCATCCGCAGCTTTTGTCCGGTCACCAACCGGGATATTATGAATTGCTTAAATAGGAAAATAGTATATGAAACGACCTGTTGCATTTTATATGCTGCTAATTATGGCTTCTATTTTTCTGTTTTTCTTCCTGAATCTGGTATTAGGTTCTGTTTCCATACCGCTTCGTGCTGTGTGGAATATCCTTTGGGGAACAGGGAATGAGTCTGTTATCTGGCAAAATATTATTTGGAAATCACGGGTACCACAGGCGCTTACCGCATTGGTGGCGGGGGCGGGGCTCTCTGTCAGCGGTTTACAGATGCAAACTGTTTTCCGCAATCCTTTGGCCGGTCCGTCGGTACTGGGCATCAGTTCGGGAGCCAGTATGGGAGTTGCTTTTGTGGTGCTTCTTTCGGGCAGTTTGGGTGGTGTTGCTTTGAGCAAGCTAGGCTTTATGGGGGAAATAGCCCTTACCATAGCAGCTATTGCAGGTTCACTTTCCATTATGGCACTTATTGTTTTCGTTTCCCAAAAAGTAAGGGGCAATGTTACTTTGCTGATTATCGGTGTGATGATTGGTTACATAGCCAATGCGGTGATAGGTGTGCTGAAATTTTTCAGTGTGGAGGAGGATATTCGTGCATATGTCATTTGGGGGTTGGGAAGTTTTGCCCGTGTATCGGGAGATCAGATGACTTTATTTATATGTATCATGGTGGTATTGTTGCCACTTTCCTTCCTGCTTGTCAAAACATTGAATCTTTTGCTGCTGGGAGATGCATACGCACGGAATCTCGGATTGAATATAAAACGTGCCCGTCTGCTTGTCATTACTTGTTCGGGAGTATTGGTAGCTATTGTTACCGCATATTGCGGTCCGATTATTTTTCTGGGGCTGGCCGTTCCGCATCTTTGCAGGGGAATGTTCCGCACATCCGATCATCGTATTCTGATGCCTGCTTCTTTACTGGCAGGTGCGTCATTGGCATTGGTATGTAATCTGATTGCCCGTATGCCCGGTTTCGAAGGTGCATTGCCGGTAATTCGGTGACGGCTTTGGTAGGTGCTCCGGTAGTGATGTCGGTTTTATTCAATAAACGTCGCAATGAAATGAATGAGTAATGATGAATCAAGAAACTATACATATTCGGAAACTGACTACCGGTTATCCCGGTAAGGGGGGAACCAAGATTGTAGCGAAGGACATTGATGCTACTATCCGCAGTGGGGAACTGACTTGTCTTTTGGGGGCGAATGGAGTAGGGAAATCTACTTTATTGCGTACTTTGTCTGCCTTTCAGCCGCCTGTAGGAGGAGAGATAGAAATAATGGGAAAGAAACTGACGGATTACACCGATAAACAGTTGGCGACAGTTATCGGAGTGGTATTGACCGAAAAATGCAGTCTGCGGAACATGACCGTGGAAGAACTGGTGGGTATGGGGCGCAGTCCTTATACCGGTTTCTGGGGAAATTTAAGCAAGGAGGACAAGAATACAGTAAACGATGCCATTGCGCTGGTAAGGATTGAGGATTTGAAATACCGGATGGTACATACTTTGAGTGACGGTGAGCGTCAGAAAGTAATGATAGCAAAGGCGTTGGCACAGGAAACCCCGGTGATTTTTCTGGATGAGCCGACTGCTTTTCTTGATTTCCCCAGTAAAGTGGAGATTATGCAACTGCTTCATCATTTGTCACGTTCTACCAACAAGACGATTTTTCTTTCCACCCATGATTTAGAGTTAGCTTTGCAGATTGCTGATAAGATTTGGCTGATGGATAAAGCCAATGGAGTGACTATAGGAACTCCTGAAGATCTTTCCATAGACGGATGCCTGAGTAATTTTTTCTCCCGTAAGGGAATTGTTTTTGATATGGAAACCGGACTGTTCCGCATTGACAATGAGTTTGAAAAGAAGTCCGTCTGGTGGGACATGGGAATAAGTATGCGATGGTACGGAAAGCCTTGCAGCGGAATGGTATTCTGGCAAGCCGGCGTGTTGAGTCCGATTTTTATATTGAAACGGGAGATATGACTACCAGTGGATATATTATCCACCCGGTAGCCGGGAGGACGATAAAGGTAGATACCATAGAGGAATTGTTAGAACAAGTCACTGCTATATTAGCTTCCGTTTAGCAGCAGCGTCTAAATAATCAGTTATTGTATCCTGAAAGGAATATTCCCTTCTTCATCAATCAAGAGGATTGTCAATTTTCCTTCGGGCAATAAGGGGACGCAATGTGCAAAACAATGTTCCAACAAACACGGAAAGAACTTTCCGCTGTCTTCTTCAGACAGCAAGGTCCATAATTCACGGGCTAATGTCAACTTTTCTATCATGCTTTCAACATCCGGAGAGCATCCGGCTTCCATTGCCACCTGCCTTAGGAATTCTTTATTCATCACCACTTTCTTACTGTGTGTGTCCAAATTTCCTTCGGCCAGTTTCACCGCCTTGCCTATCATAATGCCTAAAGTAACCAATGGAACCTTAAGCTTGGCAGCTATCTTGAGTGTCTCCCCTATAAAATTTCCATAATGTACAAAAGCCTGAGCAGGTAATCCCGGATACTCCTTCTTCACAAAACGTTCGCTTTTTGCTCCCGAATTAATGATGAGTCTGGATGAGCCCACAGCCACACAAACCTCCACTTCCCTGCGGATAGCCTCGACAAAAGCTTCTGAAGAAAAAGGACGGACTATGCCCGAAGTTCCAATGATGGAAATGCCGTCCACAATTCCTAGTTTAGGATTGAAAGTACGTTGTGCCAACTCTTTTCCTCCGGGAACGGAAATGGTAACATCCAGCCCTTTGTCATAAAGCGCCGATAATTCTTTCATTATCATTTGCCGGGGGATGCGATTGATGGCGGGTTCCCCGATTTCCAATCCCAGCCCCGGAAGGGTGACTCGTCCCACTCCTTCACCTTGCAGGAAACGGATGTCCGGGTGATTGCTAAAACTTACCGTTACCACAATGGATGCGCCGTGAGTGACATCCGGATCATCTCCCGCATCTTTAACAACGGTGCAGGTGGCACTGTTCTTTTCTATTTCTGTATGGGCTACCGGTAAGGTCATTTCCTCGTCATCGGGAAGGCGGAAGGATATCATTTTCTGTTCTTCCCCTAAAATCAGAGCCGTCAATGCTGCTTTTGCAGCTGCAGTAGCGCAGGCCCCTGTGGTGTAGCCGCTTCTCAACGGGTAAAAAGCAGGGATGTTCTTTTCTATCTGTTTTCTCAATCCATATTCACCGGTAACGATCATGAAATGCCTGGGAAGGGGAGGGCGTTTTATAGCAAAGACCGGGATTTTGCAGCCTGTGCCGCTTTCACTTTCTCCGAAAATCCTCCGGATTCTCCGCTTTCCTTGGTCAGAATGGCCTGTGGATGTAGTGTCTCTAATAAAAGAGCTTCGGATTCTCCGGCATGATAGAATACCAGATTTCCTTTCGGGAAGCCTTGTTCTTGGGCTAATGTGATGGAAGTTTCCCGTTCCAGTACGCGGAACCAACAGGTATGTTTCTCCCAATAAGGGCGTAACTTCCCGATGGTCTGTACTCCGGTCAGTGCCAGCAGACGATCGGTTCCTGCTTTCTCTAACCGGTAAATGGCATCTGCATAGTCTTCACACCAGATGATGTTTTCGGTGCGTGGAGGATACTTCCTTTCAAAACGTATGACAGGAAGATGTAGCGTCCGGCTTGTTTCATCCACAGTCCGGTGGAGTTGGGAGGCAAACGGGTGGGCAGCATCCACCAACAAACGGATGTTGTTTTGGCGGCAGAAACTTTCCATTTTCTCCGTGTCCATTCCTCCGGTGATACGGATGCCGTGCTTGCATTGTATCTCCTGCCATTCTCCTTTGGTAGAGTAGAAGTAGGGCTTTCCGGCTTCATCGGCAACTTTCACGGCGGTGCGTCCTTCGGTAGTTCCTCCTAAAATCAGTATCATAGGCTGGATGTGAATGATTCTTTTTTTACTTTCTGAACAAGTGTTTGAACTCGTGCGCATAGAGTCGGGACAGACCTTTCCGGTTGTCTATCGCTTCGCCTACTACCAATAAGGTAGTCAGCGTCAGGTTATTGTCACGTACTATCTTAGCCAAATCCTTCAACTCTCCGCGATAAATCTTTTCTTCTTTCCAAGTCAGCTTATAACAGGCGGCAACCGGAGTTTCGGGAGGGTATGCCTGCATCAGCTCTTCCTGTACCTGTTCCACAATGCCCGCACTTAAATAAATGCACATTGTACTTTGCGATTGCGCCAATTTATGTAATTGTTCTTTTTCGGGCATCGGAGTACGGCCTTCCCCACGGGTGAGGATTATGCTTGTACTTTTCGGGGATGGTGAACTGTGACCTTAATGCTGCCGCAGCCGCCTGGAACGAGGAGATCCCCGGAGTGATATGATAACTCATCTTGTAGCGGTCGAAGAAAGCCATTTGTTCCTGGATGGCTCCATAAATGCAAGGGTCTCCCGTGTGCAAGCGTACAATAAACAATCCTTTATCATAAAACTCTTTCATCAAGGCGAACTGTTCCTCCAAATCCATACCGGCGGAACTGCGTACGGTCGCTCCTTCTTTAGCATAAAAGGTCAGTTCGCGGGGAACAAGACTTCCGGCATACAGAACAAGATCCGCTTTCTCCAACATTCGTTTTCCGCGTACCGAAATCAGTTCGGGATCACCGGGACCTGCACCCACTATCTCTATATGTCCGCCACGCATGGCTGTCGCACTGACGGCTATGGCAAAAGTGAAGTGGTTTCCTTCTGTCAGCATGCCCTTTTGCTTTTCCAATACAAGTGTTCCTTCACCGCTGCTTTTCAAGGCTGTGCTTTCGGCCACTCCATAGACGCCTGTCACTTCGAATGCCTTTTCAGACGGATGGGGAACTGTGATATCTTTCAGTTCTTCCGCAGGATAAATATGGGTTTCCGTATCGGCCCATCGCCGGTGGAGGATTTCCAGCAGAGGCTCGTCTTTTTCAGTTCGATGGTATTGAGGGAGGCGAGAGAGAACGGACACAAACCATGTCTGTGCATCACGGCTTCTATGTATTCCGCAATGCCCGAAGGATCGCATTGTTTCCGGCAACCTATTCCCAAGTGGAGGGACGGCGGGATGGGAAACAGAGCATGGGAATCTCCGCACTATATATATAAGGTGTAACAGCAATAATCAACTTGAATTCCGATTGGGGCATGTCTTCGAATGATAGAACACTTTTACGTGTGCGGGAAGCGTGCGTTCCAGATACTCCGTACCTTTATCCTTTATATCGAGCAGCAGCGCCGTTGGTTCCCGGTTGACAAAAAGTGTGACCAGTCTGTTCATTTTTGCATGAGGAACAGTTTATTTTCCAGCCATATTTTCCAGCCAGCGTGTCCAGCGCCCATAACCCGGCATTGTCACTTTGGGTGGTAATCACAGCTTCTCCTCCTGTAATGGCGGCAATATGGCGGGTCAGTTCATTGGCTCCCCCCACATGCCCGGAAAGTACTGAAATGACAAAGCGCCCCGTACTGTCCACACAGACCACTGCCGGATCTTTATATTTGTTTTTTATGCATCCTGCAATGCTGCGTACACAGATTCCCATGGCACCGATAAAGATGATGCTGTCGAAGTCATTGAAATGCTCCTCTATGAACCGATGGCAGGATGTGATGGAAATACAGCCTTCGCATTCGTTTTTGGTATAAATAAGGGTATCCGGCAACTCTCTTTGTAGTGTTTTTGCCAACGGCAGGCTGGCTTCTGATATCAGTATGATTGCTTTCATTTGTTATCTGTTTTAAATCATTTATTCCGCTCTCATTATCTCTATCGGATTAAAGGCATCCACAGCAATACGGGTACACTGTGTTACCTTCTTGTTGATTTGCGTTATACCTTTTGTGAACAGGGCCTTGCTCTCTTCCGAAACCGAATTGAATACAATGACTCCGTCAGGCAACAGCACTTCTTTGATTTTTTGTAGAATCTCTATCATTTTTCCTCCATGACCACCTATAAATACGGCATCGGGGGCGGGAAGCCCGCCGAGTTCCGTTTCCAGAAAATCACCCATGACGGTTGTAATGCCGGGCGTGCCGAATTTACGACTGTTGCGTTCCATTAGCTCTTTACCTTCCGGACGCTGTTCGAATGCTGTCACTTTCAGTTCCGGAATTGGAGCTTGGCTTCTATGGAAACAGAGCCGGTGCAGAAACCGATGTCCCAGAATGATTTCTTTTCCCTTAATGTCAGCATACTGAGAGTAAGCAAGCGGACAGGCATTTTGGTAATCATTCTGTTGCGTCCGTTCAACAGATGAAATTCACTTTCGGGAATTCCGAACGGACGGGGATGCACTTTGTTTCTTTGCAGTATCAGGCAATTGGGAAAGCGGAAAGCAGATTGGGAGGCTTCCTCTAAAGAGAATGTACGTACAGATTCTTCCTCGCCATTGCCTAATGCTTCCCCACGGTCATGCGGTAGTTGTCATATCCATACTCCAGCATCCGGGCGGCAATGGTGGCAGGTGTCTTTTCCCGGTCGGTCAACACGCCTATCAGTTATCTCCTCTGATTAAAGCAGAGTCGAATGCATCCCAAGGACGTCCGGTCAGCGACAAGGTCTGCATCTCCTGATAGGGGAGCAATATACGGTGTGCCAGCATTTGCAGCGAGTTGAAGGTGGGGAATAAGATAATCTTTGCCGACGGGAGTTTTCTCATGACGGTATTGGCGAAGCCGAAAAACAACGGGTCGCCCGAAGCGAAAACGATTATTTCGGGATGTTCCTCGTAACGGCAGAATACCGCATCCAGCGGGACGGTGATGTCTATCCATACGGCATCTTCCGGCAAATAAGCGTGTACCAATTCATGATGACGTTTTCCTCCCGAGAAGACTTTCCCTTGAGAAACCAAGTTCCGGATTTCAGGAGAAAGAAATTGATTCCGGTTATCGCTTATACCTATTATATAGAATGTTTGCATGGACTTATACATCTCTTCCCGGTTTCAGTTGTTCCGCATCATCAAAAGTAAGGATGGCATTTACCAGAGTCGCTGCCAGATTGCTTCCCCCTTTGCGTCCTTCTACTATCAGTTTGGGGATATGGCTGAAAGGTTTCACCATGTGTTTGCTTTCGCAAACGTGCACAAAGCCCACCGGAGCAGCGATGATGCCGCATGGATGCGCTTTTTCTTTCCGTATCAGGTCACACAGTTCCATCAATGCTGTAGGGGCATTACCGAATACATATAAAGCTTCCGGATGTTCCTCTGCTGCCATACGTATACCGGCCTGTGTACGGGTGATTCCTTTTTCTTTTGCCAATGCTGCCGCGCGTTCGTCACCCAGATAGCATTTCACCCCGATGCCCATCCGTTCCAAAGCACCTTACGGATGCCCGCGGCAGCCATCGTCACATCCGTAATAATTGTACGTACTTTCCTTCATTCAATATTTTATACAGACATTCTACGGCAAGAGGATCTATATGCAATATGTTTTCCATCTCGAAATCGGCTGTGGTATGGATGGCATGCAGTAATGCCCATTTGTGATCCGAAGGGATATTTTTATTTTTCAATTCTTTCTCAATAGTACGGAAACTGTTTATCATAATCTCCTGACCGATTCCTGTCGCATCGGTGGTCTTTTCCCGGTAATAACCACGCGGAGTGATTAATTTCCCTTCCCGATAATAAGACTGGGAGTTGCCAATCAATACCACTGTAAACATATCCACCTGTTCGGGATCGAATTCTTGCAAAGTGGTGATTGTCACGGTTTCTTCCTTACGTCCGGCCTGACGCACAAAGCCTACCGGGGTTTCGGGGGCACGCTCTTTCAGAAAAATTTCTTTTAATCTGTAGAGTTGCCAATACCGCCCTTCGCTTTTGGATTATAGACCGCCGTTACAAAATCTGCCGTTGCGGCTGCATGGATGCGTTTTTCAATCCGGTCCCATGGTGTCATGAGGTCGGAGAGGGAAATCACACAGAAATCGTGACCGATGGGTGCTCCCAACAGGGAAGCCGCTTTCTGAAAAGCACTGATACCCGGCAATACTTCTATTTCCACCCGGCTGCCACGCTCGCATTTCATTTCGTAAACCAGCGGAGCCATGCCATAAATTCCGGCATCTCCCGAGCTGATAACGCATACAGTCTTTCCTTGTTCCGCCAGCTCGAAAGCCTGTTCGGCACGTGCTTTTTCACGTTTCATTCCGGTGTCTATACATTCGGTGCCCGGTTCCAGATAGGGTTCGATAAACTGGAAATAGTATTTATAGCCGATTACTACATCGCTGTTCTTGACTGCTTGTATTACAGCGGGGGTTATATCTTCGGGTGAGCCGGGACCAATGCCGGCTACGATTAATTGGGCCTTTTTCATTTTTTATTATATAATTATTCCTTTCCGGAATCTGATTTAAAAGTTTCCTTCAGTGCTTTCAGCCAATATAATCCTCTGAATGACAATGCGCTGTCCTGACAGTAGTTCCTTCATCTTGCTTTCAGGCTTTTACATAGACGGACTGAAAGTGGTGGCTGGCATGAGGAGCCAAACTTAACCGTACAAAGTTACTTATTTGAGCGGGAGAAACAAGTCTTTTCTTTCTATAAATTATGGAAATCTTTTTTTTATCAGGCTTAATAATGAATAAGGCATCATTCAGAATGTGCCGTAGTCGGGAAGTCGGCAAAGCAGAGGATATTGCCGGTGAGAATTAAAAAAGGAACTAAGAATTATAGCGATTTGCTGATAGATAAGTTTGAAGAAAAATGTTGGCGGAATCATTGGGGGGCACTATGGGGATGGTTAAGCCTTTTTATTCCTGCACTTAACCCTTTTTAAACCTATGATTTCTATCTCCATAGCCTTTGGAGTTAACTCCAAGCTATGGAGTTAACTCCGCAAGCTTGGGAGATAGAAATCATTCGTTCAAAAAGGCTTAGTCACAAGGATGTGAGAGCTTAGGAATCGGCTTGCCGGAGTTTGTTCTGTATGGAAGAAGCTGCCTCCGCTGTTTGTATCATATCGGATTCCGTTATTTTAAGGCCTTGCCATCCGAGAAAGCATTACCCACTTTTTCTCCTACTTTCAGATAATCATTATTGAACGGGTCGAAGATGACGGGAATAACTTTGGAGGCATCCACTTTTCCATTCTGATCCAGTACACGTTCATCTACACTTACATTGACTATTTCGCCGCGCAGGATACAGGTTTCGGGATTGTAATCCTTCAGCTTGCATTCCACAGCTACGGATAATTCATCAATCAGCGGGGCATCCACAAATTCCGACCGGGTGGCATGGAATCCCGCACGGGCGAATTTGTCCGGAACCTTGTTGCCCGAAACAATGCCTACATAATCGCAAGCGATGATTTGCCCGGCTTCTGCCATGCTCACTGTGAATGCTTTGCGTTTCAGGATGTTGGCCGTTGTCTTGTGACCTTCGCTGATACAAATACTGATTTCATTCATTTCACTGATACCGCCCCAAGCCGCATTCATGGCATTGGGAAGACCGTTTTCATCGTATGCGGCGATGATAAATACCGGTTGCGGATAGGTAAAAGGTTTTGCTCCTAAATTCTTTCTCATACTATTTATTTTTTAGTCCATTGTTTAATCTCTTCTTTGGTAGCACCGTTCATCAGCCTGCCTTTCTGCCAGTTCAGGCTGGGGTAGGCTTTCTTTAATTCTTGTTCGGCGTTAGAAATGCGGCTTCCACCCGAGGTAGCGAATGGAATGAGGATCTTGCCTGTGAAATCACCTTTTTCTATAAAACTGTTGATGATTCTTGGAGCCAGGTTCCACCAAATGGGGAAACCGATATAGATGGTATCATAGGCTGCCAAGTTTTGGGGCTGGGAACGCAATGCGGGACGTGACGAGGCATCTGCCATTTCCACACTGCTGCGCGAGGATTTGTCGTGCCAGTCCAGGTCGGCGGAGGTATATTTCTTTGCAGGTTGTATTTCGTAGAGGGCTCCGCCTGTCACCTCCGCTATCTGTTTGGCGGCTTTCTCTGTTGTACCTGTTGCCGAGAAGTAAGCTACTAATGTTCTGTTGCTCTGTTTCTGTGCGTTTACGGTAATACACAGTATCATGATTACCGTCATAAATAATCCGAGTCTTTTCATACGATTTATGTTATTTGGTTCAAATATACGTTTTAATATTTTATGATGTTGCAAATTTAGGTATATTTGCTTGGGTTCTTTGTAGATAAATTACGGGTATCCTGACCTTAATTACAGATTCTGCATATAATATATGGATCAGGATATCAAGCTGATTATCAAAGAAAAAATCAGTCTATTACTAACGGCAGGTGACAAAATCGTAACAAAAAACGAAGAAATTAGCTTGGTGGCGGGTTTCTTATGTAAAGGTAATAAAAGGCGATTACCTGTCCGAAAAAGAAATAAGGCTTTTGCTTTACAATAGCTTTCTCAAATCCTCAATGTCCGGCAAAGCGTTACGAAGCCGTTCCGGCATGTCTTTAGATGCATGGTAAGTAGCAACCCCCATCGGCTTGTTATAATCACGAACGGCAAACTCTACAAAGGTTTGATTCATTTCCCTGCAAAGGATTATTCCGATAGAAGGGTTTTCATGCGGCTTCCGGATATATGTGTCTAAAGCAGATAGATAAGTATTCAGTTGTCCCAAATAAGATGTGCGGAATTTTCCGGATTTCAGTTCGACTGCGACCAAGGAATTAAGCTCCCGATTGAAAAAGAGCAAATCAATAAACA
>ENA-OQAS01000516-OQAS01000516.1-human-gut-metagenome-genome-assembly--contig:-NODE-516-length-19869-cov-2.876254_pt1 | contig 19869 bp, 21 predicted proteins | sample MGYA00242733_ERZ504523 | MGnify/ENA primary metagenome ERZ504523 (study PRJEB26092, sample SAMD00036239) | human gut metagenome | host: Homo sapiens | study: EMG produced TPA metagenomics assembly of...
TGATAGTCGTGTTTGGTACATACTCCTGAATTTGGTTTACCTTTACGAGTACGTAAGACAGCTGTAACAATAGATGGTCCGAAAATAACATTAAGAATGCCTCTTTGAAAATAGGGCATTAGATATGGTTGCTACCGGGGAGGTAATGGGATTATATCAGTGCGATGACTAAAAATGAAACTTTTAAAAGCGCGTTTAGCAATCTCTTCTGAGATGATTGATTGTAATCAATTGATAAATTCATTCTCTTTATCTGAAGATTCAGTATCTGTGGCGGTGACAGACACAGTGTCTCCAACAGAAATGAAGTTGTTTGTGTTACCGGGTAATTTGGATTTTGAATTACAGACAGATTTGAAAAAAGTAGTGTTTGGAAAGGTGGAATTTGAAGATGTGTGTGGAAAGGTAGATTTGAAAAATCGTACATTATATTTAAGAAATTTGGAAATGCGTGCATTGGATGCTGATATGAAGGCGGTTATGGTATATCGTGCGGATTCAGTCAGAGGAGGATATACAGGCTTTGACTTTAAAATTAGGGATATAAATATAGCTAAGCTGGTAGATTTTATACCTTCAATGGATACCATTGTACCTATGCTGAGATCTTTTGAAGGAAGGGTTCAGTTTGATGTGGCTGCAGAGGCACGTCTGGATTCAAATATGAATATTCGTATACCTACTTTGCGTTCGGCCATGTATATAAAAGGGGACAGTTTGGTGTTGATGGATGGTGAGACCTTTGCCGAAATTTCAAAGATGTTGATGTTTAAAAATAAAAAGAAGAATGTATTTGATAGTATTTCGGTTAATGTAGTTGTTAATGACGGTAGTGTTCTTGTTTATCCATTTCAAGTGTCTATAGATCGTTATAAAGCTGCCATAGGGGGAGAGCAAGGACTGGATATGAATTTTAAATATCATATATCCATTTTGAAATCGCCTTTGCCTTTTAAGGCTGGAGTGAATATTTCCGGTAATCTGGATAAGATGAAAATACGTGTAGGTAAAGCCAAATATAAAGATGATGTGACTCCTGCTGCCATTCATAAAGTAGATAGTACGCGTATGGATTTAGGAAGGCGTATTGTGGAACGGTTTCATCGTATTGTAGGGGTAAGATAGAAAAGGGATTTATTTTGTTTATATAAAAAAGCTCCTTCACGAAGGTCATGAAGGAGCTTTTCCTTTGTGTTGTTACATTATATAATAAACCATTATCCACATCTCGATGTGCCACAAGTCTTGCAGATCAAGCATCCTTCTTGATATACGAGAGTTTCATTTCCGCAATTGGGACATTTTTGTCCTTCGGCACTAGTACCATCTGTTACATATTTTTTCAGTGCTCGTTCTACACCATTTTTCCATGTGTTAATGTTTTCACTGTCAAGTTGCAGAGAATCTACCAGTTTGATAACACGATCAATAGGCATTCTCCAACGAAGTACACCCGAAATCAATTTAGCATAGTTCCAATATTCTTTGTTGAACTTTTCGGACAAACCTTCAATGGTTGTTTTGTATCCACGTTTGTTTTCAAACTGGAAATCATATCGTTTGTTGCCTTCTTCATCAATGTTTTTGATGATGCGTCCGGTAGTGACCGATTTGGGCAATGAAATACCTTCTTCATCATCTTGCAGACCGGTAAAGATTTCGTATGGATGTCCATCCAACAAGCCTACAAATGCAACCCATTTTTCTTTGTTGTTTTGGAAACGTACTACTTCCGCTTCCAATACTTTGGGGCGCACTTCTACTACCGTAGGTGGTTTGCAAGGGGGAAGTTCTTCTTTTTTGTCTTTCTTGTCCTTTTTGGTAGAAAGTAAAACTCCGGAGCGGGAGCCATCACGATAAACGGTACATCCTTTGCATCCTGAACGCCATGCCTCTACATACAAGCGGTTTACCAATGCTTCATCTACGTCATTGGGCAAATTGATAGTTACGCTGATTGAATGGTCAACCCATTTTTGGATGCGTCCTTGCATTTTTACTTTCATCAGCCAGTCTACGTCATTTGATGTGGCTTTATAATAAGGTGACTTTTCTACCAATTGTCAATTTCTTCTTGTGTATAACGCTTGGTGGGATCGTAACCGTTTACTGTCATCCATTCCACAAATTTATGGTGGAATACAATATATTCCTCAAATGCATCTCCTGTTTCATCTACAAAATCTACGTGTGTCTGAGGATCATTCGGATTGACTTTTCTTCTACGTTTATACACCGGCATAAACACCGGCTCTATGCCGGAAGTAGTTTGGGTCATTAGGCTGGTAGTTCCGGTGGGAGCTATGGTCAGGCAGGCGATATTACGTCGTCCGTATTTTTTCATCTCCTCATATAATTCTGGATCAGCTTCTTTTAAGCGGTTGATGAACGGATTGTTTTTTTCTCGTTCACTGTCATAGATAGCGAATGCTCCACGTTCTTTTGCCATGTTAACAGATGAACGATAGGCTTCCAGAGCGATTGTTTTATGTACTTGTTCAGAAAACTCTGTTGCTTCTTCTGTTCCGTAGCGTAACCCCATAGCGGCAAGCATATCCCCTTCAGCTGTGATACCTACGCCTGTACGTCTTCCCTGTCCGCTCTTTTTATAAATTTTTTCCCATAAATGTTTCTCAGCTTCTTTTACTTCCTCACTTTCGGGATCGGAATCGATTTTAGCTATGATTTTCTCGATTTTTTCCAATTCCAAGTCAATGATGTCATCCATAATGCGCTGGGCCAATGCCACATGCTTTTTGAATAAGTCGAAATCAAAGTAAGCCTCCTTTGTATAAGGGTTTACTACGTATGAGTATAAGTTGATAGCTAATAAGCGACAAGAATCGTAGGGACACAGGGGTATTTCACCACAAGGATTGGTAGAAACAGTACGATATCCTAAATCGGCATAACAGTCTGGTACGGATTCACGGATGATGGTGTCCCAAAATAATACACCGGGTTCAGCAGACTTCCATGCGTTATGGACAATCTTTTTCCATAACGCAGATGCATCAATGTCTTTCGTGAAAACAGGTTGATCGGAATCTACCGGGTATTGTTGTTTGTAAGGAGTGCCATTTACAGCTGCCTGCATAAATGCATCATCTAGTTTCACGGATACATTAGCACCGGTTACTTTGCCTTCGGTCATTTTGGCATCAATAAATGCTTCTGAATCTGGATGCTTGATGGATACGCTTAACATTAAAGCACCACGACGTCCGTCTTGCGCTACTTCACGTGTTGAATTGGAATAACGTTCCATGAAGGGCACCAGTCCGGTGGAAGTCAGTGCTGAATTTTTAACCGGAGAACCTTTAGGTCGTATATGAGATAAATCATGTCCTACGCCACCACGACGTTTCATTAATTGTACTTGTTCCTCATCAATGCGGATTATACCTCCGTATGAGTCGGCTGCTCCATCAATTCCAATGACAAAGCAGTTTGATAAGGAAGCCACTTGAAAGTCGTTCCCGATACCTGTCATAGGGCTACCTTGCGGAACAATGTATTTAAAGTGATCCAATAATTCGTAAAGCTGCTGTGCGTTTAACCCGTTCTTATATTTAGCTTCAATGCGGGCTACTTCATTTGCAATGCGCCAATGCATATCTTCGGGAGACTTTTCGAAATGTTCCCGAAAGAATCTTTTACTGCATATTTGTTTACCCAAACCCTTGCAGCAAGTTCATCACCTTTGAAGTATTGTAAAGATGCTTCAAAAGCTTCGTCATAGGTGTACGTTTGTCTTTCCACTTTTATTTTTAGATTTACTGTAATATCAATAAGTTGTTTTAGTGTAGAAGTTACAACTCATTATAATAAAAGTTTCGGCAAAGCTATATATGTTTTTTCAATTAACAAAATAAAAAGCAGATAAGTTTTCAACAAATTGAAAGTTATCCAAGAATATTTGTTAATTTGTTGATTATCAAAAGGTATATATGCTTGCTTGTTTGTGGAAGTTTTCTGTTTTGAAAATTTTGATGGAGGGGATGAGTGATTGACTAGTTGAAAAGGCCAGATTCTTAGCATATAATATTTTGCAAAAAATGCATTATACTCTTTTCTTTTTTTATCTTTGCAAGAAAAATATATATGGAATCGATAAATAATAGACGGACGATCCGTAAATATAAGCAGGAAGATATTTCTGCTTCTTTGTTAAATGATTTGCTTGAAAAGGCGTTCCGTGCTTCTACAATGGGTAATATGCAATTATATAGTGTGATTGTGACTCGTGACAAGCAGATGAAAGAGAGATTGGCACCTGCCCATTTTAATCAACCGATGGTAACAGGTGCTCCGGTTGTACTGACTTTTTGTGCGGATTTTAACCGTTTTAGTAAATGGTGCAGAGAGCGTAAGGCGGTACCGGGTTATGACAATCCCATTTCTTTTTTGAATGCTGCTACGGATGCATTGCTTGTGACTCAGAACTTTTGTACATTGGCTGAGGAAAATGGATTAGGTATTTGTTTTTTGGGAACAACGATTTATAATCCTGATCAAATTATTGATATCCTTCAGTTGCCGGAATTGGTTATGCCGGTGGCTACTATTACAGTAGGATATCCGGATGAATGCCCTCCACAAGTCGATCGTCTTCCTATAGAGGGTATTTTGCATGAAGAATTGTATCATGATTATACCAAAGAGGATATTGATCGTATTTATAGATATAAAGAGTCACTTCCGGAAAATCATCAGTTTATTAAAGAAAATCATAAGGAAACACTGGCTCAGGTATTTACTGAGGTCAGATACAAGAAGTCGGATAATGAATGTATGTCTGTAACTTTGAAAGAAACCTTGAAGAAACAGGGTTTTGAGAAGTGAATTGCCGGGAACTATCAATCTTAAAACAGAGGTGCGCAGAAGGGAAATAAAGAAAATGCCCTTTGCGCACCTCTGTGGTTTTATTCTATTTCCTTTTGAGAGAAGCTTCAATTTCCTCAATATCCGCTTTAAATGCTTTGTCAACCTCTACTTGGTCTTTTACTATTTTGCAAGCGTGCAATACGGTTGCATGATCTTTATTACCTATTAATTGACCAATTTTGGAAGAAGAGGAGTCTGTATGTTTTTTGGCCAGATACATAGCTACCTGACGTACTTGTACCACTTCTCTTTTTCTTGTTTTAGTATGGATGGCAGATTCTTCTATCTCGTAATGGCTGCATACTTTCTGTATGATATCTTCTACTGTGACAGGCTTGCTCTCACAACAGCGTACAGCTTTTCGTACAATTCTTTCAGCCAAATCCAAATCAACATCACGCTTGAAAATAATGGATTGTGCCAAAAGTGAATTAATGATGCCCTCTAATTCACGTACACTTTCATTTACGTTTTCAGCAATATAATTAATTACTGTTTCCGGTATATTCAAACCGTCACGACGTATTTTATTACGTAAGATATTCTTTCTCAATTCTACGTCCGGCTTTTCCAATTCGGCCACTAAGCCCCATTTAAAGCGGGTCAGAAGGCGTTCTTCCATACCTTGTAGCATTACCGGCGCACGGTCAGAAGTCAGAATAAGTTGCTTACCGTTCTGGTGCAGATGGTTAAAGATGTGGAAGAATGTGTTCTGGGTTTTGGTTACTCCGGCGAATTCTTGAATATCATCAATAATCAAAACGTCTATGGTTTGATAAAAACTAATGAAATCATTGAAATGATTGGTACGAACAGAGTCAGTGTATTGCACCTGAAACAGATGTGCTGATACGTACAATACTCTTTTTTCAGGATATAATTCCTTGATGCGGGTACCAATAGCATTAGTCAAGTGAGTTTTGCCCACACCGGATGGTCCATACAAAAACAAAGGGTTGAATGTTTTTGCCGGATTTTTAGCTACAGTTTCTCCTACTGTACGTGAGAACTCATTACTATTTCCTTTTATGAAATTCTCAAAATTGTAATTTGGATTCAAATGTGGGTCTAAATCCTGCGGAGCCGGTGCCTGCATTGGATTAGGTGCCTTGTTACCATCTCGTATAACTGTTTGTGTGGGTAGTGCTGAAGAGCGTTTGCTTCCCTCCATGTTAACAGTTATATGGTTGGTCTTATCGGTCAAGATACAATACATAAGCTGCGTTCCTTCCCCAATTTCTTTATATAGGGCAGCGCGCAGCAAGTCCACAAACTTTTCTTCTAGAAATTCATAGAAGAATGGGCTGGGGACGCCAATTGTCAGTGCCTTGTCCTCATATTTAAGCGGTACGATAGGCTCAAACCACGTTTTAAAGGTCGTTTCTGGTACGTTGTCTCTGATAAGGTTCAGGCAACGACCCCATAAAACGACGTGATCGTTTTCAATCATATGAAACATTTATTATAAAAAGCGAAACTTCTACAATGCAAATTTCGAAATGAATTTCTGAAAAACAAATCGCTTTTTTCTTGCTTTTTATTTTTAAAGAGTAATATCTTTAGTTTCAGTTACTTATAAAAACCTCTATCTAAAGGCTTTTGAAAGATTCTTGTTGTTTGATAATTGACTGATTCTTAGCTGACTATCAGTCAAAATAGGCTTTTATTTATTTTAAATGAAATAAGTCTACATGGTATTTCTTCCCTATTTGCAGTCATTTACTGAAAATAAGTGGAAAAATGGTTGAGTAGACTTATTTAGAATATTTTTAAATTAGCAAATCTGTTACTTATCTTTCTTGCCAAACAAAGAGAAATGTACATAACGTTTAGGATGCGCTTTCAAATCCTCCAATAAGGTTGCAGCGTTTGCTGTCGTCGCACTCAAATTTTGGTAGAAAGTAGGATCATTGAATAGCAATCCGATACTGTTGTCCTTGCGATTGAGTTTTTCTGTCAGCATTTGTACATTATATAAAGTGGAGTCTATTTTATTGAACGTTGAAGCATAATCAATACCTTTCAAGTTGTCGCTGATAGCAATGAAGTTATCAGCAATTGTGTTTAATTTTCCAGTAAGTTGCGGAAGATCCTTTTGCATTAACATGTTTAATTGACGTGTTGTCACATCCAGATTGGCTGTCAGTTTTTCTGCGTTGTGCAAGGTTGCACTCAATGCAGGATCAGCTAATATTTTATTTAATGAATATAGGATAGAATCCATTTTGGGTAACATCTGCTCTATTTGAGGAACTAGCTTTTCTTCAGCGGCTCCCATGAGCCGCATTCGTTTTGCCGGGCAGGGTATCTCCCGGTTGATAGTATTCTGTAGAATTAAAGTTAAGGAGTAAGTTCATCTTTACCGTTCCCAGCATTTCTGTAACCAGTTCTCCTGTACTTCCTTTGGGGATACGCATTTCCTTGTCCACTTCCACTTCTACTGTGACATGTCCCGGTTTTGCATAGTTGTAATTGATATTTCTTACTGTACCTACTTTATAACCATTGGCAAAGACGGGGCTTGATCCGGCTAATCCGTTTATATTTGTATATTCTACATAATAGTAATTGGCAGATTGGAACATATTTATTCCTTTCAGGTAGTTGATACCAAAGATCAGCATAGCCAATGCAGCGATGCCTATTAATCCTATTTTTACCTCTTTCGTCATTTCAATTATACCTTTTATATTATCTATTCTTTTTAAATTCTTTGATGGCTTCGTTCACATTCATTTTCTCTCCGTTTTTGAAAGCGATAATGAAAGCGTCCTTAAATTTAGGAGTAATATTACGTTTCATGCGTAGTATTTTATTATAATCCGTATTTTCTCCGTAAGTATATTTATAAAGTCCTTTTTCGCGGTAATAGCTAACAGGTGATACACCTTTCAGTTGTTTACTTCCTTTGGGCAATATTTTGTTTGATACCAATATTTGTATTTTAAATACAGGCTTGGCAGATGTTCGGGCTTGGTCGCCTGTGATCTTTTTTTGTGTGGCAGGCACAGACTTTTGGTAATCTTGTCCGGTTCCGTTGCAGTGTCCGGTTCCGCAGTTTGTATTTCTATTCTTGATTCTTTCGGTTTGTTTTCTGGTTCCGGTAATTCTTGTTCTTGTACTCTGCTGCGGCCGATGGGGGCGTCATGTTCGCGCTTGTAATTGAGGAATGCTTTATAAATGCTGTTAGATAACGCCGTAGTGCCTGCATCGGATAAAAGATATTGTTCTTCATCCGGTGTTGAGATATAGCCTAATTCAACCAAAACACTAGGCATGGAAGTGGCACGTAGAACTAGGAATCCGGCTTGATGTACTCCTTTGTCTATTCGTTTGGCTGTATTCTTGAATTGTTTTTGGATAAGAGTGGCTAATTTTACACTCTTCTCCATATTTGTCTTGTACAAATTCAAAAATAATATAGCTTTCAGAAGAATTTGGATTGAATCCGGCATAACGTTGTTCATAATTATCCTCTATCAAAATAACCGAGTTCTCTTTTTTAGCAACTTCTAAATTTTCTTCAGTACGGTGGAGTCCTAACGTATAAGTCTCTGCTCCCCGTACAGTTCTGCCACGGGCTATGGAATTAGTATGTATAGAGATGAATAAATCGGCCTTGGCATTATTGGCTATTTGTGCACGACGATCCAAAGGGATAAAGACATCTGTTTTCCGGGTATATATTACCTTTACGTCATTACAGTTATTTTGGATCAGTTGTCCTACTTTTAAAGCTACGTTCAGATTGATGTTTTTTTCTTTTCCACGTCTGCCGATAGCACCGGGATCATGTCCGCCATGACCGGGATCAATGACGACTACAAAGTCCTTTCCCTTTGCCGCCAGGCAGAAACAGGGAAAGACCAGCCACAGGCTACACAACAGGAATATTATTTTAAGTCTATCGGTTTTCATATCAATTAAGTTGCAAATGTAGCGATTTTTAGTGAAAACTCGGCTTTTGTCTTTAAGTTTTGCGTTTTTTATTCGAAACTTGCCACAAAACCCGAAAAATAGACGAGTGTTTGGACTAAATTCTTTTATTTTGTATTCTGAAATAAATATTGAAAGATGGATTTGTTTAAGTTTATGAAGAATTGGACGTTACCTCTAGCGATGCTTGCAGGAGTTATCGGTTATTTTGTTTTTGCCAACTTCACTTTTCTGGAGCCGACAAAGCCATTTATGAATGGGTTGATTTCTTTTTTAACTCCTTCCTTGATTTTTGCCCAATTGTTGCTTACATTCTGTAAAATTGAACCAAAAGAGTTGGTTCCTAGAGTATGGCATGGCTGGTTGTTGGCTATTCAAGCCATTTCTTGTGGTATTATTGCGTTGTTGTTAATATTTTGTCCGATGGATGAATCTTATAAGGAGATATTCGAGGCGGCTATGGTTTGTCTTATTTGTCCTACTGCTACGGCAGCGGCAGTAATTACGGGAAAACTAGGTGGAAGTGCTTCCAGTTTGACTACTTATACATTGCTTTCAAATATTTTGGCTGCAATAGCAGTTCCTTTGATATTTCCATTGGTTGAACCACATACAGATGTTACTTTTGGTATTTGCTTTTCTTTAAGATTTTAAGTAAGGTTTTTCCATTGTTGCTTGCACCGTTTTTTATCGCTTTATTATTCCGTTATTATATTCCCCGGCTCCACAAGTTTTTACTGAAATATCATACTTCGGCTTTTTATTTATGGGCGGTAGCATTGACCATTGTAATGGGGCAGACTACTCGCTCTTTGGTTAACAGTACTGCTGATGTAACGGTAGAGATGTTGATTGCTTTTGCCGGTTTAGTAACTTGTTGTTTACAATTTTATTTTGGTAAAAGAATTGGTAGTGCATATAATGACCGTATAAGTGCAGGACAGGCATTGGGGCAAAAAAATACAGTACTAGCTATTTGGATGGCGGTTACGTATCTTAATCCTTTATCGTCTGTCGGTCCGGGTAGTTATGTGGTGTGGCAAAACATCATCAATAGTTATCAGTTGTGGAAGAAAAGAAAAAATGAGATGAAAAATTAAGTCGCAACTATTTACTTTGTTATACGTAATGCTTGGTATGGTAAACTATATAGTTGCGTTCTATTAAAAATGAATTTGCCGTATATGTCTCTTAAAGATTTCTTACGAAACCAGTAAACGTTTCAATCCTTCTGCCAGTGTAGTACGTGGGCAGGCGATATTCCAGCGCATGAATCCTTTTCCTTCAGTCCCATACATTGTTCCTGCATTGAGCCATAATCCGGCTTCGTTAACCAATCGCTGTTCGAGTTCCTGCGAGTGTATGCCGAGTCTGTGACAGTCCATCCAAACGAGATAGGTTCCCTCCAATACCGTGATAGGAAACTCGGGCAGATGTTCCCGACAGAACTCCTGCATATAGAGAAAATTGGCCTGTAAATATTTGATGAGTTGGTTCAGCCACTCTTCCCCTTCGTTGTAAGCTACTTGAGTCGCAATTACACCAAAAGGATTGACATCACATACTTCGTTATCGTTAATGGCCCGGTCGATTTTCGCTCGACGGTTAGCATCAGCACAAATAATGTTCGCAATCTGTAATCCGGCAATATTGAACGCTTTACTGGGAGATATACAGACTACAGAATGGTGACGGAAATTTTCTGAGATGGAAGCAAACGGTGTGTAACGGTACTCTGGAAAAACCAGTTCGCAATGAATCTCATCCGAAACGACCGTAACATCGTGTCGAATACAAATTTCACCAATACGTACCAGTCTTCACGTTTCCACACCCTTCCGGCAGGATTGTGAGGATTGCACAGCAGCATCACCTTCACTTTCGGATCAGCAGTCTTACGCTCTAAATCTTCATAATCGATGGTGAAAGTATTACTTGCAAAGACCAACGGTGATGATACCATTTCACACCCATTGTTACGGATTGAAGAAAAGAAACAATTATAGACCGGGGTCTGCACCAATACCTTATCTCCCGGAACGGTCAAAGCCTTGATGACTGCCGAGATGGCTGGGACTACGCCCGATGTGTAAATTATCCATTCACGGTCAATCGTCCAACCGTGACGACGTGCGAACCAGCCTGTAACAGCCTCGTAGTAACTGTCGGGCACACGTATAACCGAAAATGCCGTGTTCTACCCGTCGGCGTAAAGCATCGACGATAGCGGGAGCTGTACGGAAATCCATGTCAGCCACCCACATCGGCAATACATTTTCGCTTTCTGCGCTATCCCATTTGTAGGAATCGGTTCCCCGTCTTGAAATTTGTTTGTCAAAGTTGTATTTCATATCTTCATCTTAATCGGTAAAACAGGTACGCTCGTCCCGGAGACGGATTTCACAATCGGCAGGAGTTGATGTTCTCATCTATGGTTATGGAACCGAATTCGTCAGCCACAATGCATCCCGACATCGGGTTCTTGATATTTGTAATAGCTCCGTGAATATCGGCCTGCAACGTGCTGTACTCAAAGGCACGGTCGCAGTCAGGTCCGAAGGTACAGTTTTCAAGAATAAGGTCGTGTGCATAGCAAAGCGGTTGCTCACCGGTAATGTGGCAGTTGACCAAACGTAGATTCTTCGAATGCCAGCCGAGGTATTCGCCGTTGAGTTCGGAATCGTAGATGGTCACATTTTCCACTTCCCAGAAGGCATCCTTCGTTGTAATCTTTGCATGATGAATCTCTACATTTTTCACGTACTGGAACACATACTTGCTGTTGCTTTCCAGTCCGTCCACATAAATGTTGTTGCTGAACATGAAAGGATAAGTTCCGCCGTGCAGCTTGAGATTCTTGATGCGGATACCATTACAACGCCAGAATACTTCGTCGGCATCGTTCATCGTTACGTTCTCGATATCTATTTCGTCCATTTCACGGAATATCTTCGGTGCGTCGATAATCGTGTCGGTCATCTTCAGGTGATCGGAATACCACAATGCCGAACGCCCTCCGACATCGAAATAGCAACGGTCGATTTTGAAACCGTGTACATGCCAGAAGGGATAGTTACCCTCAAAGCGCAATCTACAGCTTCGATATTGCTACATTCTTTGATGGCCGATTCACCGGTACGAATAATCACATTTTCCAGACGAAGGTCGTGGGACTCGAACAAGGGACGCTCGCCCCCGAATTCAGCATTTTTAATCAGTTTCATTTGATATATTGTTTTAGTTGTCAGTCATTATTAATTTTAAAAGTCATGTTCACATTGCTGCGTCCGCGAACTGAAGCCAATCAGGATATAGGCAATTCCTTTTTCTTGAAGTCTTCTATTTTAAGTATTCTTTGAAAAATTCCTCCAGTTTATCGAATGGAATAATGTCTGTCCGGTCATATAAATCCGTATGTACGGCATCGGGAATAATCATCAATTCTTTATTATCGCCTTTCAGCTTCTTGAAAGTATCCTCACTAAAATAGCGGGAGTGAGCTTTTTCTCCATGAATGAGCAACACGGCACTGCGGATTTCATCGGCATACGCAAGGATAGGTGCGTTGAGAAATGCAAGATTGGAGGTTTTGTTCCAGCCCAAACCGGAGTTGATGGAACGAGGATGATAACCTCGTTCGGTCTTGTAATAATCATAATAATCCTTCATGAACTGCGGCGCATCACCGGTAGGTTCCGGGTTCGTCACGGTGCGGGGATAAGTGTCGGTACGGTAGTCTTCCGTGCGCTGGGCGTTAAACTCCTGACGCATTTTGTAACGTGCATCTGCATTGTCAGCGGCATCGAAGTAACCGTTTGCTGTACAGCGGCTAATGTCATACATTGTGGAAGCTACCGTTGCCTTGATACGTGTGTCGTTGGCAGCCGCATTGATAGCAAAACCACCCCAACCACAAATGCCAATGATGCCGATTCGTTCGGCATCCACATCCGGACGTGTCGCGAGGTAATCCACCGCCGCCGAGAAGTCTTCGGTGTTGATGTCTGGCGAAGCTACGCTGCGAGGCTGTCCACCGCTTTCACCAGTAAATGAAGGATCAAAAGCAATCGTCAGGAATCCTCGTTCGGCCAATGTCTGGGCATACAGCCCCGACGACTGTTCCTTTACAGCTCCAAACGGACCGCTGACAGCAATAGCAGGCAGCTTACCTCCGAAAGTCGTTTTCGGTGCATACAGGTCGGCGGTGAGCATGATACCGTAACGATTTATGAAAGTCACTTTGCTATGATTCACCTTGTCGCTTTTCGGGAACGTCTTGTCCCATTCCTGTGTCAGATTTAACTGTTCCATATTTTTGCGAGTGTTTTGTGCCGGGCTTTCCGTCAGGCTGAAGAGGCAGAGGAAAGCAGCCATTAAAATAGTTGTACGTTTCATAACCGATGTAATTTAAATTTTTATTGTTTCTTGTTTTCTTTTCATAGTGCAAAATTACAGCGGATTACAGGAAAAGCCGGTAGATGGATTACTGATTGTATAACCTCAATTACAGACATTATTTTACATGCATCTCATCCAACGTTCCCGCTTCAAGCAGATCAGGAAAATCAGCCTCTTTTTCTTGCCGCATTGGTGATGATGATGATGGAGAAACCGATATCGAACAGTAGCAAGAGTCTTGTGCAAAATCTGCCGTCGATAAAGATGTATTGCAGATTATGATACGGCCGACTCCGGCAGTAGGCATGGCACTCGTCGTTTCAACCGGAAGAAGGGAATACAACGAGAACTCCGGAAAGTTGGTCAGTGCAATGCCCGGTAGAACCAATCCGCACAACCCGTTCAGTATGGTGTACCGTTCGGATGGATCTGACAAGGATGGCAGTATGGTTGGTTAGTGATTCCGATTCCATAGGCTATCACTTTTCGTTCCTGTCGATATCTCGGATATGCCTTGCCGGTACACCTCCTACAACCGTGTTGGCCGCTACGTCTTTCGTCACCACAGATCCGGCGGCGATAATGGCGTTGTCACCCACGGTCACACCCCGCAGGATGGTGGAGTTGGAGCCTACCCATACATTTTTGCCTAACCGGATAGCGCCGGATACATTGCCCCGCGGTCTTCGGGAGCCGTACCGTGATCGAGCGTGGCAAAGACCACATTATGCCCGATAAGACAGCCGTCACCCAACGTCACACCGCCATGATCCTGGAAGTGGCAACCGGCATTGATAAAGACACGACGCCCGATGGTAATATTCTTGCCGAAGTCTGTGTAGAACGGAGGAAACATCTTGAATGTTTCGTCCACAGGTTTACCGGTCAGGCGCGACATGAACGCACGCAATTCTTCTTGTGAATGGTACGAGTTGTTTATCTCACAGGTAACGCGCCGGGTTCATCGCTCATTTCATCCATCAGCCGATAGATTTCCGGTGTATTGAGTGCACCGCCGGCTTCAATATGATTCAAAAAATCATCTAATGTCATAATATTCTTTTTTCCTATACTTGTTTACTCGTTTTGTATGCCTCTTGTGATTTCGGGTTTCCTTTGATTTCTTCCATGTGCCATACACCACAGCGAAACAGTGTACCCTTTACCATCGGTTTTTCCAAACATCCATTCGCTTGTTGCGCTTGAAATAGGTGACAGACCGCCCCGTTATCTGTACGTTTTTCGTAAAGCACATACTTATTACCATTTTTCTTGGGAACCGGATCGGACTGTGTTATGGCAGGTATTCCTATAACAAATAAACTTGCAATCATGATGACTGGTATACGTTTCATTATCACTTGATTTTATTAAGTTTTGAATTCCAGAATCTTGATGCAAAGATAAGTACATGACTGAAAATACAGTGTAGATAAATTACAGATGTTATAACCCTAATTACATGATTTCCGGAAAGAATAGCATAAATCTGTAGCCAAGGTTGATACAATGTCTCAATCTGTTATTCTAGAAAATGATAAGTATAGAATTTGAAATCTTAAATTGATGTTAAACAGAAGGGGATGTGAGAATTATAGCCGTGCAATACCCCGGAATTGAGCGAGTGGCTACAATATAGGCATCAGTTATGTTATTTTTACCAATAGTAAACCGGAGCGTATTTGTAACAGATGAGAAACCGAATACTGCAAGAAATTATCATGTTGCCTCTTTGGTTGAAATAGTGTTATGAAATAGAGATTTTAATCCATCGAAAATGGCAGGAAGAGCAATGGTGCCATGCACCTCGTCGGGAAATTTTTTATAAACGACATGCAAATGCTTGTTTTTCATTTCAGGGATGATCTTATTTTTTAAGCTGTCGGCCAATGAAAACTGGATAAGTTTGATTGCAGGACGTTGGCGGGTGGCGAAAGCAACATACAAATGTTTGCCGGAGAAGTCTTTTTGATAAACATTCTTTGCTGCTTGTTGCAGAAAGACTCCTCGGTCCCACCATAAACTTGGGTCTATTGCTATATACGAGTCAAAAGACTCGGGATGATTTGACAGTGTCTGTAGGGTAAATAAACCTGCGTATGAATGTCCGACAAGAAAGTTTGTACCGTTGGCAGGAACTTTATTTTCCACTTCCAGACGTAGTTCCTCTATCAGAAAGCGATGGAACTGTTCAGCTCCACCACCTGCCGGCTTATCATAGGGACAAATGGTACCATCGGCGGGCGGCTGAGCAAGTAGGAGTGAAATCTCTGGTCCGGTCTGTGTTTAAAACAGCCACAACGATGCAAGGAGGCAAGTTTGAGGTTTTAGAAGAAGAGAAGAAACGCGTAAAACCAACCACGGAATGAAAGAAGGAATCTCCATCCAATAGATAAAGAACCGGATAAGCCTTTCCTTTTTCACCAGCTTTGGTCTCAGGTACATAAATCCAATATTTTCTTTCTTCATTCAGTATTTCAGAAAACAATGTATGACGCGTTCCGATATAAATGGAATCTTGTTTTTGTGCGGAGAGGGGAAATATCCATCCTATTTGTATGAACAGTATTATATAAAGTATCTTCATTTGTTCGTTTTTTGGGGTTGCAAGTTCGATGAAAATATGGATATGGACAATCCCTATTTTTAGGTATTTCAGAATATCTCCAATGGAATTTCCTCTATGTCTTATGATTTTGTGGAGGTGGCACCGGATGCATCGGAAGGAATTGATTGAACCGGATTTTTAAGTAACTTCTTAGGGGAATTCATTAAAATATCCTATCACTTCTAACATTTCCCGATTAATTTGTATTTTTACAGACATACAAAGATTAACTGTAACAAGATATGATTATTTCTGTCGTCTTCGTATCTATGATGGTGGTTTTCGTAACAGTTTATCATTTTGTTACAAAGCCGAAAAAGCAGCAAGAAAAGATTTATTCGGCGATGACCACCGATGAACTTATCAGGTTCGTGCAGTCCATGCACTGTGAACTAGTGAAGAGAATTGATGCTGATGCCATTATCATCGGTTTTCAAGGAGGTTATTTTCATTTGTTAAGAGAAAAAACAGGTCAGAATATTCAGTTATATTATAAAGATTTTTACGCATGTAGCTATGAACAGTCTAAAAAAATAGTTTTTGACATTAACAACATTAACTGCCGATACACAGCTTGGACTTGCTATTTGCGTAAAAGTCATGAGGATGGAGAAAGTGAGACACCTTTTACGGCTTGTCTGTCTGCCTGTCTGTTCTTGTCGGGCAGTGAAACTCAGTTAAAACAACATTTGCGGGTATTGCTTGAGTCATCTTTTATGATAGCCCGTAGTTTTAAAGAGTTGGCAGAACAATCTGCTTCAATACAAGACATGTTGGTGAAAAAAGAATTCGAAAATCGCTTGGCTTTGTTGAGACGAAAATTGGAGATTGGACATGGTAAGCTATTGGAACCTGTCGATGTTTCCCGGCAAGATATGGATCAGATAGAGGATATTCTTTCTCTTTTTGGTACAGTGAAACAGGAAGATATAAAGGGAATGACACTGGTTTGCAATGGGCGGATAGAGAGGCGTACCGAATTATTGTCTATTCTTTCTTTTAGGTTGAAAGATGCTGTGATGGATGAAAAAGGACAGGCGGGAAAAGATGCTCTGATCTGTATCACACTTGCTGAAGGGCAGTTTGGTGATTGCGTTGGAGAAAGCTGAAGGCAGTAATGAACGATCTCTTTATTATAAGTTGTCGGCTATGCGGACGGACAGGTAGATGCTTTTTTCGATGAAACCCAAAAAGGCAGAGTATTCAGTAGTATGATTGAGGTAAGATTGACAACGGATCATGATGATTATTGGGAGTTGAAATATATGTTGGACGATGCTAAAGAAAAAGCGGCAAACAAACAGTTTGACGAACTGACGGAGGAACAACAGGCGTTGCTGGCTTATACCGAGCCTACCTTGCAGACTACTATTTATTGGGGGAAGAAATTTTTCAGGCAGCAATGTTATCTTCAGGCGTTGGGGTGTTATCTTTCTATTTTTCGGTATTATCAATCCACTGGACAGAATTGCCGGAGCGTGGCAAGGAAGAATATTATGTGATTTGTTATCATATCGGTTTTGTTTATCTCACATTAGGGCATTTTGAAAAGGCTTATTATTATTTGACTAATGCTAAAAGAAATTCATCCATTCATGCGATTCGTGATTTTACCAACTGTCTCGTCGAAATGAAGGATACAGGAGCTCTTGAGTATATTTATTCTATGGTGAGTTTGGTTGGCAGTCAGATAAAGATGTATGGTGATGAAAAGAATACCTTGTTTCCACTTTATCATTTTCTTCGGCGCAGGGCAGCACAAGTATTAGTAAACTTGAAATATTATTCGCAAGCTAGGGAACTGCTCTATCAAATGCTGGGAGAGGAGGAGAATCGTGAGTTTGCGGAACGGGAATTGCAGTATCTTGAGAGTATGGGTGCAGGTGATGATGCGAAGCGGAACGAGTGAGAAGAATGTGAGGAGGTTGAATGAAAGTTTCATGGAATTTCATAATGGGATGTTGCTAGGAGTAAAGCAGAAATGTGGAAAATGTTCTGTAACATGGGCTGCTCTTCATTGAACTCTGTGATACCTATTAGTTGTTGTATATCATTTTGTTGAATTGAAAATAGCTAACCCCTTTACCGTCAAAAGATACTTTTGTCGCGGATGCTTGGGATTATTAGGGTAGAGAGGAGCAACAAAGCCATTCTTTAACTCATGATTTTCTCCCATCATCAGATTTCTGAAAAACAAATTCAAAAACCTCATATCGGGTTCAACCTCTTTTCGCACATTTCTATAATTCGCACGAATCAGCGCATTGCGGAAGTACCAAGAGTTGTCGGCAAACAGATCATTGTTCATCCTACAAAGGGATGATATAGTAAGGCAAGTGGAAAATCGGGATATCAGCCGATATATTTGAATGAGTGAAATTGTCAATATTGGAAGATATTATTTAACTGCTCACATTCTAATATCTATTTATGCGCATTGCAGGTGAAATGCTATCTTGTAAAAGTGCGTATTGCAGGTAGTAAATGTGGGGTTTGATTTGCGTATTGCAGAAAATATCATTAAATTTGCATATGGATGAGATGATAAACATTGAATGATATGATATTCAAGCGTAAATTATATGACAAACTACTTGTCTGGAAACAGCAAACGGCAGGCACTAAGGCGCTTCTGATAGAAGGCGCCCGACGGATAGGTAAATCCACTCTTGTGGAAGAGTTCGCAAAGAATGAATACCGGAGCTATCTTATGATAGATTTCAACAAAGTTAGTGACTCGGTTATTTCGGCCTTTAACAATTACATGAATGATCTCGACACCTTTTTCCTTATTCTTTCTTCGGAATATGGTGTGAGGCTTTATCCAAAAGAATCCATTATCATATTTGATGAGATACAACAGTTTCCGAAAGCCCGGCAAGCGATAAAGTATCTGGTTGCAGATGGACGGTTCGACTATATAGAGACGGGCTCGCTAATCTCCATAAAGGAGAATGTAAATGATATTACATTCCTTCTGAAGAAAGGACACTACTTATGTACCCCATGGACTTTGAGGAGTTTGCTTGGGCTATGAATGAAGAGCCATTGATGCATATATTCGCCAATGCTTTGATAAAAGGTACCTTTGGAGCAGGGGATTCACGCCAAGGCTATGCTGCTGTTCCGCCAATACATGATTGTGGGCGGTATGCCGAAAAGTCTGTCGGCGTATCTGGAGAACAACCGGAGCTTCGAAATGGCCGATATGGAAAAAGAGACATACTGACACTGTACCGGAATGATATAAAGAAGATAAAGTCTGGCTACAGGTCGAGTGTACTAAGTATATTTGACCAGATTCCGGCTTTTCTTTCTCGTTCCGAAAGACGTGTAGTGATGAATCGCATTGAAAAGGGGGCGAGCTTTCCAAAATATCATGATACTTTCTTTTGGCTCTCCGATTCGATGATTGCCAATGAATGCTTTAACTGCTCGGACCCTAACGTGGGACTTTCGCTGAATGAGGACAGAACATATGTGAAATGTTATATGGGGGATACGGGACTACTTATCAGTCATACATTTGATGAAAATGAGATTTCTGACGGTGAGCTTTATCGGGAAATCTTATTGGGAAAACTGTCGGTGAACGAGGGTATGTTCTACGAGAACGTAATTGCCCAGATGTTGGTGGCTGCCGGGCACAAACTGTACTTCTACACGCGATACAATCAAGAGAAGCATCGCAACGACATGGAAATAGATTTTATCCTGTCGAACCACAGCAAACTGAGATATAAAATATTTCCGATAGAGGTGAAATCGAATGATAAATATTCCATCCGTTCTCTTACCCGGTTCAACGAGAGTTTTCGTCAGCGTATAGGAGGGAGCTATGTGATTCATCCTAAAAACCTGAGTGTAAAGGAAGGGTGGTGTATCTACCTGCCTATATGACTTTCTGTTTGTATGTAGATACTAATTGAAAAGTGCGCCAATATTCCAGTTGAAAATTGCGCCACCATAGGATAAGTATAATGACCTTTGTATAATCCAAATGCAAAGGTAAAATGAAGACTATGGTAGAAAGACAATCA
>ENA-OQAS01000517-OQAS01000517.1-human-gut-metagenome-genome-assembly--contig:-NODE-517-length-19851-cov-5.885520_pt1 | contig 19851 bp, 28 predicted proteins | sample MGYA00242733_ERZ504523 | MGnify/ENA primary metagenome ERZ504523 (study PRJEB26092, sample SAMD00036239) | human gut metagenome | host: Homo sapiens | study: EMG produced TPA metagenomics assembly of...
CTTCTTCCAACAAGGAACCGACTACCAATCGGTTACGTCCGAGACGGGAATGGTCTTTGACAATCAGTGTTGCGATTTTTTCTTCCTCGCCGAGCTTCATAATTTCGTTGAAGGCAGGACGGTTAAATAATGAGGTGTGATAGCGATAGCGGCAAAAAGCTAATAAAATCAATGGTTTTGCGGACAGCGGATAGACAGGGAATGTGTTAAAAACTGAATACGCACACAAACGGCGTTACCTTAACCCTTTGGGGGAGAAAGTAACGCCGTTTTTTTATGCCCGCAGGAAAGGAGGTGCAGCCGGAATGTATTTCACAAAGGGCAAGCAGCGGGCGTTTGAATTGCTCATGCAGCAGAAGCCGGGATTTGACCGCTATCAATCCGGTTGTGCCGGAGATGATGAAGATTGCGGCACTTGCCGTTTCTACCGCCCCGGGTGGAAATATGAGTTTTGCGTTTTCAAAGAGTGTCCCTATTGCCCCGGCAAAAGGACGCGGAAAACGCACGCCAGCATGGACAAATAGACGGGCAAAAGCCTTGTGCCATGCGGCTTTGCAGACGCGAAAACGGCAAAGGGCATATTGCAATACCAAAACAGCCGAAAACGGCTTTCTAATTGTCCACGCATACCAAGAGAGGAAGTGAGGAAATATGGCAGTTTTCAGAGTGGAGCGAAATACGGGATATACCGTTATGAGCAACCACCACTTGCGAAACAAGGAATTGTCCTTAAAGGCAAAGGGCTTGTTGTCGCAAATGCTTTCGCTGCCCGAAGATTGGGATTATACCCTTGCGGCTTATCCCATATCAACCGGGAGAAGATCGACGCAATCCGCGAAGCGGTAAAGGAACTCGAAAAAGCCGGATATATCGTGCGCAGCCGGGAGCGCGACGAAAAGGGACGCTTGCGGGGCGCAGATTACGTCATATACGAGCAGCCGCAGCCGCGAGAGCCGGAAGCAGCTACCAGCGGCGGACAGCCGCCTATATTGGATTTACCTACATTGGAAAATCAACATTGGATAATCCAACGTTGGAAAAACCTACGCAGGAAAAACCTACGTTGGAAAATCCAACGCAATTAAATAAAGATATATTAAGTAAAGAACAATCAATTACTGATTTATCAAGTACCGATTCCATTCCTTTCCATTCCCTAAACCCCTTGCCCTTTGCGCATGGCGAAGCGGCTACGCCGCCGGAAAGGAAAAGAACGGAAGCGAAAAGCAATAGCGCAGTAGAGATTTACAGGGAGATTATCAAGGACAATATCGAATACGACCATCTCATTCAAAACTGCAAAATTGACAAAGACCGTTTGGACGAGATTGTTGACCTTATGCTGGAAACCGTCTGCACAGCCCGAAAGACAATCCGTATTGCCGGGGACGACTACCCCGCCGAATTGGTGAAATCCAAGTTTTTGAAGCTGAACAGCAGCCATATTGAGTTTGTTTTGGATTGCATGAGGGAGAACACAACCAAAGTGCGCAATATCAAGCAGTATTTGAAAGCGGTACTGTTCAACGCGCCGAGTACCATTGACAGCTATTATACCGCCCTTGTCAATCACGACTTTTACGGCAGCAAATGAGCATAGCCGCAGTTTACCGGGAAAGGAGTTGATACCTTGCAGGAGGAAGTAACCCAAAAAACGATTGCCCTATCCGTCAATGTGGGAAAAGGCGCGGCAAGGCTTACCGAACAGGCGTTGCAAAAAGCAATCAAGAAGTTTTTGGAGCAGAAAAGCAAAGCCCCGCATGGGAAACAGACCATGCGGCAGCTTATGAAGCAAAATGCGGGTGTTTCCAACATCGAGATCACCGACAGCAATATCAAAGCCTTTGAGAGTACCGCGAAGAAGTACAACATAGATTTTTCGCTGAAAAAGGTTAAGGGCGAACAGACCCGTTACCTTGTGTTTTTCAAAGGCAGGGACGCGGACGTTATGATCGCAGCGTTTCAAGAGTTTTCCGCAAAGAAGCTGAACAGGGATAAAAAGCCCTCTATCCGCAAAGCCCTTGCCGCTGCAAAGGACAAGGCGAAGCAGCTTAACGCCGCCCGCGACAAGGTAAAGAAAATGGACAGGGGGCGCGAGATATGAAGCAGATCAACTACAAAAAGCTGATACTTCCGAATATCCCTATGTGTTCTTTGTCTATCTCTTTGATAAAGTCGGACAGGCGGTGCGGCTTGCCCCCGGCGCGGATATTTCTGCAAAGATACTGAATATCACACAAGGATTTTCCGCAGCCTTTGAAAACGCCTTGCCGAGCGTTTACCCGTTGGATTTGCTTGTCGGCATTGTCGGTGCGGTGATTATCCGCTTGATAGTCTATGTCAAAGGGAAAAACGCGAAGAAATACCGCAAGGGCGCGGAGTACGGCTCTGCCCGATGGGGAAACGCCGAAGATATAAAGCCCTACATAGACCCGGATTTCCAAAACAACATCATTTTGACGCAGACGGAACGGCTTACCATGAACAGCCGCCCGAAGCAGCCGAAGTACGCGAGAAATAAGAACGTCGTCGTGATCGGCGGCAGCGGCAGCGGAAAAACAAGATTTTTTGTCAAACCTAATCTAATGCAGCTTCATTCCTCTTACGTCTTAACCGACCCGAAAGGTACGGTTTTGATTGAGTGCGGGAAGCTGCTGCAACGGGCGGGCTACCGCATTAAGGTACTGAATACGATTAACTTCAAAAAATCTATGCACTACAACCCCTTTGTGTATATCCGCAGCGAGAAAGATATTTTGAAGCTGGTAAATACGTTGATAGCGAATACCAAAGGTGAGGGAGAAAAAAGCGCGGAGGATTTTTGGGTAAAGGCAGAACGGCTTTTGTATTGCGCGTTGGTGGGCTACATCTGGTACGAAGCCCCCGCCGAGGAAATGAACTTTATTACCCTGTTGGAACTTATCAACGCCAGCGAAGCCCGCGAGGACGACGAGGAATATCAAAGCCCCGTCGATTTGCTGTTTGCCGACTTGGAAGAACGCGACCCCGACCATTTCGCGGTGAAGCAGTACCGAAAATATAAATTGGCGGCGGGCAAAACCGCAAAATCAATCCTCATTTCTTGCGGTGCGAGGCTCGCTCCTTTTGATATAAAGGAATTGCGCGATCTTATGTCCTACGACGAATTAGAACTTGACACGTTAGGCGACAGAAAAACAGCTTTGTTTTTGATTATGAGCGATACGGACAGCACGTTTAATTTTGTTATCGCTATGCTGCAATCGCAGTTATTTAATCTCTTGTGCGACAAGGCCGACGACGAATACGGCGGCAAGCTGCCGGTTCATGTTCGCTGCCTGTTAGACGAGTTTGCAAACATTGGACAAATCCCGCAGTTTGAAAAATTGATTGCCACAATCCGCAGCCGGGAAATCTCGGCTTCTATCATTCTGCAATCGCAGAGCCAGCTAAAAGCCATTTACAAGGACGCGGCAGAAATCATACTTGACAATGCCGACAGCACCTTGTTTTTGGGAGGGCGCGGGAAAAATGCAAAGGATATTTCGGAGAACTTGGGACGTGAAACAATCGACAGTTTCAACACTTCCGAAAATCGCGGCACGCAGGTTTCTCATGGCCTCAATTATCAGAAATTGGGAAAGGAGTTGATGACACAGGACGAAATCGCAGTTATGGACGGAGGAAAATGTATTTTGCAGTTGCGCGGCGTGCGCCCCTTTTTCAGCGATAAGTACGATATAACGCAGCACCCGAACTACAAATACCTTTCCGACTTCGACAAGAAAAACGCTTTTGACGTTGAACGGTATATGTCCACCCGTCCGGCAATCGTAAAGCCCGACGAACCCTTTGACATATACGAAATAGATTTGTCCGACGAGGACGCAGCCGCCGAATAAAAACGGCGGCATTTTTATTTCCAACAACATTTTTTGAGCCGTTTTAGCGGCAGAAAGCGAGGTTATATGGATTTTTTCAACAGCGCAGTTGACGTATTGCAGACTTTGGTAATCGCGCTTGGCGCAGGACTTGGCATTTGGGGCGGCATTAACCTCATGGAGGGGTACGGCAACGATAACCCCGGCGCGAAGTCGCAGGGCATGAAACAGTTGATGGCGGGCGGCGGCGTTGCCTTATCGGCCTTACCCTTGTCCCGCTGCTCTCCGGCCTGTTTGGATAATGCCACAAACTAACACTACCCGCCGCGCTCTCCCGCTTCACGCGGGAGGGCGCGGGAAAGGAGGGATTAGCTTTTGATATGGCAGATGATTGAAGATTGGTTTCGCGGCATTTTGACAGACGGAATACTCTCTAATCTCTCCGGGCTGTTCGACAGCGTAAATACAGAGGTTGGAGAAATCGCAACGCAAGTCGGCACAACCCCCGCCGGGTGGAACGCGGCATATTCAATATGATACGCAGCCTATCGGAAAACGTCATTGTGCCGATTGCGGGCGTTATCATTACCTTTGTCATGTGCTACGAACTAATCCAGCTTGTAATTGAGAAAAACAATCTGCACGATCTCGACACTTGGATTTTCTTCAAGTGGATTTTCAAAACCTTTGTTGCGGTGCTGCTGGTAACAAATACTTGGAACATCGTCATGGGCGTATTTGACATTACACAGAGCGTCGTCAACGACAGCGCGGGCGTATCATATCCGACACAAGCATAGATATTGCAACCGTTATCACCGATATAGAAGCAAAGCTGGACGCTATGAGCGTCGGCGGGCTTTTGGGGCTATGGTTTCAATCACTCTTTGTGGGGCTTACCATGAAAGCGTTGTCTATCTGTATCATGCTGGTGGTGTACGGGCGCATGATTGAAATATACCTTGTAACGAGTATCGCCCCTATCCCCGTTGCGACAATGGTAAATCGTGAATGGGGCGGCATGGGACAGAACTACTTAAAATCCTTGCTTGCCCTCGGTTTTCAGGCTTTTCTAATTCTTGTGTGCGTCGGTATTTATGCGGTTTTGATACAGACAATCGCAGCAACCGATGACATATCCGGCGCGATCTGGTCTTGCATGGGCTATACCGTCCTCTTGTGTTTTACGCTTTTCAAAACGGGAAGCCTTGCAAAATCCGTATTCAGCGCGCATTAAGGGGGTGCAGATGAAGAAATACAAAATCATTTACGCCGATCCCCCTTGGAGATACGCGAGAAGCAAGGTACAGGGCGCAGCGGAAAAGCACTATCCCACTATGAGTATTGAGGAACTTTGCGCTTTACCCGTCAAAGAAATTGCGGATAAGGACTGTATTTTATTCCTATGGGCGACGTTCCCGCAGCTTAAAGAAGCGTTGCAGTTAATCAAGGCTTGGGGATTTACCTATAAATCCGTTGCCTTTGTATGGTTAAAGCAAAATCGGAAATCGCCCACTTGGTTTTATGGCTTGGGCTTTTGGACGCGAGGAAATGCGGAAATCTGCTTGCTTGCTACCAAAGGACACCCGAAGCGACAATCAAACAAGGTACATCAATTTATTATTTCCCCTGTTGAGCAGCACAGCAAAAAGCCGGATATAACGCGGGAAAAGATACTTGCCCTTATGGGCGACCTACCGCGTATTGAACTGTTTGCAAGGCAGCATACCCCTGGTTGGGACGTATGGGGAAATGAAATCAAAAGCGACATACGGTTTGCCGGAAAGGAGGTTTGAAATGGCGTATGTAACCGTCCCAAAGGATTTAACCAAAATCAAGAGCAAGGTAATGTTCAACCTTACCAAAAGACAATTACTCTGTTTCGGCGCGGCGGTGGCTATCGGGCTACCGCTATTCTTTTTGACAAAGGACAGCGCGGGAACGACAACGGCGGCTTTGTGCATGGTGCTTGCCATGCTGCCCATGTTCCTACTCGCTATGTACGAGAAGAACGGGCAACCGCTGGAAGTGATTATACGGCAATTTGTGGAAGTGAAGTTTCTTCGCCCCAAAGAGCGACCTTATCAGACCAACAATTTTTATACCGCCCTTGCGCGGCAGGAGCGATTAGATAAGGAGGTACGGGCGATTGTCAAAGGAAAAGGGAAAGACCCAAAACAAAAAGCGTAAACTTACGCGGCAGGAAAAGAAACAGATCGACGCGCTTATCCGGCAGTCAAAGGGCGACGGGAAGCCCCATACGGCGCAGGACAGCATACCGTTTGAACGAATGTATAAGGACGGGATTTGCCGCCTTGCAAACGGGCGGTATTCCAAGTGCATTGAGTTTGAAGATATTAACTATCAGCTTGCGCAGCCGGACGACAAGACCGCCATTTTTGAAGCCCTTTGCGATATGTATAACTCTTTTGACGCTTCTATCAGTGTGCAGCTTTCCTTAATCAGCCGCCATGCGAACAAGGAGGATTTCAAGAGCAGTATCACGATTGCCCCACAGAATGACGACTTTGACAGTATCAGAGCCGAATACACCGAAATGCTGCAAACACAGCTTGAACGCGGCAACAACGGGCTTATCAAGACAAAGTTTCTCACCTTTACCATTGAAGCAAAAGATATTAAATCGGCGCGGGCGCGGCTTGCCCGTATCGAAACGGACACCCTCAACCATTTTAAGGTGATCGGCGCGGCGGCGCGGGTATTGGACGGGAAGCAGCGGCTTGAAGTGCTGCATGGGCTTTTCCACCCGGACGGGGAACGCTTCAACTTTGCGTGGGAATGGCTACCCGTAAGCGGCCTTTCCGTCAAAGACTTTATTGCCCCGTCCTCTTTCCGTTTTGGCGACGGGCGAATGTTTCAAATGGGCGGGAAGTTTGGCGCGGTTTCCTTTTTGCAGATTGCCGCGCCGGAACTTTCAGACCGTATGCTTGCCGACTTCATGGAAGCGGAAAACGGGATTGTCGTCAATCTGCACATTCAGAGTATCGACCACAACGAAGCGATCAAGACGATCAAGCGGAAAATCACCGACCTTGACCGTATGAAAATCGAGGAACAGAAAAAGGCAATCCGCAGCGGCTACGATATGGATATAATTCCGTCCGACCTTGCCACCTACGGCGGCGAAGCGAAAAACCTTTTGCGGGATTTGCAGAGCCGGAACGAGCGAATGTTTTTGCTTACGCTGTTAGTTTTGAATGTGGCAGACACAAAGCAGAAATTGGACAACGACGTATTTCAGGCCGCAAGTATCGCACAGAAATACAACTGTATGCTCACCCGCCTTGACTACCGGCAGGAACAGGGGCTTATGTCCTCTATCCCATTGGGCGAAAACCTAATCCAAATCCAGCGGGGCTTGACGACTTCCAGCACCGCCATTTTCGTCCCCTTTACGGTACAAGAGCTGTTCCAAAGCGGCGAAGCGTTGTATTACGGCTTAAACGCATTATCGAATAACATGATTTTGTGCGACAGGAAAAGGCTGAAGAACCCTAACGGCTTGATACTCGGCACACCCGGCAGCGGCAAGAGTTTTTCGGCAAAGCGCGAGATCACCAACGCTTTTCTCATTACCGCAGACGATATTATCATTTGCGACCCGGAAGCGGAATATTACCCCCTTGTGGAACGGCTGAAAGGGCAGGTTATCAAGGTTTCGCAGAACAGCACGCAGTACATTAACCCGATGGATATAAACCTCAATTACAGCGAGGGCGACACGCCCATAGCCTTAAAGAGCGATTTTATCCTTTCCTTTTGCGAGTTGATTATGGGCGGCAAAAACGGGCTGGAAGCGGTTGAAAAGACTTTGATTGACCGCGCCGTTATCAGCGTGTACCGCAGCTACCTTGCAGACCCGAAGCCGGAGAATATGCCGATTTTGGGCGACCTCTACAATGAAATCAAGAAGCAGCCGGAAAAGGAAGCGCAGCGTATCGCGTCGGCATTGGAACTCTATGTAAATGGCAGTTTGAACGTGTTTAACCACCAAACAAACGTTGACATTCACAACCGCCTTGTCTGCTTTGATATTAAAGAACTCGGCACCCAGCTACGAAAACTCGGTATGCTCATTGTCCAAGATCAAGTTTGGAACAGAGTTACCATAAACCGCAGCGAAGGCAAGGCGACGCGGTACTATATCGACGAGTTTCATTTGCTGCTCAAAGAGGAACAGACCGCAGCGTACAGCGTTGAGATTTGGAAGCGTTTTAGAAAATGGGGCGGTATTCCGACAGGTATCACCCAAAACGTGAAAGATTTGTTATCGTCCCGCGAGGTGGAGAACATTTTTGAAAACAGCGATTTTGTGTATATGCTCAACCAAGCCCAGGGCGACAGGGAAATCCTTGCAAAGCAGCTTAACATTCGCAGCAGCAAATGACCTATGTAACCCATTCCGACGCGGGCGAGGGGCTTATCTTCTATGGCAACGTGATTTTGCCCTTTATTGACCGTTTCCCGCAAGATACGGAACTCTATCGTGTAATGACGACCAAACCCGGCGAGGTGTCGGCATGAGGATAGAAATGGACAAAATCTATTGCGGCGACAGCTTGCAGGTGCTTCAAACCTTGCCGGAAAATGCAGTTGATTGTTGCGTAACGTCCCCACCCTACTATGCCTTGCGGGACTACGGCGCAGACGGCAGATCGGACGGGAAGCAACGCCGGAGGAATATGTTTCCCGTATTACGGCGGTATTCCATGAGGTAAAGCGGTGCTTACGCCGGAGGTACTTGTTGGCTGAATATCGCGGACACTTATTGCGGCACAGGCAGCAAAGCCGACCACCAAGACCCCAAATACCCCAAAGGCAGGAACGGGCAGCAAGTGGCGTTTAACCACCGCGCCCCCGGCTGCAAGCCCAAAGATTTAATTGGTATTCCGTGGCTTGTAGCCCTCGCCTTGCGGGGCGACGGTTGGTATTTGCGCAGTTCTATCATTTGGCACAAAACAAACCCCATGCCGGAAAGCACGCGGGACAGGCCGACCCGCTGCTATGAATATGTGTTTCTGCTTACCAAGTCAAAGAAGTATTATTACGATTGGCAAGCAGTAGCCGAGCCGATAGCCCCCACAACGGCGGGGCGGCTGAAAAGCGGAGTTAGCAAAGGAAATAAGTATAACGTTACTGTTCCGGGGCAAAACCAACCGCAGAAAATCAACCGCCCCCGCGAAAAGGGCGCATACGCCGACGAGTTGATTTCTCCCGTCCGCAGCCGCCGCAACGTTTGGCAGATTAACAATGTCGGCTATCATGGCGGGCATTTCGCAGCGTTCCCGCCGAAACTTGCGGAAACGTGCATTTTGGCGGGCTGTCCCATCGGCGGGATTGTCCTTGACCCCTTTTTCGGCAGCGGCACGACGGGCATGGTAGCAAAACGGCTTAACCGCCGCTATATCGGCATTGAGTTAAACCCCGACTATTGCGAACTTGCAAAACAGCGGATTGGAGGTGATGAAGATTGAGCAAGGAACTGAAAGCCCCCGACAAGGTAACGCAAAAAATGACCCGCGACGGTGCGGTTGCGGAAAACCTCACGACGGGCGAAACGTCCAGTATCAGCGAAAGGCCGCAGGAAGAAAACTATTCAGCCCCCGCAGGGGTGGCAGCGGAAAAGGTTGTGCAGCATATCGGCGCAGAGATTGAGCGACACGCAGCAAAAGGCGCGGAGAAAAAAGCCCTTGACGCGACGCAGCCTAAAACCCATTCTTCCCGCTTGCAGTTTTCCGAAGCGGAACGGGCAACGCCGGAACTTCAAAAAGCGATCAAGAAATCGGATAAGGCGGCAGACTGTTTAGACGCAGCGCGGGCGGCTATCCCCAAGCAGACCAAAATCAAGAAAGAGCGCGTTTTTGACGAAGCGAAAGGCAAGGCAAAGACGCGCCTTTCCTTTGAAAAGACGGATAAGCCCCAAACGGCAAGTTGCGGCATAACCCCTTATCCCGTCCGGCACAGGAGTTAAACAGTACCGTACATGGGAAAATCTACGAGGTAGAGAAAGAAAACGTCGGTGTGGAAAGCGGGCACCGGTAGAACTTGCCGGAGAGAAAGCGGGCGGCATGGCGGCGCGGGCAGTTAAGGGCGGCATACGCCGCCATAAGCTGAAACCCTACCGGGCAGCGGCGGCAGCGGAAAAACAAGCGGTAAAGGCAAACGCAGATTTTCTCTATCAAAAGGCGTTGCACGATAACCCCGCGCTTGCGCACTCCAACCCCATTTCCCGTTTTTGGCAGAAGCAGCGCATTAAAAAGCAGTATGCAAAACGCTGAAAGCGGGCGGCAAAGCGAAAAAAACCGCTGAAGCCACCGCAAAGGCGGCGAAGAAAACCGCGCAGGAAACCAAACGGGCGACGTTCTTTGTTGTCCGGCATTGGAAAGGCTGCTTGATTGTGGGCGGGATTGCCTTTATCGTGCTGCTGCTTTTCGGCGGGCTGTCCTCTTGCTCCCTCTTTGGCGGCAACAGCGGCAGCGGCTTGATTGCGTCGTCCTATCTCTCCGAGGACGCGGATATAACGGGCGCGGAAAGCGCGTATGCCGCTATGGAAGCCGAGTTACAAGATATGCTGGACAATATCGAAAGCGAATACCCCGGCTATGACGAATACCGGGTAAACGCGGACGAGATCGAGCATGACCCCTATGTGCTAATTTCTATCCTTTCCGCGTGGCATGAGGGCGTGTTTACACTCGATGAAGTGCAAAGCACCCTTGAAATGCTCTTTGAGAAACAGTATATCTTGACGGTCGAGGAAGAAGTACAGGTACGCTACCGCACCGAAACAAGGACGGACAGCGAGGGCAACCCCTATACGGTTGAAGTCCCCTATAACTATTACATTCTTCATGTGGATTTGGAAAACTTCAACCTCTCCCATGTCCCCGTTTACATCATGGGCGAAGAACAGCTATCCATGTACGCTATGTATATGTCGTCGCTGGGAAACAGACCCGACCTTTTCCCGCAATCCGGCTATGTGTCTAAATACTATGAAAACCCGCCCGCCGATTATGAAGTACCCGCCGCGCTGCTGGGTTCCGATGAAAAGTTTGCGCGGCTCATGGAGGAAGCAGATAAATACGTCGGTTTTCCCTATGTGTGGGGCGGCAGCACCCCGGAAACCTCTTTTGATTGCAGCGGCTTTGTGAGTTATGTGTTGACGAACAGCGGCCTATACAATACGGGCAGACTTGGGGCGCAAGGGCTTTACAACATCTCAACCCCTGTTTCTAACCCGCAGCCGGGGGATTTGGTGTTCTTTACGGGTACATACGACACCCCCGGCGTTTCCCATGTGGGGATTTATGTGGGCGAGGACGGGGACGGAAGCCCCGTCATGCTGCATTGTGGCGACCCTATCCAGTATTCAAAGCTGGACACCAGCTATTGGCAATCCCACTTTTACGCCTACGGGCGGTTAAATTACAATTAAAAGGAGTTGAAAAATGAATATTGTATCTTTTGGCGGCGGCACGAATAGTGCCGCCTTACTTATTGGCCTATACAAGCACAAAATCCCGATTGACCTTATCACCTTTGCCGATACGGGCGCGGAACACCCGCATACCTATCAATTTATCGAGATAATCAATCAATGGCTTGCGGAACACGGTATGCCGCAGATTACCGTTGTGCAGTATGTTGACCGCTACGGCAACCGCCTATCTCTTGAAACCGAGTGCTTGCGCTCTCATACGCTCCCGTCGATTGCCTACGGCATAAGCGTTGTTCGCAGAAACACAAAATCGCACCGCAGGAAAAGTTTTGCAACCACTATGCGCCTTGCCGCGAAGTATGGCAGCGCGGCGAGAAAGTCAACCGCTATATCGGCTATGACGCGGGAGAAGTGAAACGGTATGAACATTCCCGCAAGTACAACGAAGCCGACAAAAAATATCATAACCGCTACCCCCTCATTGAAGAATGGGGCTGGAACAGGGACGATTGTATCCGGGAAATCAAAGCGGCAGGATTGCCGCAGCCGGGTAAATCGTCCTGTTTCTTTTGTCCGAGCATGAAGAAACAAGAGATTTTATATCTCAAAGAACACTATCCCGATCTATTTAACCGGGCGGCGACTTTGGAAGAAAACGCTATGCCCTATCTTAAAACCGTTAAGGGATTGGGGCGCAGCTATTCATGGAAAGAACAGTTTGGAAAGGAGTAAATGACTATGGCGAACACGAAACTTGACCGTATCGAAAGGGATATTGAGAAAACGAGGGCAAAAATCCTTGAACAGCAAAAGAAGCTGAAAGACCTTGAAGCGCAGAAAGTCGAGGAAGAAAACGCGCAGATCGTGCAAATGGTAAAGGCGGTACACCTTGACGGGACGCAGCTTGCCGCGTTCCTCTCCGCTTACGCCAGCGGCGAAATCACCTTGCCGCAGCCGGAAGCCACTTACCCCGCCGAACAGGAGGACAACGACAATGAAGAATAAAAAGATAATCCGAAAGTTTACCGTATTGCTTGCCGCACTGGTTATCATGTGCGGCTTTTCTGTTACCGCTTATGCGGGCGGTGGCGATGAAAGCGACGACACGCCTACCCCCGTAACCGAGGAAACCCCCGCGCCGGAAACCGAGCCGGAAGAAACGACGGGCGGCTATGAGCCGCAGCCCCTTACCCCGGACGGGAATATGTCCCTTGTGGACGATATAACGGGTGAAGCGTCCGGCGACAAGCAGTTTATCACCGTCGTTACCAAAAGTGGCAACTATTTTTACATCATCATTGACCGCGCCGAGGACGGGGAAAATACCGTCCATTTCCTTAACCAAGTGGACGAAGCGGATTTAACCGCCCTTATGGAGGACGGGCAGACCGAAGCCCCCGTTTGTAGCTGCACCGATAAATGCGTTGCCGGAAGCGTCAACACCGCTTGCCCGGTTTGCAGCGTCAACATGAGCGAGTGCGCGGGTGTGGAAGCCGAGCCGGAGCCGGAAGAAACCGAGCAGCCGCCGGAAGAAGAAAAAGGCGGCGGCATGGGTATTCTGCTTGTCGTGCTGCTTGTTGCCGCAGCGGGCGGCGGCGCGTTCTACTACTTAAGATTTTGAAGCCCAAAAAGGACGCGGCGAAAGGCAGCAGCAGCCTTGACGACCTTGATTTTGACGAGGACGACGAGGAAACGGAAGTAGTCGAAACCGAACAGACCGAGCAGGAGGACGATAATCTATGAAACTTGTAATTGCAGAAAAACCGAGCGTCGGGGCGGCGATTGCCGCCGTTATGGGCGCGAATGAAAAGCGCAGCGGATATTTTGAGGGCGGCGGCTACCTTGTGTCGTGGTGTATCGGGCATTTGATTAGCCTTGCAGACGCGGCGACCTACAATGAACAATTCCGTAAATGGAAGTACGACGATCTTCCCATTGTCCCGCAGGAGTGGCAGTTTATTGTTGCCAGCGGCAAGGAGCAGCAGTTTTCCATTCTCAAAGACCTTATGCACCGCAGCGACGTTACCGAGATTATCAATGCTTGCGACAGCGGCGCGAGGGGGAACTCATTTTCCGCTTTGTCTATGAACAGGCGAATTGCAAAAAGCCTTTTCCCGCCTTTGGATTAGCAGCATGGAAGCAAGTGCAATCCGCGAGGGCTTTTCAAATCTCAAAGACGGGCGCGGCTATGACAACCTCTATCAATCCGCGCTTTGCAGAGCAAAGGCCGATTGGCTCATTGGCATTAACGCGACCCGCCTTTTTCTCTATCCTCTACCATAAAACATTGAATGTCGGCAGAGTGCAAACGCCCACCCTTGCTATGCTGGTAAACCGCGACTATGCAATCAGCAGCTTTAAGAAAGAGAAATATCATGTCGTCCGGCTGGACGTTGGCGGCGTTGCCGCCCTTTCCGAAAGGCAGGACGACGAAGCGGCGGCGCGGCAGATGAAAGCGGCTTGCGAGAAATCGCAGGCCGTTTGTACTTCCCTTAAAAAAGAGAAAAAGACCGCAGCCCCGCCGAAACTGTTTGACCTCACCGCCTTGCAGCGGGAAGCAAACCGTTTGTATGGGTTTACGGCGAAACAGACCCTTGACTATGCGCAAGCCCTTTATGAAAAACGGCTTTTGACCTATCCCCGCACCGACAGCAAATATATCACTTCCGATATGGAGGGCAGCACAAAGGAACTTATCACCGGCCTTTGCGCTGCTCTCCCCTTTATGCAGGGCGTGAAGCTGCAAGCCGACCTTGCGAGGATTTGCGACAACAGCAAAGTAACCGACCATCACGCCATTTTGCCGACAGCGGAGTTTGTGAAAACGGGCTTTTCTTCCCTTGCCGAAAGTGAGAAAAAGCTAATGACCTTGTGTGCGCAAAACTGCTTTGCGCCGTTGCCGCGCCCTATGAGTATGAAGCGGTTACGGCGGTTTTCACTTGCGGCGGCTATACCTTTACCGCAAAGGGCAGGACGACGCTTTGCGAGGGTTGGCGCGAGATTGAAAGACTATCCCGCGCCGCGTCCGGGGAACAGGACGAGGACGCAGAGCCGGAAGCGGTTTTACCCCCGCTTGCCGAGGGGCAGACCTTTGACAATCCGGCAGCGGAGATCTCCGAACGTTACACGCAGCCCCCAAAGGCATTTACCGAAGATACGTTACTTTCGGCTATGGAGAGTGCGGGAAAGGAGGACACGCCGGAGGACGCGGAGCGCAAAGGGTTAGGCACCACCGCGACGCGGGCGGGTATCATTGAAAAACTCATTAGCGCGGGCTTTGCCGAGCGCAAGGGCAAAAAGCTAATCCCCACAAAGGACGTATAACCTTGTCGCTATTCTGCCCGACAGCCTTACGTCCCCGCAGCTTACGGCAGAATGGGAAACGCGCCTTACCGGGATTGCAAAGGGCAGCGACAGCCCCGCCGACTTCATGCGCGGGATTGAGGAAATGACAGCGGGGCTTGTCAAGACCTATTCCGCGATTTCCGAGGATAAAGCGAAGCTGTTTACCCCGCAGCGGGAAGCAATCGGCACTTGCCCCCGTTGCGGCGCGGCGGTTTACGAGGGCAAGAAAAACTTTACTGCTCCGACAGGGCTTGCAGCTTTGTGATGTGGAAGAATGACCGCTTTTTGAGCAGCGCAAAAAGGCTTTCACAAAGGCGATTGCCGCCGCCCTTTTGAAAGACGGAAAGGTAAAAATCAAAGGTATGTACTCGACCAAGACGGGAAAGACCTTTGACGGAGTTGTGCTGCTTGCCGACACAGGCGGCAAGTATGTAACTTCCGCGTCGAGCAGAACCGAAATGATAAGGCTTGATGAAAAGCAATACCGCGCCGTAAAGAAAATGACCCGCGCCGCTTGTGCAAACAACGATTGCGGGAATTGTCTGCTGCTGGACGACGGGGAAACTTGCGTTTGTGTGCAGAGTATCAGCTATTCGCTGCTATGCCGCTATTTCCGCGAAGCGGTATTACCCGCCGACAGGCAGCTTTGCGAACAGATCACCCGCAGAGGGGAAACCGATTTGAAGCGTTGCGCGGTATGCGGCAGCACGTTTGCGGCGGGCAGCAACCGGGCGAAATACTGCCCCGATTGCGCGGCAAAGATACGCCGCAGACAGAAAGCCCAAAGCGAGAGAAACAGGCGTTTACGGATAAAAACAACTACATAGCAAGCACAGCAAACGAGTACCCGTTTGCGAGAAATGCCCGCGCTTCCCATAGAGAGCGCGGGCATTTTGCTTGTTGGGATAGTCCCAAACCCTTATATGACCGAGAAAGGACGTGATGAAAGAATATGCCGTATTCCTCATACGACCATGACAAATTAGAAGCCGCCGAAACCATGCGGATAGAACGCCGGATATATTTTGAAGCAAAGGACAGGGAGATTGCCCCTTATGCTTCCTTGCCGATTGCGCAGCTACTTTCCATGCGCAGCGAAAGCGCGGCGGCAGAACAGGCGATTTTTGACGACCTTAAAGAACGCGCCGCCGCATGGGAAGAACAGGCGGGAAGAACGCTTTTGCTGGATAAAACACTTGAATATGTGAGAACGCCGCACGTCCAGCACACCGCTAACGAGTGGCAGACCACCGAGCATAACCGCCATATTCGCAGCAACCGGGTATATCAGATGAATTACTACATTTACGAGAATACCCGCTACGACAAAGAAGCGCAGAAATCTATCCCGTATTCATGGACGCTTACATGGAGCGTGCGCACCAACAGCCCAAGCAGAACCCAAGCGAAGATTGCCGGACAAGATAGAAAGGTTTTCACCGACAAGGCAGCTATGGAAAAGTATCTGAATGGGCGTATCAAAGCGTATGACCGCTTGTTTACGGAAATCTCCCCGCCTATCCCGCAGGAGTACGCCGACTATTTCAAAGTAAACGGTATGCTCATGCCGGACTACACCATAGAGGGCGAAGAACCCCCGCAGCAGCAACAGGCGGCAGCTATCCCCGAAAATACCGGGCAGGAAAAGGAGCGTGAACACATGAGCGAACAGTTTTCTATTATGATAGGCAACCGCAGCCGCTTTGACGCGGGCGACCCCGGCGGCTATTGGTTGGATATGCCCGCCACAAAGGAGCAGTTGCACGAAGCTATGCGGAACTCGGCATTACCGCCGACAACCCGCAGGATTTTTCCATTCGCGGCTATTCCGACGACCCGGAGAAACATATTGCCTTGCCTTATGAAATGGTATGCGCCGCCGACGTGGACGAACTCAATTTTCTTGCGGCGCGGCTCGAACAGCTTGACCCCGCCGAGGTTGGCAAGCTGAACGCAGCTTTGCAGCAGAAAAACGGGCTTGCAAATATTGGACAGGTAATTGACTTCACCTACAACGTGGATTTTACGTCCATATCCCCGAAGTACATAACTACCACGATTTGGGCGACTATTACTTAAATCAATCCGGCATGGTACAAATGCCCGAAGAATGGAAAGGCGGCATTGACCTTTCTACTTTTGGCAGGAACGCTGCCGCGCAGGAAAAAGGCGCGTTTACCGAGTACGGCTATATCGTGGAAAGCGGCGACGAGTGGGAACGGCAGTTTGAGGGGCGCGAAGTGCCGGAAGAATACCGCATTATGAGTTACCCGCAGCCGGAGCGCGGCGAACAGGACAAAGCCTATATGGACGCAGCCGAAACGCAGCAAGCAGACGCACAGGCCGCAGAAGCCGCAGCAGCCCCGCCCCGTCGTCCCCATTATCCTTACTTCCGAAAAGCCCGCCGAAAAGGTAAAGGAGATCACCGCGCGTTTGGAACAGGGCGTACAGGCGATTTTTGACAGCGACCGCTACAAAGAGTTTCTAACCGCTATGTCAAAGTTCCATGATTATAGTTTGAATAACACTATCCTAATTGCTATGCAGGGCGGCAATTTGGTAATGGCTTCCGTCAATGGGAAAAGGAGTTTGACCGCCATGTAAAGAAAGGCGAGAAAGGCATTAAAATCTTTGCCCCCGCGCCCTACAAGGTGAAAAAGCTGGTTGATAAAATCGACCCCGAAACGAGAAAGCCCATGCTTGACCGCGAGGGAAAAGTGGTAAAGGAAGAAAAGGAAATCACCGTCCCCGCCTTTAAGGTTATAACCGTCTTTGATATTTCGCAGACCGAGGGCAAGGAGTTTCCCGACCTTTCCGTTAAACCGCTGCTTGCCGATGTGGAGCAGTACGAGGATTTTTTCGCCGCCCTTGAAAAAGCGTCCCCCGTCCCGATTGCATTTGAGCAGATCACAAACGGCGCAAATGGGTATTTCAGTTTGACCGACAAGCGTATTGCAATCAAAGAGGGCGTGAGTGAATTACAGGCGGTAAAGACCGCCATTCACGAAATCGCCCATGCGAAGCTGCACGACGTAGACTTAAACGCCCCGCCGGAGCAGCAAAACCGCGTTGACCGCCATACCTGCGAGGTAGAAGCGGAAAGCGTCGCTTATACGGTTTGCCAGCATTTCGGCCTTGATACTTCCGATTACTCTTTCGGCTATGTGGCTGGTTGGAGCAGCGGCAAGGAAATGACCGAGTTAAAAGCGTCCCTTGAAACAATACAGACCACCGCAAAGGAACTCATTACCGAGATTGAGGGGCATTTTACCGAGTTGCAGCAGCAGCGGCAAGCCGAGCAGGAGCAGGGCGATACCTTTTCCATTTATCAGTAAAGCGCGGGGACGAAACAAGGGACTTGCGCTTTGAGCCTTATGACCGTCTGCAAGCGGCTGGACTTACCATTGACCGGGTAAATTATGAACTCGTCTATACTGCACCGCTTACAAAGGATATGACGCTGGGCGACATTTGGGAAAGGTTTAATATCGACCACCCCGCCGACTTTAAGGGGCATAGCCTTTCCGTTTCCGACATTGTTGTGCTTCATCAGAACGACGAGGACACCGCCCACTATGTAGACAGTATCGGTTTTCAGCAAGTGCCGGAGTTTTTGCAGGAGCAGCAGACCCCCGTATTTGACAAGCTGCCGCCCGAACAGCAGCAAGCCTTGTCCGACACCGTACAAGACACTTTGCAAATGCTGGTTGACGCAGACAAGCGGATTTATGGCGACGTTACGGGCAAGACCCTTGAAGCAATCGCGGCGCAAGGATATTCCTACAAGGACGGGCAGCTTGAAAAGCAGCAGCCGGAAGCGACCCCCGACAGCCTTTTGACGGGTGAAACCGTTAGAACGCCGAGGGGCAATTTTCATATTACCGATATGAGCCGTGAACAGATCGAAGCGGCGGGATTTGGTTTTCACCATGCGTCGGAGGACGGGAAGTATCTCATTATGGGGAATGGCACACAGCTTATGCCATAGCCGCCGAGCAGCCGCAGCGGGATAATCCCTTAAAGCACGTCGAGGACACCATAGAGCAGAACGACAACAATTTTGACGGGCTTATCAACAATACGCCGCAAACGCCCACCGTTGCAGATTTTGAGCAGCGGGCAAAGGCGGGGGAAGCGATTTCCGTTACCGACCTTGCAAAAGCGGTAAAAGCCGAGAAACGGGAACAGCCGCAGAAAAAACCGTCCATTTTGAAGAAGCTGGACGAATACAAGAAACAGGCGGCGCAGCAGCCGAAAGATAAACAGAAAGAGCATAAAAAGGATTTGGAGGTTTGATAGCATGAATACCCGCTTTACCATTGAGGAAGAAAACATTGTTGCGATCTACGCCGAGGACAGCCGGGAAACAACGCTTGAAAATATCCTTGCCGCCATGCCCTACATGGACGAGGATATGCGCCAGCTTGCCGCCGCAGCGGTGAACAAGCTGCAAGCCATGACGGACAGCGAGTTTTCCGAAAGGGAGTTTATCTTGACCGACGAGGAATAGCCCATAGAGAACAGGGGCGCGGTTGCCGATTTCCGGCACCGCGCCCCTGTTCTTTTTTTGTCCTTGCGTGGACAATTAGAAAGCCGTTTTTGCGGGTTTGAATATACTTTATCGTCTATGTCGTTTTCATGCGCTGGAAGCCGCAGAAACACAGGCGTTTTCAGCCTTAACATTCCACTTGCCACCCCATGTTTTGCGCCTTATCGCTCCTGCTCCCGCGCCCTGCTTTGGGACGGGTAAAGAATACTATCGACGTTCTTTTTGACAACGCCGTATTCCTGCATTTGCTTCTTGGCTTGCCGATAATCTTCATACAATTTGGTTTTCCTGTCGTTTAAGCTTCTATACTCCTTGCGCAGCGCGGCGAGATCGGGCAGCTTCTTTATCTGCATTTCCTTTAATGCCCTTGCCGCAGCTTCAAACAGGATAATTTCGCTTTCATGCCCCCGCAGATACTTTTCCTTGTCCGGCGATTTTCGGTATTCATCGTAAATCGGTTTTAACTGTCGGTATGTGGTGGTGTGCTTGATAAGCAGCGACAAATCAGACATACGCTGTTCCACTTCCTTAACCGCCTTTGCCGCCGCGTCATGAGCGGTCATAATATCGGCTATCTTGCTTTCAAGTTCGCTATAATACTCAATCTTGTTTTCGGTTAGGAAGTTCATGCTTTT